>ENA-UOWE01000954-UOWE01000954.1-activated-sludge-metagenome-genome-assembly--contig:-NODE-954-length-38319-cov-8.145620_pt1 | contig 38319 bp, 48 predicted proteins | sample MGYA00249841_ERZ761562 | MGnify/ENA primary metagenome ERZ761562 (study PRJEB28883, sample SAMN05720200) | activated sludge metagenome | isolation source: Anaerobic digester | place: Japan...
AGGAGAAATCAAGTGAAATATTCCGCCGATATGCCGGATAAAATAAGAAAAGCGATGGCGGTTTATGGCTTTAAAATTATGGTATGCCAAAAACTGGGGATAGAATTTAATACGCTGAACCGGTGGGAGCGTGGCGATATTCCGCAAACTTTTTTAGATGGATACCCGGAAGAACAGTGGGACGGACTTAAAAAAGAGGTTTGTGATTCAATTAAAAAAGGCGAAGAGGAATTTCTTTCACGGGTGGAGACAAAATGCTTTAACGATATTTTACAAGACTCCTCATGGCAGTCCAAAGCCTGGATATTGGAGCGACGCCTACCCGACTCCTACACCAAGAGGGAAAAAATTGACCTTAATAATAAACACTCCGGTAAAGTAAATTATGATTTCAGGGGTTTAACTTTGGATGAACTACGCCAAATTGCCAAATATTCTAAAGAAGAAACCGCCGATTAAATATAGACTTCCTGCAGGCGAGCTCAAAAACTTGGGCATTCAGGCACGGAATGAACTTTGCCGGCTATCGTTTTTCGATTATTGCCAAGTGGTTCACCGGGGGATGTGGATTCCTGCCCCCCACCTACGGTTAATCTGTGATAAACTCCAACGCCTGATTGACACCCCGAACGGGCGGTTAATGATCTTTATGCCACCAAGACACGGGAAATCAATGACGGTAACGGAAACTTTCCCCTCGTGGTTTCTGGGGCGGAATCCCGGAAAGCGGGTGATTGTGTCCTCCTACTCTGGCAGTTTGGCGGAGCGGTTCGGCAGGTTCAACCGGCGGAAGGTGGAGGAGTGGGGACAAGAGATCTTCGGAATAAAAGTTTCCACGGAAAAAGCCACGCAGTCAAATTGGGAAATTGAAGGGACTGCGGGCGGGATGCTCTCTCTTGGAATCGGAGCAGGAATCACGGGTTCTGGAAGCGACCTTTTATTAATAGATGACCCCGTAAAGAATTCACAAGAAGCGGAATCGGTAACATATCGGGAACGAGTCTGGGATGAATGGCAGTCAACCCTACGGACACGATTACACCCCGGGGCGTCGGTGATTGTAATTTTAACCCGCTGGCATGAGGACGACCTGGCTGGCAGGCTCCTGAACCCTGAATTTGGCAAGCCGGATAAATGGGATATAATCTCACTTCCGGCAGAATGCGAATCCAAAGAAGATCCTTTGGGTAGGGCTATAGGAGATCCTTTGTGGGGCAGTTTTGGATTTGACCATGCCTGGATGGACTCCACAAAAAATGCAGTCGGCAGCCGTGTTTGGGCGTCGCTTTATCAACAGAGACCTTCCCCGGCATCCGGGAATATTTTTAACCGCTCCTGGTGGCGGTTTTATGATTCGGTTCCTCCTGTGTTTGAGGAGATAATTCAGTCTTGGGATTGTGCTTTTAAAGGCACTGACCATTCTGATTTTGTCGTTGGGCAGGTCTGGGGGCGAACTAAGGCTGATAAATACCTCCTTGACCAGGTGCGAGGTAGAATGAATTTCCCGGAGACCCTGCAGGCAATTCGTTCCTTATCGGAAAAATGGAGCAAGTCCTATACGAAACTCATTGAAGACAAGGCGAACGGTTCTGCAGTGATTGACACCCTGCGAAGGGAAATATCTGGGTTAATCCCGGTTAATCCCGAAGGCGGGAAGGAAGCAAGGGCGAATGCCATAGTATCCCAGATTGAAAGTGGAAACGTTTACCTCCCTTCTGTGGCAGTGGCTCCCTGGATACGGGACTTTATCGAGGAGTGTTCATCATTTCCGAATAGTGTTAATGACGACCAAGTTGACGCCATGACGCAAGCACTTTTCCGCCTACAAAACAAAAAAGATGTTGGAATAAGATTTCTTTAAATTTAAAATATTAAGCAAAGTGAAGATATGTTTAAAAAACAAATTCAAAAAATACAGCAAAAGACAAGGGAACTTATCTTTTCCTTGCTTAAATCGTGGTTTCCCATTATCCCTTCTTACGAGGCAGGCGTGGAAAAGGCACAACCGTTTTCTTATTACAACGCTTCGGAAGAGGGATATAAACAGGGAATCTGGGTTTATCGATGTATAAAAGAGATTGCAAATAGGGTATCTTCTGTTAAGTGGTATGTAGCCAAGAAAAATACCGAGGGTTCAATCGAGGAACTTCCGAACCACCCCCTGAATAATTTGATTCAAACCCCCAACCCTTATTTTTCTTTTAATGATTTTTTGGAACAGTTTGTAACTTATTTATATATAAGCGGAAATGCCTATCTTGACATATCTGAAAAACAAGGTGGGCGGGTATCACAGATTTTTTTCCTGCGTTCAGACCGGATTAAAATAGTCCCAGACCCTAAAGAACTTGTCAAGGAATATCACTTCGTGGTTGACGGTGCGACTACCGTTATTCCCAAAGAGGATATTTTTCATTTTAAATTCATCGACCCCACTAACGATTTTTACGGCTTATCCCCCGTTTATGTAGCAGGAAAAATTATTGACACTGAAAACATTTTTGTTTCTTGGAATAAAAATATGTTTCGAAATTCGGCAAGACCGGGTGGGGTGTTGGAGTCTAAAGATTTGTTAAATGACTCCCAGTTTGACCGGCTGAAAGCACAGGTACAGACCTGGCAGGGGAGCGATAACGCCGGAAAGCCGATCATCCTTGAAGGTGGGTTAACCTGGAAAACCATGTCAATGACCCCTTTAGAGGCGGATTTTAAAGAAACCAAAAGATTGAATCGTGAAGAGATTTGCGGTGTCTTCGGTGTCCCTCCTGTAATCGTCGGAATCCTTGACCACGCCACATATAGCAACTATCGAGAAGCCGAACTCATAATGTGGAATCAGACGGTGATTCCCGTGTTGGAAAAGTTCGTCGGTGGTTTCAATAAGTCTGTTTCCGCCACTTATGGCGATGGCGTGTTTTTGGCTTACGATTTGGGAAACGTTCAGGCGATGAGGCAAAATGAAGAAAGTCTGATGAAAAGGGCAAAAGATGGTTGGACTGCTGGGATTTTGACGAAGAACGAAAGTAGGGAACTCCTGGGATATGAGGCTGTCCCGGATGGCGATGTTTACGCCATGCCTGGAACTTTATCTATCATGGGGCAAGGCGGAATGGTTGCTCCCCCCGGTGGAGTCAATCCCGAAGGTGATAATCCCCCGACAGAAGAGGGGAAAGCGTCGGATATAAATTCCGTTCGGGTCGTTGATACCTCTGCAAACGCTTCCCGACTTTACTTTTCGACCCTGGAAAAAAAAAGAAAAGAATTGGAAGAAGTTCACTCAAAAAAAGTTATAAAAATATTAAATTCTGTATATAAAGAAATTTCAAAGGAAATCAAAAAAGCAGAACGCAACGAGGTTGACGCTATTTTGACTTCTGCCGGAATCGCCCATAAGGACAAAATCCAAAAGTTTTATGAAAGTTTATATACTGAAGGAATAAAGACTTTTGGCGAATGGGGACTGGAAAATCTAAAACAGTCTCTCCCCGGTGCAAAGTCCAGAATATGGACGATGCGGCAGAAGGACAGTTATGAGATTTTGCAACTCCCATTAAGTTTTGAGTCGCTGGTTTTTAATCCGGGAGACCCCATCGTTGACGCCTGGGTGAGGGAAATAAATGGCGAGAGGGCTATAAAAGTCTCTGAAAACACCATTAAGACGATAAAAGATATTGTAAATAATGGGTTTTTGAACGGAGATACAATGCGGGAGATTGCCGATAAGATTATGGCTTACGACGAATCTTTTTCAGTCCTTCGGGCAGATATGATAGCGGCTACGGAGATTGTAAATATCAGCAATGCAGGGAGTTATTTTTCAGCAGTTCAGACCGGATTATCCGGGTTAAAAAAGGTCTGGCTTGCCACCAGTGATGATAGAACACGGGAGACCCATCGGGAGGCAAACGGTCAAAAACAAAATTTAACTGACCCGTTTAAACTCCCCGGCGGAGAGTTAATGTTTCCGGGCGACCCCACAAGAGGAGCGTCCACAGACGAATTAGTCCGTTGCCGTTGCACTCTTGTTTACGATACCACCGGGGCAGGTGGACTTGTGGAGGGAATTTATCAATGAAAAGTAACAAATTTAATAATAAATCAATTCAGAACAAAAGTTTTAAACTGAACCTTAAAGAACTTAACCTTGAAAAAAATGAGGTTCTTTGGTATCCCTCCGTATTTAATAATTTGGATGATGGCGGAGATATTATCGTCAAAGGTGCTTTTGCAAAGACAATCCGGGAAAACTTTGACAGAATGAAAGTCTTTTTTTGGCATGGGCAAGACCGCCACGAGGCTCCTATTGGCAAACCCCTTGAAATGGTGGAAGATGATTTTGGGCTTTTAGTCCGTGCTAAAATTAGCGATACGGAACGCGGGCGGGAAGTCCTCCAACTACTCAAAGACGGGGTAATCACCGAGGGTAGTATCGGTTATCAGATTGTAAAAGACGAATGGACTAAAGACGGACACATAATCCGGGAGGTAAAACTGATGGAGGTGTCATTTGTCCCCTGGGGGATGAACAGTGCCACAAAGGTTTTAGCCGTCAAGGGAAAAAACGCAGAAGGCAAGGATAATTCTGAACCTCTGGAAGAAAAACAACCCCAAACATGGGGAGAAATTTATCAGATACGAAACCTGCTTGAATCTTATGGTTTAATGATTTCCTCTTTGCGTGAATCCATAGATGAAATCGTATGGAACTGGGGAGAACCTATCCCCGAAGATGAAGGTAAAGCCCTATTACAGCAAAATATAAATCAGTTTGCCTCCGCCATGATGGGGTGGGTGGAAGAGATGTATTCTGCGGGGCTGTTGAAAAACGACCCGTTTATTATAAAAATCAAAGAATCTATGCCGGATTTCAAACAAAAATTGATAGAATCACTTTCTGACGAAGAGCCGGAGACCGCCAAAACGGATATTTCCACTCCTGAGACCAAAGCCGATTCTGTAAGCGACGTTAAAGAGCCGGAAAGCGAATCGTTTCCCACTCTTGCTAAAGACGACGCAGGAAAAATCGAGATGGAACTTTTGGGAGCAAAACTCCAAAACTCCATAACCGAGATGACCAACCGACTTAACAGAATAAGCGAAAAATTAAAATAATTAGGAGCGTGAAATATGCCAGAACTTAATGAACTTTTAACCCAGATGAATACTGCTTATGGGAAGGTAAACGACACCCTTTCCAAGTTTCAATCCCGACTGGACGACCTTTCTGCGGAGAGAAAAGCAGGAGGGGAAGACCCCGTAACCAAAGAATCCCTCAAAAAAATGGAAACCGCACTGGACGGGTATGAAGCGAAAGCCCAAGAACTCCGCCTGCAGGTTGAAGAGGAGCGGAAGAAAAGTGCTGAACTCGAAGCCAAATTCGAAGCACTGGAAAAAGCCTATGGCGGTGGAGGTAAAGCCCGTTTTGGAACCGATGGAGCGGAAGAAAAATTCGACTTCGGTAAAGCAATCCGAGGAATAGCCACTGGATATTGGGAGCCTGGCAGAACTGCGGAGCAAAAAGCCCTTCGCAAGGCTTACATGAAATCGGACAGATTCGAATTCAGCGAAAAAGCACTGATTGACGATTCTTCCTCCGGCGGGCAATATCTGATTCCTGATGTTTTCGCTGGCGATATGATTATCAAGCCCTTACAAGCGGCTCAGGTTTTCTCCCGCCTTCCTGGTGTAACCAGACTGGATAATCAGCCTTCCGGGTCGGTTCTTATCCCTCGTATCACTGCCGGCTCGACTTTTAGCATGGTTGGATTCACCGAATCGCACGGTAGAACCGTAAATGCTTCTTCTCCCACGATTGACCGGGTAACTGTATCGGAAAAAATAGGCCAGATTGTATGTCCCGTTGGAAACGAAATCATTGACCGAGGGCAAGCCGGAATTCTGCAAATTGTCCAAGACCAGATTGTCCGGGACGGTGCTTTGGGATTTGAATACGAATATCTTTTTGGTGTGGGAACTACCACCCATATTTCCGGTATTGTAAATTCCGCTACGGAAGTCGCTATGGGGACAGATGGAGCAAAATTTACCGCAAGCAATAATGTCAATAAACTTTTTGAGGTGGAAGAAACCCTTCAAACCGCTAATTCCACGATTACCGGTTGGCTGATGAATCCCAGAGCCTTGAGTAACCTCCGTAGAGTCCAAACCGACGACGGGTATTACCTGCTTACCCCGGTTAACAATATGGGATATCCTCCGAATCTCCTCGGATACCCCTATTTTGTAACCACGACAATCCCCAACACTCTGACCAAAGGGGCAAAATCGGATTGCACTACGATTTTCGCCGGCAATTGGAATGATCTGATTATCGTAACTTGGGCAGGCGTTGTAGTCGAAGCCTCCAGAACTGCTTCTTACACCGCTTCTGGTTCCCTGGTTTCTGCATTTGAGCGGAGAGAAACGGTTATCAGGCTGAATATCGTTTCGAACATTGCCCTCAAACACGACGCTTCCTTTGTCAAATTGACCGGTATCCGAGACGAGAACGCCACCGAACCGAATCCTTAATGAATTAAAATATTTTTAACTGTAAATCCCCAACTAATCCCCCTATGATATAGCAGCCGCAGGGGAGTTTGTCATTTCTCCCCTGCATTTTTCCCCTTATTTTTCTATCACCAAAAAGGCGGTGAAAATATGTCAATAAAAACCAAAACATATAAAATAACAAATCAGGACGTTGTTTCTGAAGGGTGCGGTTGCCTCCCCGGTTCCGGGTTGACTCAGAGGGGATGTCCCATACCTCTCCCCGATGATCATCTTGACGTCCCCCGTAAGGTAACTTTTAAGGCAAGTGCAAACTTTAATCTTTGTATGCCAGACGCTGATTCGAGTCAGGACATAACCATGCTATCCGACCAAAAGCATGAATTTGAGGTGAACCCCGACGAATATCCCCAGTTTTTCGCCGTCCCCTCTACTGATGATACTACTGTAACCGTTCAAATACTCGAAGAGGGGTGTTAAGAGATGACCTTTACCCCGTTGTTTGCGACCACCTCCGAGGTTGCCCTGTTTTGCAAATACGACACGGGCAAACAGCATAATCTCCCTGTGGATGAGTTTTCGACGATGAGAGATATTATACACGAGGCAGCGGAGTCAGAAATCAAAAATTTCCTTAACTGGCAGGATATGGATTCGACTAACCTTTCTGCCGATACCACTGGTATGGCGTCGGTTTGCAAGATGGCGACAATACAGATGGTCTCAAATTATTTTCTCAACCAGCGACAGCAACAAATGGGCAGAGTGATTGACATGGGAGACCGGGTTGTAAAGTTGCCGGAGATTATAATTTTGCCTGACGATATAAAACGCAAATTACAGCCATATAGGATTCACTGTTTTGGAATTGTGGATAGAACCGACGAAGAGGAAGAGGATGAATAACAACAGTGTAATTACAAGGAGGGGATTCGTTTGCCTGCAGAAATAAAGGTTATAACCGTCGGATTTAAGGAACTCACAAAGGGCATGACGGACAAAATCCCCGATACGATAAACGACACCCTCAAGGTAATGAGTCTGGACGTCGAGAGTAAAGCAAAAAGCAAGTGCCATATCTCTCACGGATGGCAAACCAAAGGAGCGACGATAGGCAAAAGTGGAAAAAAGATATTCCCCAAGAGCAGGGGCGGTCGTTTGCGAATGTCCCTATCGAGGGGCGGAGCCGATAATATTTATCAGCACGATAAGAGCCAATATCAAATTACCTATGGTTCAAAAGTAAAATATGCCTTCGCAAATGTAGGAGATACCGACCCCTTTGTGATTCGTCCCAAACGCAAAAAGTTTTTATATTTTGCTGTGTCCTCCACGCAGGCTGTATTCCGCAAATGGGTTATACACCCTGGCGGGAAAGCCTTAACGGGCAAAGGAGATAAGGGACTGCTTACATGGGTTGCGGAGGAGACTACTGCAGACGTGCAAAAATATTTTAATAATGTCGCAAAAATGAAGGGGATAGTGTAATGGGTTGTCAACACCCAACTTTAGAACAAATAAAAATGGCAAAAAATAGAAAAGAATATTATAATACTGTTTACGTAGAAATAGAATCTAATATTTTCAATTTCTTTGAAAAAATATTTTATCTATTATGTTTGCCATTTTTAAAAGATAATGTTTCTAAAAAATATCATATCCCCAATGGCGGGATAAATTCGGAATATGTAAATAATTATATGATACAAAATAAAGGAATGTAAATATGTCAACAATATCCGGCTATGGTAATTATATCCGCAACCTCACGGAGAGAGTCGTTGATATGCTCAACGAAATTTCTGAGTTTACCTGTAACCGGGAATATTCAATTTTTCCAGGGCAAATGGGAGAGGAAGACGCGGAAGAAACGACTCACCCGAAAATCACTGTAGGGGCAAAAACGATAAACAATTTATTTCCACCTGAAATTTTTGTTGTTTTGGAAGATGACTCGATAGAACCTGCCTGTTCCTGGACGGACGACCATACGATAACTTTTACTCTTGCGATTGTAACCGACGGGGCTTCCCCGCAAAATGCCTTCTGGGACGGGGTGGAGTTAGCTGGAAAAGTTTATGATAAATTCAAAGAGGACAGAACTATTATGGAATCATGTGCCGATTCATCAATTAAAACAATCACATATAAAGATTCCAGATTCGAGGCGGGCGGAAGCCTAAATGTGGCGACGCTTTCTCTGGTTTGCAGAAAAATGAGACTTGAAACCTCTTAAAATATATTGACTTTGATAATAATTAATTTAACATAAAACTTTGAATTGGAGTGTGTAAAATATGAGTGGTGCAAGAACCCGATATTTAGGAGTGGCGGAGGAATCGACCTACGGCACTAAGATTACAGCCGATGACTCTTTTACTTATTTTGATTTTGCCGAATGTGGTTTGGATTCCCCGTCTGAGGTTGCTCTGAAATATGAGGGCGCCTGCAATAGGGCAATTGTAAAAACCGCTCAAGCACAGTATATCCCGCAGGGCGATATTTCAACGGTTTTGGATGGTCAGGTGTCCCCCTGGTTTTGGAAATGGGTTCTTGGGAGTTATTTTCGCCAAGAACAGATAAACGGAGGGGACGAGGTTTATCGGCACACGATAAGACCTGCTGACACCCTTCCTTCCTTTACCGCTCGAATCGGCAAGGATACCCATCAACGGACTATTGACGGGTGTAAAATATTGAGTATGACCCTGGACGTGCCGAAGGGCGATTTTGCCACGCTATCCCTGACTCTTGCCGGGCAAAGCGAGACTAAAGATACTATTCAATCTTTGGATGATATAACGATTATCCGGGAGGGATATTTTACCTGGAGTCAATGCACTATTTCTGTTGACGGTTCCACCGCCGACGCTGAAAGCCTTAACCTGGAAATCAATAACAATATTTCTCCCGAAGACGGCATCCGCCTGGGTAGTCTTTACCCCCAATTCTTGGAGGCGGGATACCGGGGTATAACTGCAGGGGTGCAGATTTCCCATGTGGACGAAACCCACCTGACTAATTTCTGGGGCAATGCTTCTGCTCCTACTTCTGTTGACCCCTACGCGGTAATTATCACCCTCACGGGAGAGGAAATCAATGGAGATAATTTTGAGTTTGTGATTACCCTCCCGGCGATGTTTTATCAGCAGTTGGCAACCCCGGTAAGCAAGCGGGACAGAATTATAGAGGACGTGAAATTGGAAGCCCTTTATGATGAAACCTCTGGATATGATATAACCGTCCAGATTACCAATGACATTGATAACTACTCCGAGGAGGTAACTCTCCGGGATATAGCGGCAATATCGGCAACCTCAATCGTTGCCGTCGGATATAATGGGGTAATTTACACCTCCACTAACTCCGGTTCGACCTGGACAGCCCGGACAAGCGGAGTAACATCTCGGATTAATGCAGTGTCTATGGGTTCTGCTACTGTTGGCGTTGCTGTCGGAGATGACGGTGTAATCCTTACTACCGACGACGCAGGAGTAACCTGGACAGCCCGGACAAGTGGCGTAACTACTGACCTCTATGATGTCATAGCGATTAATGCGACGCTGGTTTATGCCGTCGGGGCAAGCGGCAAGATTTTAAAATCCACTGACCTTTCTACCTGGACGGCAAAAACCTCCGGTATTACCACCGCCTTATTCGGGATTGACGCTATCAGCGACGCTAAAATCGTCGCGGTCGGTGCAGGGGGAAAGATCCTTTCTTCTACCGACGGCACAACCTGGACTTCCCGGACTTCGGGCGTAACTTCTGATTTAATGGCGGTTTCTGGGGTTACGGACACTCTGGATTATTGGTTCGCTGTCGGAGAATCTGGTGTTTGCCTTGCCTCAGCCGATATGGCAACCTGGGCGGCTAAAACCACAGGGGAGACCTGCACTTTCCGAGGCGTGGACGTCTATTCCTCCACGTTGGCAATTCTCTCCGGGGACGCGAAAATCCTGAAAACCGTAAATAACGGGACTGCCTTCACCGACGAAACCCCTACGCTCACGAATTATGAGATGATGAGGGGTTGCGTTTTGGCTTCTGCTACTGTTGGATATGTCGCTTCCAACTTCGGGCAGGTATTTTATACTTCTGACGCCGGAGCGAACTGGACTGCAGTAGATATTCCGTAATTAATGCTTCTCTCTGCCCCTTCGGGGTATTTTCATTTTATTTTCTTCTTTTTTAGCCTTTCGTAGCGGGGAGGGAGCAATCTCTCCCCAACCTTTCCCCTGGGAGGCGGCTATGTCGTGGATACCGGCAAAATATAATCCTCAATGTCAACCTTCAGACATACGGATTGAGATGAAGAGTAATAAAAATCTTATAGAAATAAAGTATTTATGTAAGCGGTGCGGTAAGTATTTTCTTCGCAAAGACCTGGTGGAACATTTTGGCTATTTACCGCCGATAGAATTCGAGCAAGCGGGTAACCGGAATTATCCCCCCAATATGTTATATAAGTAAAATTATTAAAACCGAAAGGAAAAATATCATGGGAAAAATTTTGTCAAAATCCGATATTCTCAGACGTAAAACCGATGTCATAAAATTTGAAGTCCCGGTGTTCGCCGGGTATCTTTTGCTTCGTCCCCTTACCGATTACGAGAATTCAATCCTCTCCGAGATGTCAATGGCGGGGCTGAAGATTGACTTTGATGAACGGGTATCCCCTGGGAAGCGGTGGGAAGACGCTATACAGGAAAAAGTGATGTCCTCTATGGACAAGGATACCCTGTTGAATCTTGTCCGGGCGAATAAGCAAGCGTCATATAAAATTTGCTCCTGGTGTATTCTCGATGAACAGGGCAATCCCGTATTCACCGAGGAGGATATTCAGGAGTTTCCCGTCGGACTCCCCGAACAGATAGCGGAGAAAGTCCGGGAAATAAGCGGGCTGAAGGTATCTGAAGGAGAGATGAATTCTTTTCGTGGATAGTCCAGCAGGGCTGGAATTGTGGTTTTTACACCAGCAAGGATACAGGTTTACAGACAGTTTGCAGGATTTAACCGTCCTGCAAAAACTATTTATAGGTAAATCTTTAGAGCGAGACTACCGGGAACAGAACAAACAAATGCAGATGTCGGGCGGAAGTGGACACGGAGGAAGCCGGAAGTCCAATATTGCCGCCCTGCGAAGTCAACTAAAAGCCGATATGAGGGAAAGAGAAAGAGGAGCAAAATAGCCGATGGCAAGCAGTCCGATTGCACAAGTTATAATCAAGGCGGTTGACCAGGCGTCTTCAACTTTGTCGCAAATAGCCAAAGCTGGGAAGGAAACTGCAGAAGCCGTAAAAACTGCTTTTGAATCTGTAACCAAAGCCGGGCAAGAAATGTCCGCCGTTGGTCTTGCAGGACTTGGAGCATTTGGCATGATTGCTAAAAGCGTAGAAGACTATAATGAGGCTGTTAGAAATACTCTTTCGATGACTGGAGCAGTTGGCGAAGAATATGACAAATTAGGCGTAGTGGCTGAAGACCTTGCACAAAAATTATCTGTTGATTTGGCAACGGATTCAAAACAGATTATGCAAAGTTTTTATTATGTCCTCTCTACTGGTGCGACTTTGGGAAGTGAAGGGTTTCAAAAACTTTCTGAAACGGCTATTAAATTTTCAAAGATTGCCAATAAGGATGTTTCTTGGGCAGTTGAAAATCTTGCAGATATAACTAAAATTTTTGGTAAAGAAACAAGCGAAGCCAATAGAACAGCAAATATTCTTTTCCGTTCTTCGCAACTTGGTAACACTGACTTGACCCAGTTGGCAGAAGCAATGAAAAAGGGTGGGACATCAGCTTCCTCAATGGGCGTTTCAATGGAAACTGCCTCGGCTATACTTACACAATTTGCCGAACGTGGCATTAAGGGATCGGAAGCAGGAGAAGGATTGAAACAGATTTTACTCCGCCTGGGAGCTCCTTCAAAAGAGGCTATGGAAGCTCTGGGTGAATTGGGCGTAACAGTCTATAAGGGCGGAGTTCGGATGAGAGATTCTGCTGAAATTTTAAAAGAATTTAAGAAGCAATTTAAGGGTTTGACGGTTGAAAAACAAAACCAAATGTTTGAAGATTTTGGACTTTCTCTCAAAGATTCTGCTGGAAAATCTCGTAAATTTAAAGATTTATATAATGAATTAATGACTAAAATACGGGATTCTAATGGAAATATTATGCCGGACGCACTTGTAAAAATGAATGAAATGGGAATCGCTACTACAAAATCCGCAGGAAAAATGCGTCCTATTATTGATGTTTTAAGGGACATACAAAAATCAACGGCTAAAATGTCCGAAGAACAAAAGAATGCAGTCTTAAAAGCCCTGGCGGGTGAAGAGGCTTATGGCAAACTCAATGCCTTACTTAGCACTAACATGGACACCACCCAAAAATGGGCGGAAGAACTCAAAACCACCAATGTCGTCAATGACGCTTTTGCAAAATATCTTGAAACTTTTACTGCACAATTTACAATTTTAAAGGCAAAATTTGAACCAGTTGTAAAAATAATCGGCGGGAAATTTTTAGAAAATATGTCAAAGGTCATAAAACAAATAACTCCTCTGGTGGATAGAATAAGAGAATGGGTTAAAGAACACCCCAAACTTACCGAACAAATTGTTCTGTTTTCAACGGCAGTTTTAACCTCTCTTGTCGGTTTGGGTAGTTTTTTGGTTATTATCGGTTCAATAGGGACTAAAATAGGTTCTCTTCTTGGTTTTTTATCTTCTCTTGTTGGCGGTTTGGGTGCAATCGGCTCATTTTTAGCCGCTAACCCCATAGCCCTATGGATAGCCGGAATTGTTACTGCACTGGGAACTCTTTATTTGGCATGGGTTCAAAACTGGGGCAATATACAAGGTATTGTGAATAAGTTTTTGCAAGAAACAGGGCTGGACAAATGGATAAACGGAATTGTTGAATCCTTTATGCATTTATATGATAATATCAGTCCTTATATAACTTTAATTCAGGAAGCATTGAGGAAGATTTTTTCAATAGCCGTCGGCGAAGGTTCCCTTGAAGAAAAAATGAACAAAATAAAGGGTGTTTTTGCCGGATTATTAAAAGACTTTCAGCCTGTCATTGATGGCATAACTGGGTTTGTGAATAAGGCTGTAGAGGAAATAATGAAACTCTACTATACTATTGAGCCTTATATCCTTATGATACCGGATGTTTTTAATAAGGTTTGGAGTGATATTACTACCGGATTTAATAATTTTGTCAACGAATATAAGCCTGCATGGGATGGGCTTTGGGAATATGCCTTAAAATTACTCACCGAACTTTGGGCTGAACTCCAACCGCTTATTACCGATATTCAGGCTTTTGTTCAGGAGGAATGGGCGAAGTTTAATACAGAAACACTCCCACAATTGCAGGTATTTTTTGACGCTGTAATCCAAGAATGGAACGCATTAAAGCCGATAATACTGCCTATTGTAAATTTATTGATGAGCGGGATTATGCTTGCAATAAAAACTTATTTAAGCCAAATTATTTCAGACTTAAAAGTTCTTTGGAGTGCGTTTAAAGTCGGTTGGGATATTTTTACTTGGGTGTTAAATAATTTGATTATACCTGGCATGACGGCCATAGCAATGAGCATAACCGAAATTATAAACAATATATCCGAATCATGGAAAACAGTAAAAGAACTGTGGAAAAAATACATAGCGGAACCCTGGGATTATTTTTTGAAACTGATAGTTTCTGTAACGCCGACTATTGTTTCTGCAGTCGCAAAATTGATGGAGTCGATTTGGAATAGTTTGAAAAAATATTACCTGCAAATGTCCACTTGGTTTAATTCGACTTTTGGCGAAATGCTGGGGACTTTGCAGGCTATTCAGCAAATGGCTTCCGGCGGGACTTCGTTTAATCTTACCACTTCTTCCGGGACAACTTCCGCCTCTGATACAACCTCTTCTTCTGGTTCTGCAAAACTTTCCCGATCTCTATCCTCCGCTTCCCGTTCTGCTTCTTCCTCTGCTTCCTCCGGTTCGAAAACCTTTATCGTCAACGGTAATATTTACGGCGGGGACGCTGGGCTTCGGGAACTGAACAGACTCCTCCGGCAGTATGGATTCGAGGAAGACGCAAGGGGGGTTATATAGATGGCTGATTTTAAAATTGAAGGGACGGATATTGCGGAGCCTAAAACCTTTGAGATAATCCCGGAAACAATCGGCAAGGAAGATAGGCTTGCAAATGGCAGGCTGGTTAAAGATGTTGTTGTCGTTAAAAATACTTTCGTTTTATCTTATCCTTTCCTCAAGTGGACAGACCTGGACAATATTTTGACTTTGCTTGATACCGATACTTTTGTAACGTTTACCTATCCCTACGATGGGACTTCCGCCACCGCCGAAGTTACCGCCAAAGATATACCCCAAAAATTATCCCACAAAGCGACTGCCTCCGGGGACTGGCTTTATCTCGATATTACCCTAACCCTACAGGAGCAATAATTTGATTACCAGAAGCGTTGCATACGCTAATAAAATAGACGCCGACGAACGCCGAACCCGTCCTCTGATTATTTGCGATTTCAACCCTGCGTTGGAAGTTTATCCTTTTGCCTCTGCGGTTGCAGATTCGGAATACGACGCCACCCACGACGGAGACAAGGCGGTAAACGGGCGGGTGCGCGTTACGGATTATACCTGCGACGGGCATACTCCGAATGAACTGGACGATGAGCATGAGGGATTTTGGAGTCTGGTTCAGTCGGATGTCAACGGCGACTTATCCGCTGATGTGGTTTTGACGATTACCTATGTGTCGGCAATCCAAAACGGGGCATATTTCGTAATTGGATACCCGGATAATTTTCCGGTTGATTTTAAAATTGAAATTTCAGAAGATAATATAACTTATACAACCGTAGTTAATATTACTGGTAATACACTGCCTATCTGGACTTATAGGGAATCAGAGCAGAGCGTAAAGTATATGAAAATTACTTTTACGAAGATTTCAAAGGCAAGTTCAGAACTCAAAGTGATTCAGGCGGGGGTAATAGCGACGGTTGTATTTGATTATTATGATATAAATTATATAAAATTATTAGAAGAGATGTCCGCAGTTGGAAATAATCCCCTGGGGACTGTCGCTTCAAACTCCTGCGAATTCGAACTGATTAACGAGGCTGATTTCCTGAATTCGCTTTACACCAGTTCGCCCTTTAATGTTTTATTTTCAAATAATTTCCGTTTTCGTCCATATATCGGACTGGAGACTTCCGCCGACGCCTATTATTTTATCCCTCTGGGAGTTTTTTGGGCAGATGGATACAACCTAAAAACAGACGAGATTTCAGCGGGATTCGTTGGATATGATAAAATTAAACAAATAAAGGATTTACCGCCGCCGATTTTGGCAGTGGTGCAAAATACTACGGTCGGAGAACTCCTTGAATATCTCTGGGACGGTCTGGGATATACCTCTTCGGATTACGATATATCCTCAGAGTTATATCGGACAGAAATTCCCTGGGGATTCTTTGCAGGGGAAGTGGGGAGCAATTTTTCAGGCGAAACCGTCGGAGAGGTTCTGCAAGTGCTTGCCGAAGCGGGAATATGTTATATTACTACCGATAGGACGGGCAAATTCAAGGCGGAAACCAATTTTTATAACGGTGTTACGGTGGATACCTTATCCGATACCGATTTTATTTTTACCGCCAAACAGATTCAAAACCCGATCAACTTTTTTCAGGCGGTGAAATGCCGATACCGTTTACCTATGCCATTTAAAGACGAGGAAATCGTATTCGAAACTAACGATTATGTGATTCCGAATGGGGGAGGAGAACCTCTTGAACTGGAATTTGGGGACGCTGTAGGGTTTGTAACCTCTGTTGACCTTCTGGAAGCAGTAAATTCTTACATCGGGTTGAAAGAAATTGGAGCAGTAAGAAGTCGCTTAACTTTTGGAAACTCAGGAGTGGAAGAAGCGGTAAACATCAGGATTTATGGAAAAACATTACAGTTTTACAACGCCTCATATTATCAAGAAAATGTTGACAACCCAAACAAAATTTTAAATATATCGAATTGGTTGATACAAAGCAAGGAACAGGCAATAAGTTATGTGGACTCTCTCCTCCAATATATCTCTGAGAAAAACGCAAACTATCAAATTGAAGAGCGTGGAGACCCCTGCAGGGTAATTGGTGATTGCGTTTATATTAATGACGGGACAAATTTGATATATAAAACAGTCCAAATAATCAAGCAAGAAATCAAATGGGAAGGAGTGTTATCGTCAATTCTTACGGTGCGGAAGGCAATAGCCGAACAGAAGTATTCCTGTTTTATTCCTGGTTTGGCGGTTCTGCAACCGATAACGAGTTATACGGTTTAAAAAAAATAACAATTGATATTGTAAATTGAAACCGGATATATAAGCCCTTATGGGGCTTTTTTTATTTGGTAAAATAACGGTAATTAGCAAAACAACTAAAATAAATTAGTAAGGATGTGAAGTTGAAAAATGCCAAGTCTTTATACGGATGATGGTGGACGCGTAACCCCGCAAGCGTACGCTACTGGGTTGACAAGTTTTGAAAAAGTAACTGCGACCGGCAATGCCATGAATGTCAATCTTGCAAGCGCTACAGCGGGCGTAAATGTGGAGGTGCAAGGCACGGTAGCCCATGATTCGGCTGATTCGGGCAAGCCGGTAAAAATGGGAGTCAAGGCAGTTGATCCATCTTCCATGCCTGCGGATGTGTCCGCGTTGGACAGAGCAGACGCCATTGGAGACCTCAAAGGCAGACTCATGACCACGATGGATGAAGTTTTTGGCACTCCTGCCGCTGCTGTAGTGGCTAAAGGCGTCCAAATTGCCCTTTCCGACGGAACAAATGCCAGGCTGATGAAGGGTGATTCCTCTGGAAACCTTTTTGCGACTGGTGAAATTGCCCACGACTCCGCTGATAGTGGTAATCCGCTCAAAATTGGCGGTAAAGGGGCGACCTCCCGTCCTTCTGCCGTTTCCAATGGCGACCGGGTAAACGCCTATTTCAATGAATATGGCGAACTCGGCGTAAATCAGGGCGGAAAACAAATTAACCTCCATACCTCCGGGGCTGAAACCTCAAGCGGAAACGGGACAGCAGTAACAGGGTTGGACGGATACGGTTATGCCGTTATCACTTTTGATCTTACGGTTGCAGCAGCGGTGGCTGGTGATACCTTTAATCTCTATATTGACACAAGCCATGATGGAGGCACGACCTGGACTAACGTCGTCCACTTTACCGAATGCGTCGGTGATGGCGGAGCGAAGCGGTTCGTTGCAACCGTCAACAGCAAGGGAGCAAACGGAACCGCCATAATTGACGGGACTTCCGACCTTACTACTGCCCCCGATATTCGGCATGTCTTGGGTAATGCCCTGCGTGCGCGGTGGGTTATCGTTGATGGAGGAGCTCATAGTCAATCATTTACCTTCTCCGTAACTGCTAATATGAAAAACTAATTGACTGCAAATTAATAATTAAAATAAAGGATTAATCTCTATGCCCTCTCCCGATTATTACAGTGATACCAACTCCCTCACCAATGCGGGAGCCGAATCAGGAGACCTTACCGGTTGGACTGCTTCGGGTATTACTGTGGTGTCGGGAGGGGCAACCGGAGATTATTCTTTCGACCTCTCCGAAACTGCTTCCATGTATCAAGATTTGGCTCCTGGCAGTGAAGTAGTGGCTCTTCAGGTTTCTGGGGCTTTTCTGCCGGAATACGAGATTGACCCAGACGACGACGTGCAAGCACAAATAAAAGTAGAAATAAACTATACTGATGGAACTACTGATTATTTCTATTTGCCTGCGAAACAGCAATACGGAATATAATAAAATATTAACAGAGGATATTTTAAATGGCAATTGCTTCTTGGTATGCCGGGACTCCTGGTAGTGTTGATATTATTTGGACTGATATTTTAGTCCAAAGGGAAATCAACGCAGATAAAACCGTATCCTCTGTTAGATTGACTATCGAGACCGACGCGGCAGATAATGATTTTTATTTTGATGACATTGCCGTAAATTATGGGGTTGCAATCAACCCAAAAGATATTACCTATGTTACACGGGATGACCACACCGATGTTTTGCCCGCGTCCGTCCAGCATATACTTTTAACCTCAACTTATCTGCACAAGGGACTTGCAAAAACCACCAGTGATGACCCTCTGGACGCAACTCCCGGAAATCGTCCTGCAGGAGAACTGGGCGAAATTGTCCGGTATTCGGGAGACGGCAGCCTCTATTATTGCACGGATGAGACGACTCCAGTTTGGGCAGTAGTCGGTGGTGGAGGAGGGACTGTAACCTCTGTTACTGGGACAACGCCGATAAATTCAAGCGGAGGGACAGACCCGGATATTTCTATCGATTCTGCTTCAACTTCACAGCCCGGAGTAGTGCAATTGTCTAATTCTTACGCGGGGACTTCGGAGGTTTTGGCTGTAACTGAATTAGCCTTATCTCAAGGACTTGCTTCCATTTCAACTCCCGACGAGAAAGTAAAATATGACGCAGGAGACTCCTCCGCTGGATACGTCGCTGATAAATTTGTTGCCGGGGACGGCATAAGTGTAGCGGAAGGCACAGGTGCAGATGAAAACAAACTAAAAATCACAAATACCGACAAGGGGAGCGATGTTGACCTTTCGGGACTTTGCCCTCTGACCCACAAAACTACCGAGGACGCCATCAACGGGCTGGTGAAGGTTGACGGTGCCGGTAATTACTCAGGTATAACCGATAATTCGGCAAATTGGAATTCGGCTTATGGATGGGGAGACCACGCCTCCGCCGGATATTTCGTTATCGCAGATAATGACGCCGGAGATATTCAAATTACAGACACAGGCGGGTTCTTCTCCTCAACAAACGTCGAAGGAGCCTTGCAAGAACTGGGAGATGGAATGACAGGTAATGCCCTGGAAATTGGTAAAACTCCCGATGAATCCCCCGATGGAAGCGAAACCGTTTTCACTGTCCCCGACGGCGAATATCAACAGAATACCCTCAGCGTATATCTCAATGGACAAAGACTAACCGCAGGCGGAACCGATTACTCCGAAACCTCCCCCGGTGATGGAACTTTTACTCTCACAACCGCTCCGCAAACCGGCGATATTATCCAGTGTGATTATCAACTATCCCCAGAAGTAGCCTTCGATTCCGTTATACCGTCAGGGGCTATGATTCCGTTTAGTTCTATCGCTACACGGGCAGGCTGGACATATAAACACGAAATTATTACTCCATCTTTTACCCTTCCAATGACTTCCCTTCCCGCAACCCGGAAACTTGGAGCAGTGGGGAAAATAGGCGAATACCTGTATTTTGGCATGGGGACTGCAGGCGGTTCTATCGTAAGCACAATCGCCAAATATGATATAGCCGCAGGAACCTGGTCAACGGTAACACCGGGAGGAGACGCCGTAACCGCCCGGACTGCCTGCGGTGGAGGAGTATATAACAACAAATTATATATATGCGGTGGAGATACCAACGGCTCCTGGACAGCATCTGCTAAACTTGATGAATATGACCCCGCTACGGGTAACTATGACAACAAAACCGATATGACCACGGCACGGGCTGGACTCGGTTGTGTGGTGGCGGGTAATTATATGTATGCCATAGGCGGAGCGACTGCAAGCACGACTTATAGTAAAAAGTGCGAGAGATACGACTTCGCCGGGAACTCTTGGAGTGGCATGACCGACATGGCAAATGCACGCAGATACCCCATGGTGGTATGGGACGGTGGAGATTATATTTACTGCATAGGCGGCTATAACAGTTCAAACCGGGCCTATAACGAGAGATATAGTATAAGCGGCAATAACTGGACAACTCTTACCGCCATGCCAACCGCACGCAGGATTTTATTCGGATGGTATGATGAGGACACGGATTTAATTTATTGTCTCTGCGGCTATGAGTCAGTTTCTTCCGGCAGGATAGAAATATACGATGTTGCTAATGATGTCTGGTATTACAATAAATATTATGATTACAATGTGTCCGGCAGCGGATGTATCTGGGACTCGACAAATAGGTGGGCTTATATTCTTGGCGGTAACTTGGCTGCCGGAGATACAACCCTGTGTAAAAAATATATGGTACCCGCAACACAATATCTCTATGAAAGGGCTTAGAGCCTACAAAATTTATTAAAATAAAATATGCTGAGAAGGATTCGAAATGACCACTAAGTTCAGAGTTGAACAAATTGAAGATTATGATGGATGGATACCTTCCCACGAAACCTGGACTTATGCCTCCGCCGATGACCCAACCTATACCCTCACCATCAGCGGAGACAAAACCGCAAAATACTATCCCGGCATGAGGGTTAAACTGACCCAATCCACCGGAGGCACGAAGTATTTTATAATCACCGGAGTAGCCTACAGTAGCGGCACCGGGTTGACCACTCTAACCCTATATGGTGGATACGGGTATTCAGGCAGTGGATACGGCTATGATCTCAATAACGAGGCTATTACATCACCCTATTACTCTTTTGCCAAAGCACCGACCGGGTTCCCGCTTGACCCAACAATTTGGGAATACAAGGTAACCGACACCACCAAACGGAGCAAAACCGGATGCACGGGCGGACAGTGGTATTATCTGACCTCCACTCCAGGCATAACCGTTCCGATAGGAGCCTGGAGATTATCCTATCAACTAATGGCTCAGGGGAATAAAACGGTAACAAGTTTTTCTGCCCATATTTCTGCTGCCTTTTCCACCAGTTCTTCCTCACCCGCCATAGCCGATAATATCTGGGTCAGACGGTCTTATGCCATCGTCGATTCTTCGTCTTTTTCCGGCATAAATACCAGTGTAAGCCTTAATGCGGAAAATAATATAATCCTTACCGCCAAACAGAGTTATTACCCCATTCTGATGTGCGTTTCCGATGCGGATCTATATCTGCAAAATGCAATCCAGACTATGCTCTTGAAGGCGGAATGCCTTTACCTATAACAAAAAAGGTGGAAATTAGAAAAAAATATTGACTCTAACCTCTAATATCCAACTTCTATAAGGAGGATTTATGGCTTTTTTAAAAACGATAACCACTCCGCATGGGGTGGAATGCAAATATCACCGGGTTTTAATCTCAGGACTCGAAGACCTGAATTACTTACAGGTCAAACTGGTCTCATACGTGGATGAAGAAAAGCGAAAGGCTGATTGTCCACCTGTCTGGTATCAGATATACCAGGTGGAAATGGAAAAAGACCTGGTGGACAAAGATGACGCCGGCAAGACTCTGACAGAGACAATAAAATCAATTGCATACAGGAAACTTAAAAAAATGGAACAGTGGTCAGACGCAGAAAATGTCTAACAAAAAATCAAAGGGAGTAAAAAATGACCGACTTATCAATTTGGGGCAAATATCAATTCGACTCAAAAAATGCGGGCAAAACCTCACAAATTAACTCCTTATCAGGGCTTGCAGTTTTCGAAAATAATATATCTGATATAATATTTTGCGTGCCTTGTGTTTTTAAAAAGGAAAGCGGAACTTATAAAACCTGGGAGAACGGACAAATTGTAGAAAAGACATTATATACCGACGCCGTAATTGTGGCGGGTGCAAGTAAAATATACTGTTATGACGCCATGACGGGGCTTTCCTCCTGGACTCATACCTACGACCTGACCCATCCCTCCTATCCTGATTATACCCCGGAATTGCTTGCGCCCGATTCTCCTCTTGATGTTTTCCACGACGAAACCAACGCTTTATTTGTTGTTACTTTATTTATAAAATATACAAAAACGGGAGAAGATGATTTATATTATATCACCTATTACTCCGTTGATGAAGACGGCAACAAAAGCGGAGTAACAAGGATTGCAGTCGCTCTTAACTCTCAAGGAGATGGGCTAACTTATGAGAGTATCTCCTTTGGCGGAAGAAGCCGTATAGGGGCAAGTGGGACGAGTAAACTTTTAGCAGTCTCAACGAAATATCATAACCCGCAAAGTGATAACCTGGAGTTAAGATTAAGATTTTCAAGTACTGCAGCGACAAGCGTTATATATGCTTCGCCTTATGACCTTTGCGTTGGCCCTCCCTGGGGAGGTGTCCTTGTAATTGGAGGCAGAATTTATAAATATGTTTTAACTGACAAAGCGGAAACGACCACCTACGCTACAAAAAACATTGAATTAGTTGATAATTATTTATCTAAATATGTTTGTTCTGTCCCGCGTGATACTGAATATACTGCAGTTACCTATAATGAGGGATATAGCGATTTTACAATCCCTGACGACCAACTTGCAAATTTGCTTTCTTGGTTTGATACTTTTTTTGTGGATTATTCTGCGGCAGTTTCGGCATACATAGATGCCGTAAAAGAAAAAGGAGAAGAATTTGTTTATCCCTCTCCCGGAACAGTGGATTATGAAAACACAATAACGGATTTGCAGGACGCCGTAAATGATTTTATCGATTCATGGGAGGCGCCTGCTTCTCTGGCAAAAAATCTTCGACTCTGCAAGGATACCTCCGCCGATTCTTTTCAAGGTGCTTACGATTTTACCGACGATTCGAATATTTCCGGGACTCCTGCCGCTACCGACAATCTGATTATCCTTGTCGGAGGTAAAAATTTTGAGGACTCAGATTCTCCCCTGGGTATTGCCGCTTATAATAGTTCGCTTATTTTTCAGTGGGGTTTTGGGAGCGGAACTCTTGATTTTACGGGCAATTCGCCGGCTACCTACAAAGATTCCGACACGGAGGAGGAGGCTGTTTTTGTTGCGTCCCTCACCGACGATAAATTATATCGGGTAAACACGGACGGGACACAAAATTTTAGCGTTGCCCTCCCTGGGACTCCTACAGATGGGTTGGCAATTTATGAATATGAAAGCCTATTGACTGGCAAGGTGCCGATTATAATCGGTGTAACCGACGACGGGTATCTGTGGAGTAAGGAGGGAATAAGCGGTATAGGTCTGGGAGCCTTATATAATTGGAATACCGACACGGGCAAGAGCGGATTAAAAACGCCTCAATTAGATAACGACAATAACATATATATCCCGTATGATTCGGGTGTTCTCTGTTATTCCTACGTGGGGACGCTTCTTTTTGATTATTCCGCCTCTGGTTCCTCTGTTTCCCCCGGTGCTTTCGGCAGATATTATGCCTATTATACATCAAGAGGGACAAGCACGAGTTATCTTATCGGTCTGGGTTCTACCTCCGTAAATAATTTTGCGGTGCAGGAAACCGATCCGGCGGATGATGACACTGGGGTTAGTGCCACGACCGACCTGGAAATAACTTTTACCTCTCCGCCAAAACAAGATACCCTTATCCCTGCAAATATAACGATACAATACGAAAGTGAAGACGGAAGCACGCAGTCCGTAGAATGGACAAATTATGTACTGAGTAATGGGGACAAAACCGTAACAATTACACTGGATTCCTCCCTGCCCTCCAACACGGAAATAACCGTAATCGTAACCGATTCTATAACTGCAGTTAATGGCACTGCTCTGGCAGAGGATTATGTTTTCCAGTTTACGACAGGGGATGTCGTTTTTATAGCAGATTATTTTAGCGGTCTCACGGTTGATTCACCCTCCGAAACTTATTCCGAGTGGACGAAAATTATTTTTAATGCCCCTGTGGTGTCCTACCCGGAGGCAAAATGGTATCTCCATTTTAAAGTTGTTGTAACCGACTCTCTGAGTGCGGTTATCAGCACACTATCATCTGAGGACAACCCGGAGGAGTTTGAGTATTCTACCGACGGGGAGTTAACATGGACTGTGATGGACGCCGGAGGACTGGCTCCCGCAAATTACGAGGCTAAAATCCGGGCAACCGTCAAAACAGGGCGGGTATCCCCTGCAACCATTACCGTTTCCGTTGGAGCAGAAGACGCATAAATCTTAAAAAACTTCTTTTCCATCTTATTTCGGCTCACCTCTTGACACCCTGCCTGCCGGGGTGTTATTATTATTTTAGTTTAACGTTGAAGAAAATTCAATAATATTCAATAAGTAAAAATATTTCAAGAACTGTCAAGTAATCCTTGACAACTGAAAAAGAAAGCGGAGGTGTGTTGTGTTATTTTTTGCAGATGTTATTTTTATCGGTCTTATTGTATCCTCCGGCATTTTGGGTATTTTTGCCCAGACAACAGCAGTAAATCAGGATATAAATTACACTCTTGTATCAATAATTTTATCTCTGGTCGCCATGATTGGGTATCTCGTAAAAACTCTGGGTAAGCAGTATCTTGATTCTGTGGCGGAGTTAAAAGGCACAATGACCGAGATGAATACAGCAGTTACAAATCTTAACGGGACGGTGAAGCAAAATAATAAAACTTTAGAACGCAATAATAAAGTAATTTTACTTCTTTGCACTCAAAAAGCACACCCCGATTTATCAAACTCTATCACCTCGATTTTAAACGACGGAATAATACCGCCCGAAAGCGGAAATTAAGGAGGATATTATGCAACTTTTTAGTATGCTGGATAATCCCATCGTTAAGGAAGTCATTAAACAGGTTTTACATGCGGAAAAAATGGGGACAGAATATAACCTGCCCGGCAAGGACAAACAAATTTTCGTCGAAAAAGCCCTCAGTGAGTTTGTCGAGGCTATCGGGTATAATATCCCGGCAGATACAATCCGGGACGTGATAAAGGGTATCGTGGCTATACTCAATATCATCGGCGAGTTTACACATGCTAAAAAGTAAGCAGGCGGAAATCCGGGAGGAACTTCTCCGCCGGAACTGGACGCAGAAAGACTTAGCGGAAATTACCGGGTTGTCGCTGTCAACGATAAACAAAGTTTTGACTGGCAACGGCAAAATGACGGTAAAGACTGAAAATTTATTTAGACAGGCTGGAGTGCTATATAAACGAGAGGAGGGATAAAATATGACAGTTTTAACTCCACCCTATGCGACTTTTCGCAAATATAAAAAAGACCTTGATGGTATTTTAACAATTTTCGATAATAAGGGTGATTTTGTTACCTTCACAGCCCGGTCAGGGCAAGCCGGGTATCAAGGCAATTTTTGGACGATTGCGAAAAGCCCGATACCCCCGTCATCGGAAATCGAGGGCGGATATTACCTATCTACCTCCGGTTATACCCCTGGGGATGTAGGAGCCTGTGGAGATACCTTTTACCCGATTACACCCGACCCTATTTTGCAACACTTGGGAAATGGCAAAAGGTCTGAAATAGGATTGCACTACGACGCCAATTTTAGTTATGCTCCGGGCTCCGCCGGGTGTATTGTAATTCAGCCACCAGCGTCAAACTGGCAAGCGCTAAAAAACAAACTGGCAGGGCTAAAGGGATACGGATTTAGCAAAATACCCCTGTTGGTGCAATACCCGGACGAAGAGACTTGCCCCGATGAAAATTCCGGCGTCTTGGAGCGGCTGCGATTTGTTTATACTCTGGCAGGCAAGGACACCACGATAACGACTGCACTTAATAGTTTTGTCAATCACCCGGATGTTAAAAAATTCCTAGACGGATACCGGGCAGCGGAACATAAAACGGAAATAGTTGACACTCAGTTTGATGATTTCAATCGGTTTAAAAAGATCCTACAGTTTACCCTCAAGTGGGAGGGTGGCTTTGTCGATGACCCTGATGACCCCGGCGGAAGAACCAACTATGGGATAACTCAGGCAACCTTTGACGCCTACCGCAAAAGCAAAGGGCTTGACAAAATAGACGTTAAAAATATTTCTCCTGGCGAAGTCGAATTAATTTACTTTAAAAACTACTGGATTCCCGCACAATGCCCCCGAATGGTTGATAGCCTTGCCTATGTGATATTCGATACCGCCGTTAACTTTGGCGTGGGCGGAAGCGTCGAGTTTTTGCAGGAAGCCCTTGAAATTGCTATGGATGGGCAGTGGGGTAAAGTAACGGAAAAGGCTTATAATAATCAGACGCTTTACGACTTAAAAAATATACTGCCATTAACTATAGTTAAGAACCGAAAGAAATACCGACAACTCCGGGTATTACAAAATCCGACGCAGGAGAAATTCCTTCGGGGCTGGCTTAACCGGGACGAGGCATTAGAGGAGTTTGTAAAAAATATTCGGAAGCCCGACAGGAGGTTTTAATCTATGGCTAAAAAAAATCGTCCAGCGGATTACTGGCGGGCGAAGTCGGACGAACGACGGGAATCTAAAAAACCTCAAGTAACAGGCGAGAGCGGAGCCGTTTATGATAATGAAAAAATTGGCGGCGTTGATAAATTGGAGCCGTCTGACAATTGCTCTTATTTATCCTCATCATGGCAGGAGGATTCGGAATATGACGCGAGGAGGAGTAAAAATGACGCACTGGGATAAAAATATTGACAGAGAATCGAGTCGGGTTGCAGTTATGGAGGAAAGTTTGGAGCCGGTAACGATAAATTCATTTGTAAGGGATATTGGATTAAAGAGTTATCCCCACGATTATGATTTGCCTGCGGGAATAAACTGTTCTGGATGTCCTTACTGGTTACAAAGCAAGGAATATGCTGAACAACAACTGGAACCAAAGGTCTGGGACAAGGGCATAATTCAGCGGGATTAACACCGACGATAATTAAACTAAACAAAAGACTCCTGCGGATAGCGTATTCGTGGGAGTCTTTTTTGCGTTTCGGGGGGATTTTGTCTCCATGTAAAAAGGCGGCGAATAAACCTATTAAAACCGCACTAAAAACTCTTAAAAATAATCTTAAAAATACTTGTCAAAATCGGCAGAAAAGTATTGACAAATCGGCTGATTATGGTATAATAGGTACATAAGACAAGAACACAAAAAAATGAAAGCGGAGGACAAAAAATGAAATATCAAGTAAAGAGAAATTGCGGACACACCGAAGAGGTAGTAATATATGGCTCCTATAACGACAGAGAGAAAAAACTTGAGTGGTTAAAAACCACCGACTGCAAAAACTGCTGGCAAAACCAACAGTTAGAATCCGCTAAAATCTCCACCGAATCCCTCCCCTCCCTCCAGGGAACCCAGAAGCAAAACGACTGGGCTACCAAAATCCGGGCTGGACTCCTCCGGGGAGTTTCCGAAGTCATAACCGAAATGGAAAAAATTGCCCAGAGTAAGGGTATCACCGAAACCCCCCAGTATGTCTCCGAAATGGAAAAAATATACAAAGCAATCACCCAGATCGAAGAACAAAATCAAAGTAAATTTTGGATTGACAACCGCAATCTTACCGCACAGAAAATGATTAAAAAATTTATCGCTTAATCCCCGCCACCGGGTTTCCGGTCAGCCCTAAAACCGGAATTTACCCCTCCAAAAAGGAGCAAAATATGGACAAAAAAAAATCTCCTGGGGAAAAGGAGTTGTATCTCCGAATCCCCAACGACTTAAACCAGCGACTTGAAAACTACTGCAAATCCCATCCCGTAGTACTTATCCGAAAACGGGACGGGAAAACCGAGCGGAGTATGACAAAAAACGAGGTTATAAATGCCTCGTTGGAAAAATTTTTGAAGGAGGAAGACAAAAAAATGGACAAAAAAGAAAAATTTATCTCCCTATTAAGGGAGAACCACATCGGGAAGTTGATGATTTTCCTGATGTTCCAAACCGAAATTTCTGAACTCCCCCGGTTTGAAAAGATTTTCCGGGAGTTTGAACGAACGGAGGGAAAACTCCCCGCCGGAGATAATTCAGATAATTCCGATTTTCTTAGATCGTTTTTCGGGGCAAAAGTTGATGAGGACGGAAATATCCTCAATATGCCAGTCCCGGAAGACAAATAGCCGAAACCCCCATTGTGGGGTCTGCCGGAGTCCCCGCCCGGCACTGATGATGGCAGGCTCCCCCCAACGCCGGGGGGTACGAAATTAAATAGCCCCGACAGGGGCAGAAGGAGAAGAAAATGAACAATTTTAAAAATTATATTCTCCGCAGGGGTTTGTTGCCCCTGTGGAATAGCCTCATCCCCTATGGAGACCGTAAGTTTTGGAGGGAATACCTCCAGTGGTACAGGTGGGGGGAATTACTGTCCTTCCTTTATCTCCTCCCCCAACGCATGAGGAGGGGAGTTCTCTCCTTAATGAGACGGAGGGCAGAGGCAGGGGTATCTAATAACCCCTTCCGCCCAATCGGCCGCATGATGGAGTTTACTCCCAATGGTTTGGGGATTTACTCGCTCCTCCCTTATCTCCCTTGTGGGATAAATTTAGAGCAAATCAGGGAGACTGGAAACTCCCTGGAGAAAAAAGGGAGAGAGAAATATCCCTTACCCGTATCAAATAACAAATGGTGAGTCAGCCCTCCGGGGCTTTTTGTTTTGGGCTATAAGACGTAAAACATACCCATGCCAGCACGCCATATCCCTCAAATTTGCGTGTTTTGACCCCACCCCTGGAGTTTGTATTACCGGCACCCAAAATACCCCCGTAAAACGACGCTCTTGAAATAAAGCATTAGTGAATAACATTCAAATAAATATTTCGAAAAAGTGTTGACAAGTGTGTTTTAAAAACATATAATAATATTACGGAGAAACACACTCGGAGGCAGACGATGAAAAACGAACTGAGACTGAAAGAACTTATAGACGGTAGAATGACCCAAAGGGAATTAGCCCAACGGTTGGGAGTCAGGGAGAACACCCTGAACCAATGGGTGAATAATCGCAACGACCCCCCGACGGGATTTTTGCCCCTTATCGCTAAAACCCTGGGGGTAACGGTGGACGAACTTTATGACGACTTGGACAAATATGCTAAAAGGGAAAATACCTGAGTCCTGCAGGAAGCGGATACAACGGACTTGAGAGAAAGGAGGTAAAATATGCTTTTAACCGATTTACTTAATGCCAAAAAAGTTTTCGAATCTCACCCGGAATATGGAGAATATGGCGAATCAAAAAAGAAAGATATTACAGACCGACTAAAATTCCACCTGCGAGTTTTATCTGGAACAGCAGAAACCACATGCGATTTGTTTCTGATTGAAGACATAGTAAAGTCGGGAATAGACGTGAATGAGCCGGATGAAAAAGAAAACGGATGGACGCCCCTGGATTATTGTCTTGAAGGCAATGGATTCGCCAAAGATAAATTACTCTCTCTCGGAGCAAAACGAGGTAAGGAGGCATAGCGTGTTACCAGTAGTAATTATCGGAGTCGTTGCCGCATTTGCGTGGCTGGCGTGGGAACTGAAGCACGCCGCAGAGGAGCCGGACGAGGAGCCGCCCTTCCCCGACCTGGATAAAATACGGCAGCACAACTGGGAGTGCTGGCAAGAGGAACTAAGGGAAGATATAGCCGCCCCGAAATGGCGGTTGAAACTTTAACACGGAAGGAGGAGAGGACGATGGCACTCCTGACTTATAACCAGGTGCAATTCGTTTGCGATAATACTTTCCAAACTTTAGAGAGAGAGGAGAAAGCCACAATGAGCGGAAACTACCCCGACGGAAGCGAGCAAACGATAAATAAACTCTACTTTCCCGACCGGTTTGGAGAAGACGACCGCAATGAATATATTCAGGCGGCTGAAGAGAGACTGCAGGAAATGATGGCTCTTATGCTGGAAGCGATGGGGACATGGAACGATGAGAATGTAACCTACGAGGAGGACGCCCTCTGGGAAGGCGATATACCGTATATCTATTCCCTGGGGATTGATAGGATAAACAGAACGATTGCAAGCAGGGAAAACGATGAACGGTGGAAAAACAGCCCGGAAATTGCCCTACTGAAAAGTTGGTCAAAAACCCTTAAATTCCTGAAAGACGAATATCAGGAAAAGCAGTGGAAAAGAGTTTCCGCAAAATAAAAAACCCCATACGGGGCAGGTTTTTCAAAAATAAGTAGTTATCTCACTTTATTATTCTACCACCTGCCCCCTCTGGACGCAAGAGGAGGTGCAAAAAATGAAAGGCTACTCACAATATCATTATATCGAACTTTTTGGCGACTCAGACTTTGACGACGAACCCCCTTAGCCCGGATGGGCTTTACTCCGGCAAAAATCCCCGCCTTGTCGTGGCGCCGGGGCTTAATCCCAGAATATGCCTGGGTACCAAGAGGGACAGAAAGGATTAAAAAAATGGACAAAAATCAAAAACTGGCTGAACTGGTTGAAAGGCGGCGTGAGTGTGAAATCCAAATAGATCACGCTTACGAAATGGCACGGGAGTTAAGGATCGCCCGTGCTGACATTGACCGGGAGATCCTGGCAATTATGGATTCCGACGGAAGCGAACGTAAATTTGTCGAGGCAGAAGACGGAAAATACCAAATATCCTACACCACAGAAAATAAACGGACTTACAACACGGAAATCCTGGAAAAACTGGCAGAACTCCCCGACACTCCAGACGCCCTCATGCGAAAAGCCCGTGAAGTCAAAATTGAAACGAAATGGAACTGGACGGGGTTGAAATCCCTGGCAAAACTTTCCGACCGACACCGGGAAATCGTTGACGCCGGAGCCGTGATAACCTCCACCGAGCGGATACTTAAAATCAAGGGAGGTGTCCAATAATGGCACGCCGAAGGAGAGCAGAACGCAAAAAAGTAAAACTTCGCCTGGCAATTATGGGAGCCTCTGGATCGGGGAAAACCTTTTCCGCCCTGCGAATTGCAACCGGATTAGTTGGAGGCAGAACGGGAGACGCCCCGCCTAAAATTATCATGATTGATACGGAAAACGGAAGTGGCGAACTCTACAGCGGAGATTTTGACTATGATTATGAGGAAATCACCCCACCCTACACTGCCAAAAAAATCATTGACTTAATAAAGGACGTCGAAGGAGATTATGACATAATTATCGTTGATTCCTTGACTCACTTTTGGGCGAAGGCAGGCGGAATCCTCGAACTCAAAGACAATAAACTCAAAACGGGCAAGTTTAAAAACGAGTTCACCGTATGGGGTGATTTGACGCCGATCCAAAATTCCATTATTGACGCAATCCTCCAGAGCAAAGCCCATATAATTTGCACGATGAGGAGTAAAACGGAATATACGGTAGAAATAAAGGAAATCCGAGGAGAAAAAAAGGCAGTCCCGAAGGCAATAGGTCTGGCTCCTGAACAACGCCCCGGAATCGAATATGAGTTTATGATCACTTTCGACGTGTCGAAAGAAGACCATTTCGCCTATGCCCTTAAAGACCGTTCCCGCCTGTTCGATGATAAATCCTTTATTATCACCGAGGAAACCGGCAAGGAAATTTTAACTTGGTTGGAATCCGGAGCAGAACCGACACCCGCCGCAGCATCAGTAAGGGAAAAACCTTCTGCCGCCAAACTCGAATTTTTCCGACGATATAAGGAATACGGAGAAGATCCCAAAGACAGGGACGCCCTTACGGCTTTCGTCCTGGATTTTGTCGGGAAAGACCCCTTCGCAGAAACTCTAACAGACGACGACTACAAAAAACTTATCCGGCAAATTTCCACACTGGAAAAGGAAGCGGATTCCCCCCTGTCAGAGTCGGATATTGACCCCGCCAGAGTGGGAGATGAACCGCTTTAACCCCCTTACCACCACTACCCCCACCGCCTTGAGTAATCCGGGTGGTGGGGAAAGCCCTTGAAAAGGAGACAAAAATGGATAAAATTTATTTGAAGCCTGGCAATACCGCAAACTTTTTCTTCGTCCTATCCGCCAACCTTCAATTTGAACTTGAAGCGGAATATCGGGGCATGGAGGAAGAAGACGGGATAAAATTCATTGTGCTTGAGACCCAAAAACAAATAAAACTTTTCCGTATTGAATTTTTAGTAGCAATAACGGTGGAAAAAGCAACTGAAAATCCGCAAGAATAACCGCCGGAGCGGTGAATGAAACCACCGAGGTTTCTCTGGTGGAAGTGGACTATGAAAAAGCAAGACAAAAACATAATGACAACAACCTTTTTTTCGTCCGACTGCAAGGACAAAAAAGGGAAGACCCTCACCCGCTACCCTGCTACTTTGCAGAAATAGAAATTTCCCAAGATAAAGGAAAATTCTCGCGAAAATTGGTAGAAATTTTTATCGAAATCTTAAAATCGCTCAGGTGGAAAGTATAAAAAGGAGGCACAATGCCCGACCCAACCCCATTCCAAATAGTCATAGACACAAGGGAACAAAGACCCTACTCCTTCCCGGACGCTATCCGTGGGACGCTCCCCACCGGGGATTATTCCTTTGTCGGTGGGGAAAAATTGTTTGCGATAGAGCGTAAATCCTTACAGGACGCCTGGGGTTCTATCGCACAAGGGCATGACCGATTCCGCAGGGAGATGGAGCGGGCAACCTCCCTCTTGGATTTTCAAATTGTCGTGGAGGGGGAACCCGACCTCTTCGTTTGCCCAGAACTGGAATGGAGGCGTGTCCACCCGAACTCCCTGCGGGGGACGGTCTATCACTGGCGGAAGAAATATGGCGTCTATTGGATTTTTCGAAAGAACAGGGAGGAAGCAAAAAAATATATTGAATGGCGACTCCGCTCCTGGTGGCAGGAATGGCGGGCGGGGCTTTGGAACTTTCTCCCGGTTGAACTTCTCGACTTATCCCCCTGGAACTTCACACGGGACAAAATACGGTTCGCAAAGAGCCGGATTAAGGAGGTAAAATAATATGAAATTAACTACATTTATGATTATAAAGGATTCGGAAGAAATAATTGCTGTCGCTATATCCCCGCACACAGTAAAAAACCATATTGAGCAGATATTAAAAGAATACACTGGAGAAAAAACAGCCTCAGACTTTATCGAATATCTTACGGAAACGCAGGGTTGCGAAGTGCAAGTTTTAACCAATAATGTGATAGAAATTTGAAAGGAGCAAACTATGGTTAAAATTTTTATGGCAGAAATGGAGGAAGATGACAACGATGAATTCAAGCGGTTTCAAAAAGAATTCCAGGACAAAATTAAGTTGTGGGAGGAATAGCCATGCTAATCTACGACCACGCCGTTGATTTGGACGGCACGATAACGGCAGAAGACGATTACCCAAACCTGGGAAAGCCCAACAAAAAAGCGGTGCAAGCGCTCCGCCAAGCCCGTGCCAGGGGAGAGACGATATGTGTATATACCTGCCGTTTATGGCGCAAAATTCCGACCCATCAGCGCCAAGAACAACGGGCTAAAATAAAACATTGGCTCATAGAAAACCGCATACCATTTGACGCTCTTGTCGGCAAAATGCCCGCCAACAATTATATCGACAATCGAAACTTATCGATAAGCGGATTATGGGCAGGCAAGCGGCACGCCCCGATTGTCTGGATTGAAGCCGCGGACGCAGACCGAAAATTTGAGGAGGTGCAGGATGACCAGGGATGAACAGAGGAGACGTTATTACCACCTCCCCGACGGGGAGCGGGGGGATTGACGATAAATAAATGTTTATATATCCCTTAAAAAATGTTATAATATGGATATATCTTTTAAGGAGAATACAAAATGAAATTTTTTAACAATATCGGCAAAATAAGAAAATCGAAAGGAATTTCCCGGAAATGGATCTCTCGCCAAACCGGAATAAATTATCTGACCCTCACGCTCTACGAACACGGAAAAATACAAATGCCTGCTGGAGTCCTTATGGCTTTGTCCAGGATACTGCAAGTAACCGCCGAAGATATAATGTTCCAACAGAAGGAGGGAACAAATTGTTAAAAATAGTAAAATTTACACCCTGCGATAAAAACACATTACAGGGTTTTTTAACCGTAGAAATGACCAAATTAGGGTTAGAAATCCGAGACTTAACCCTCCACCAAAAAAATGGGCATTATTGGATAGCCTATCCATCCCGCCAGTGGACGGACGACGAAGGCAAAACCAAATATACCCCATATATCAATTTCACCGACGAAAAAATGAAGGAACGGTTTCAAGCCGGCATTATTGCCGAACTCAAAAAAATCGGCAAAATAAAATAAGCCGGAGGCAGCCATGACGCAATTATTACCGTCAACAATTGAGTTTCTAAAAATTCTTTACGCCAAAGTTGACCATGAACAGTTTTTGGAAATCCGCCGTATAACTGCCGGTCAACCCACTAAAATTGAATTTTATAAAATAAAAGACCTTAACAAAATCGACTGGGAAGAATACTGCAGAACTTATAAGGACGAGAATATTTACTTTGGACTTTTGCCACGTGTCTCAAAGCAAGGCATCAAGCGCAATATAACCCACTCGTGGGGCTATTGGGCTGATGTGGACGCTAAACCTGAAAACTTTCCGGGCGGAATCAAGGAAATTTTAGACAGGTGTAAAAAATGGTTTGACAACCTGCCGCCAACAATGATAATTTTATCGGGACACGGCGTGCATTTTTATTGGTTGTTGACAGAACCAATTGACCTTTTTTCAGAGGTAGTCCGGGACTGCTTCGAAAGAACCGGAGAAAAAATAAGCAAACATATTCTTGGCGGCGATAAGGTTGGCGACTTGCCAAGAATTTTCCGCCTGCCGGGGAGCCGGAATGTAAAAACGCCGGGCGTCCCGGTTGAATGTAAAATTGCATATTACAACCCGGAAAATGTATATACCGAACATGACTTTGAACACAAAACCGATGAAATTTGGGACAAGTTTAACGGTAATGACCGCAGCCAACAACAAACACCGACAGCCATAATCCACAAAAAAACAACGACTTACCGACAAAATGCAAATGACGACGACACCCCTACACTTGACAAGGATGAAAAATGGATTGCCTCGACAATTTCGGCAGAAATAAGAGAAGGAAAGCGGAACACTACTGTTACCCGCCTTGCAGGGTATTGTTGCAAAAAAAAGATCCCGCAGGATATAGCCCTTGAAATAATCCGAAACACCATAGAACACAGATGTAACCCGGCGATGGATGCCGGGGAAATGGAGCAAACAGTCGAATCCGTTTATTCCCGGTATTTTGACGACGAACGGAACGAAATGGGCATACGCCTTAAAAAGATAAATGCCCCAACCCCTTATTATGAATTTTCTACTGCCGCCGGATTGACAATAGAACTCACCCTTGACGAACTCATGAAATTTTCCCTTTTCGAACGCAAATATTTTTCCGTCGCAAATTCCTTTCCGGCATGGATAACAAAAAAGGAGTGGAAGGGCTTTATTACCACCTTATCGGCAGAAATTCAGGAGGAAGAGGTCCCGAAGGAAGCGTCTCAAGAAGAAGCCTATTTTGAGGTAATAACTGCCTGGTTGGAACATGCCGAAGAAGCTACCGACCCAGACACCTTCCGCCTGGGGTATGTAATTCGCAAAGACGGTAATATTTATTTCAACTCACAGCAATTATGGGAAAAATTCCGCCAAGAAAAAATAAACCTGCCCAAAGAAGAACTTTATAAAATTTTGCGGAATCACGGAGCCGGTCATAAAGTCCTGCGTGCTTTTGACAAAACCCTCAAAACGTGGTATATTAAAGAAGAGGAGACACAAAAATGATACGAATATCACCCTCAAAACTTATCCAAGTTCAAAATGCAGACCACCTGCGAATAAATTCAAATTTTTTAAATGTTACCCCTGTTGCCTTGACGCTTTTTCACGGTAACACCGCAATCCCACTAATCATCTGACTTGTTACCCCGTTACCGATGTTACCCCTAAAATAAAAAAAGTTTTTCTTCGAATTATTTTTTAAAAACAGGGGTAACGCGGTAACATTTTTATGCCGAAAACGAGCAATAGTATATAGGGACTAAATTTGTGACGACGGGCTGTAAAAATCATAGGGGTAACATAGGGGTAACATGTCCTTATATATAATAGGTTCTTATGGCGGAAACCCGCATAAAATATGGAAAATTGAAAAATTATAAAAAAATGAAATGTTACCCCTGTTACCCCTAAAACGAAAATTGAGGTGAAAAATGCGAGCAAAATTGAACGGGCCGCCCGGAACAGGCAAAACTACTTTTTTAATTGAAATAGTTAAAACTGCGATAAAGTATAACATATTTGACGCTTCACGGATTGCCTTTTTATCTTTTTCTAAGGCAGCGGCAGAAGAGGCACGCGAAAGAGTTACCCGTGTTTTTGGCAAGCAGGGTAACAATTTATTTCCCTGGTTCAGGACTATTCACTCCGCCTGTTGCCGCTTGTTGACGGTTCCCGGCAAGCAGATATTCAATGCCTCCTGGGAGAAAAAATTCAAGGAACAAACAGCAATCGAACTTTCCGGGGAAGTGGCAAATGAAGACGAGGTATTTGTGGCGTCAACGATAAAAACCAAATGGGATGAAGCACGGTCGGTATATTCTTATTCTATTTTGACGGGAACAGACTGGAAAAGCAATTATTATCGGCTAAAGGGTAATTTCAAAATACCACTTGATATAAAGGATTTGGATTCTTTTATAAAAAAATATGAGTCATTCAAAAACCCTATTCTTGTTTCCGGGACTCACCCACGCTTATATGATTTTAACGATATGCTTCTTGGCGTACGAGAAGTGGGGCTTTGCCCCCCGGTTGACCTGCTTATCGTTGATGAAGCCCAAGACCTTTCCCCTTTAATGTTTCAAATTATTGAGGCGTGGAGCCAGATGGCAAAAATAACAATCATAGCAGGCGACCCATACCAGGCGATTTATGAGTTTCAGGGCGCAAAACCGGCATTAATGACGGGCTGGAAATATGACAAGGAATATACACTTGATCAATCTTTTCGGTGTCCTTCTCAGGTGCATTCAGCCTCCAGGCAAATTGTGGCACGGATGAAAAGCAGATATGCCAATGACGATTTTAACCCCCGTGAACGGGGCGGATTTGTAAAGCGTGTTTTCTGTTGCCCCCCTCTTGACGACTTTGGCAAAAATTCAGTGTTTTATTTGGCACGGGCTAATTTTGAGGTAGGTTTTATTGAGGACGAACTCCGCCAAGAAGGAATACCTTACGGATACACGAGAGGAAAGAACAAAAGCCCGGTGCTTACCGATTATGCCGACGCGATTTTATCCATTGAACGGTTGCGTGGCGGGGAACGAATTTCCTATCTCCAACTTGACGACTTACTTGAATTTATTCCACAGAAAGAAAATCTCCGGCACGGCGAAAAAACAAGGATACGACAAATGAGACCGGAACTTTCTGATTTTGGGCGTCGAGACCCGCAAATTCACAGGGATAATTTGACGCAGTGGGGCTGGACGGAAACCGGCATTGAAAATCTTAAAACCGGCAGGATATATTCTCAAATAAATAAAATAACCGACAAACAACAAAAATATATAACGACAGTAATAAAAAGGCACGGGCAAGAGGCAATTGGCAAACAACCCAAACTTTCAATAGGAACGCTCCACTCCGTAAAGGGCAAAGAAGCGGATTTTGTGGTGATTGATTCAAAATTTTGCAAATCGGTTCAAAAGGGATTCGCAACAAACCCGGATGCTGAACATAGGCTTGCATACGTAGGAGATACACGGGCTAAAGTCGGGGTGTATATCAAGGACGAGGTTTATCGTTCTCCTGGGACTTATTACCCCTACCCAGCTGGGAAACTACAGGATTATCCCTCATGTGGGACAGGACTTGACCGGGAAAAGGCGATAGCGGAAATTTTAGGGATAAAACCCGGCTGCAACAGGGAAGACGACTGGGACTTTGACGAAAAAGATATGCCATTTTAAAGGAGCAGAAATGATTTCCTGGCAAAAATTTTGTTTATGGAACGCCGGGCGTCGGAACGGCAAGCCGCCGGAGGAGTATCTTACCGATGATTTCCTTTGCTGGG
>ENA-UOWE01000957-UOWE01000957.1-activated-sludge-metagenome-genome-assembly--contig:-NODE-957-length-38198-cov-8.132187_pt1 | contig 38198 bp, 30 predicted proteins | sample MGYA00249841_ERZ761562 | MGnify/ENA primary metagenome ERZ761562 (study PRJEB28883, sample SAMN05720200) | activated sludge metagenome | isolation source: Anaerobic digester | place: Japan...
CAGGGGGATCAAACACCCCCATGGACCTGGGAGTGATACAACCCTGGAGCGAGGGGATTGAAGATCGATATGCACCCGGGCAGGACCTGGATGCATGAAATCCGGGGCAAGAGGACCGAACATCCACATCGACATGGGAGTTATGCAGTCAGGGAGCAGGGGGATCAAACACCCCCATGGACCTGGGAGTGATACAACCCTGGAGCGAGGGAATGTTACATCCATATGGACCCCGTGGCATGCAATCCGGAAGCAAAGCCGTCATGCCAGGATACCCTCAGGGGGATATCCGGTGTGTCTGAACCTGGCGAAGGCAAGATATTTCCTATCGCAATATAAGGATGGTCACAACATCCTAATACCCCTCCCGCCCCACGCTCTCCTGCACATGAGCAGGTACTCGCTGACCGGAAACATCAGGGATGCCGCGTTCCAGAGGGGCGCAGACCTCTTCGGCGTGGCGGATGCGTCATGCTTTCTCCGGCCGGATTACGCCGGGAACCGCCCGCAGGACATCATGCAGGGCGTCGCATCCGTCGTCGTGCTCGGCGTATCAGTCCCCCGCGGTGCTTTCTCGACCCTCCCGAAAGGACGGGGTGAATACACGAACACCCTGATGGCCGGGACCGCGACGCTCCGGCTGATCGCCTTCTTTCTCGCACGGCAGATCGAGCGCGAGGGGTACCTGGCAACCCTCGTCCCCACCGAGGGGAGCGAGTTTGGGTACTGGTACGCGGACCGGGCCACCCTGAAAGCGGATCTCTCCCTCAAGTATGCCGCGTACCACGCCGGCCTCGGCTCGTTCGGGTTGAACCACCTCCTGGTCCACCCGGACTACGGCGCCCGGATACGGATAACCGGCATCCTCACCGATGCATTGCTCGAGGCAGGAGACCCGGGGACCATCCCCTTCCTCCACCCCCGCTGCAGGGAATGCGGAAAATGCGTGGAGGTTTGCCCCGTGCACGCCATCGGGCGTGACGGCACCATCGACCGGGAGCGCTGCGCCGACTACATGTTCCGGGAACTCAGGGGGCTGCGGTGCGGGATGTGCATCAAGGTGTGCCCGCTCTGAAAGAACGTGTCCTCTGAGTGCCAGGCTCAGCGCTCCACGAGTTCGGCGTCGATATAAAGAGGCCCATGCCTCCTCTCCCGCCACCACTGGAGCACGGAGCCGACAAGGAAGACTACCCCTGCACCAAGGAAAAAGACTCCCACCAGGCGGACGACCACCGTCGCGGTGAACCCTGTATGGAAGAGAAACAGGAGCCCGAGGATGGTGAGGAGTGCGCCGCCGAGCAGGGAGAGGGCCCGTGCCGCGAACCCTGACCGCTGGAACACCCCGGTAAAGGCAACCCCAAGGCCTCCTACGATCAGGAAGGCGGCGGCGATCACCGCCAGGAACCCGCCGACCAGGTCCGGCTTGAGAAACGCGAGCACTCCGAGCGCGAGGACAAGGACCCCAATCACGAGCAGGAGTGGGACAAGAGGCCCTCCTCCACGCGAGAAGAACGCGACCCCTGCAAAGAAGAGGATCGCGACCACCACCGCAACGATCCCGAGCGAATAGAGGAGGAGCCGGATCGTGAGTGCCGGCTCGAGGATAAGAAGCACGCCGAGGAGAATTGCCACGGCCCCCGCGAAGAGGGACGAAGTCCATGACCGTGTCGTCATAACCGCCTGCATGCCTGGCATTGGAGAAAGGTGTGCCTTGCCATCTCAAAAACATGCGGTCTCCGTATCCGGCAGGGAGAACCGCAATCAGGGCTGCAGAGTGTGGCATATACACGCAGAGAGGGCATGCCGGATCACGAATGTGAGGGTTCACGCATACCCGCCATGAGGGTTCCCTCAGGATGGACCTGGACCAGGGGGGCCTCCCGGGCCAGGAGAAGTTCATGCATCCCTGTCACGGAACTTCCCATGTGAGGAGGACCAATGCAGGAATGCGAGGGTCCGGGGGCTGGCGGGAAATACCAGACCCACCTGATGCAGGATCACCTCCCGGGTTTCCCGACAGAATATCCCCAAACACCCCCTCATGATGAGTTCAGCCCGAAAACGCTTATCCCCTCCCGCACTCCACCCTACCGGCACAGGAGGTGAGTGCGAGATGTTTTCCATCCGGTTCTTCCGCATCTACGATATCGGCGACGAGGTCGACCTCCGTTGCCTGGAACGGGAACTTGCGGCGAGCACGCCCACCTCGCGCTCCCGCTTCAACAGGGTGCGGCCTGCCTCCATCACCATCGCCGAGCCGCCGCTCCTTGTAAGGCTCCAGGGTTCGACGATCTCCACCCCGCGTGGGACCAGGACACTGTCGGCGATGGCAAAGGTCTTTGACTTCGGCGCCATCAGCATCTGCCTCTGCCTCGTAGACCAGGAAGCCCCGTCGACCGCACTCGAAGAGGCCGCCCTCCACTTCGCCGCCCACGAGGGGCTCTCTCCCCACTTCGAGCGGGCGCTCTCCGAGCTCCGGGAGGTCCTCAGGCCAGTTCTTGGAGAACGGCCCATCGATGCAGAGTTCTACGAAGAGTACACCATCTACCAGGCCGACCGGGAAGACCCCGGGATAGACCAGGTGGCAATTCTCCTCGGTGAGAAGGGAGGGTTCTCGCAGGGGGTCCGCGAGGACACGCTCCGGCATACCTTCAGTTACTACCCGGACGAGAAGGCAGTCCTCTCCTGGAACGGGACCATCCTCTTCTCACCGGACCCTCTTCTCGACCTCATCGAGCTGATCGAGTACGCAGCCGTCCAGGTCCTTGAGCTCCGCTTCTACGAGCGGGAACTCTCCCGCCAGATGGAGCGGATGTACGATGACATCGAGAACGCCGACCGGCAGTGGTGGATCTCGAGGTCCTTCAAGTACCGCGCATTAATGAAGGCCCTGATGAGCGAGCAGGCCGAGGTCTCGGAGGTGATCGAGGACGTCAACAACCTGATCAAGGTCACCGAAGACGTCTACTATGCACGGGTATATGCCGCCGCCCTCCAGGTGCTGCGGTCCGGCCAGTGGACCGACAGCGTGAACCGGAAACTTGCGACCATCAGGGAGACCTACCGGATGCTCTCTGATGAAGTGAACATCCAGCATGCCCATTTCCTGGAGTGGATCATCATTCTCCTGATCGCATTCGAGATCGTCATCTTCCTCCTCCCCGTCGCCGGCCACTGATCCTTCGCGGCTGAGACCTGCGCTTCCCTCTTCACTGCCTTTATAGCCATCCCGTTCATACGTTTCCTCATGGCACCCCCCGCCCGTTGCATCAACCGGCTGATGTCAGGGATCGTCCTCAAGGACACGACTGTCGACATGGTGAACGCCTACGTGAAGGACACCTGCAGCGAGTGGTACGAGGTCCCGCCGGGATTTGAGTTCCGGGGCGTCAACCTCCTCCTCCCCTCCCCGATGGCAATGGGGTTCAAGCGAAAGAAGAAGAAGATCCTCGTCCCGTTTGTCAAGCCCTGTTACGGGCCGTTGCTTGTCGAGGTCGATGCCATGGACGGGGACTTTTCGCTCATCGTCGAGAGGCTGAACGCTGCGAAGACCCAGTAGCCACCCCTTTTTGGCTCCTCGTTATCGAGAGAGAACAGACCAAATGCCCTTGCAGGGACATGCAACCGCCTGCTCACCGGGCACGAGATAGTCTGATTCGTTGAAGTTCCGACATGTATCTTCTCGGGCGTCAGGCACATCGAGAGTGATGGCGAGGGCAGCCCCCTGCCAGGCGGGTCATTTTTGGTCAGGGAAACGGTTCAGTAACCCCTTGTCCCAACCATCTCATCCCTCGCGCTGGATGCAGGGGGCGTCTCCCCCGAGTGAAACCTGCGGAACAGCGAAGGAACCAGTCACCCTGATGCAATCTTTTTCAGGATCCAGGCCATGTTTGCCCCAAGGGCCTCCATGGTCCTGATGCCCTCAGCGTCCTTCTCCACGTCGCCGGGGTTCATCCCGAGGCCGATATTCCAGTAGATCGACCCGACCGTGTACATCCCGCTGATGCCGAAGAAGTGGTTGATGGTGTCAAAGACATGGATCGCGCCAGCCCTCCGGGCCGCGACCACCGCCGCCCCCACCTTCCGGGAGAAGAGCCCGCCGTTTGCCATCGCCACGAAGCCTGCACGGTCGATGAGGGCTTTCGTCTCGGTGGAGACATCCGCGAAGTACGTCGGCGACCCGATAAGGATGCCATCGGCCGCACCCATCTTTCCGATGCACTCGTTGATGATGTCGTCGGAAAAGACGCACCGCTGGTCCTGGTTCACAAAGCACTTCCCGCAGGCAGTGCACCCGTGTACCTTCTCGCCGCCGACCTGGACGAGCTCGGTCCTGATCCCCTCGTCTTCCAGGACACCGAGCACCCGCGTCAACAGGAACTCCGTGTTCCCTCCCTTCCTCGGGCTTCCGTTGAATGCAACCACACGCATGATCATCCGGTGGAGGCCGGACCATATCAAGGTCACGGGTCATCGCCGCGTCGGGGAGAGCCGCGCATCCGGGAGACTTCTCCTACCGGCAGGTATTAGCACGAATCCTGCCAATTATTACGAGTTTATTCTCAAGAAACGGCAGCCGGGCATCATGTCCCGCTGCCAAACCCGGGTGATCCGCATCCAGAAGAGCGACTCCTCCCCGAATAACACCGGCGATATCAATGCTCCCGATCCTGCGAGAAGGGAAGATCACGAGCATGCCATCACGAGAGGCGTCACACTCCTGACAGGGGACCCGAAGGTCGCAATCCGGAAGCTCTCGGGACCCATGATCCTCGCCATGCTCCTGATGTCCCTCTACAACCTGGCAGATGCCGTCTGGGTGGCAGGCCTTGGCCCCGGATCGCTTGCGGCCGTCGGTTTCATCACTCCCCTCTTCATGGTCTTCATCGGGCTCGGCAACGGCCTCGGTGCAGGGGTCTCGTCGGCAGTTGCCAGGTACATCGGGGCAGGTAACAGGCGTGAAGCAGAGAACGCTGGCATGCACGGGATACTCATCGGGATGGTGTTTGCGGCAGTCCTGACGCTTCCGCTCGTTCTCTTTGCCGAACCGATCGCCGCGCTCCTGGGAGCAGGGGAGGTGACGCCGATTGCGGCCGAATACGGGCGGATTGTCTTTGGCGGGGCGGCCTTCATCCTCTTCAATACCATCGCCTACGCGATCCTCCGCGGAGAAGGGGACACGAAGAGGACGATGTATGCAATGGCTGCATCGTCCATCCTCAACGTCATCCTCGACCCGGTCCTGATCTACGGGGCCGGGTGGGGGATCGCAGGGGCTGCGATCGCGACCGTCATCTCCATGGCACTCGTATCGCTGGTGATCCTCTACTGGTTTGTCGTGAAACAGGACACCTACCTCTCCATCTCCCCGAAAATCTTCGTCCCCGAGCGGGAGATGAGCGTCGATATCCTGCGGGTTGGCCTTCCGGCAAGCGCCGAATTTTTCCTGATGTCGGTCCTCGGCGTGATGATCAATATCGTACTCGTGATGGTTGCCACCATTGATGCCGTGGCCGTGTACACGTCCGGATGGCGCCTGGTCATGTTTGCCATCATCCCGGTCATTGCAATCAGCACGACGCTCATATCCGTCATCGGCGCTGCGTACGGGGCGAGGAACTTTGAACACCTGAAGACTGCCCATGCCTATGCCGTCCGCCTGGGGACCCTCATCTCGGTTGTCATGGCCGCCGGCATCTTTCTCTTTGCCCCGCAGATCGCGTTCCTCTTCGCCTACACCGAGAGCATGGCCTCCCTTGCCCCGCGTATCGCGCTCTTCATGCAGGCGATCACGGTCCTGCTCCTCTTCATACCCATCGGGATGATGTCCCTCTCGGTCTTCCAGGGGACCGGGCGCGGGGTGATATCCCTGGTCATCAACATCCTCCGTACGATCGCATTCGTTGCAGTCTTTGTCTACGTCCTCGGGATTTACCTTGGATATGGCGAGAACGGGGTCTGGGCAGGGATCATCATCGGCAACATCATCGGGAGCCTCGTCGCCTACTTCTGGGCACGGGCATTTATCTCGCGGCTGGTGGCGGTCACCCGGGAGTAGGCTGCCAAATCAGCATGTTGACGGGAGGGATGGGAACCATTTCAATGTTCTCGAAGGCGGTGATGACCGCAATGTGTCACACTCTGCCGGACCCAAAAAAAGCGGACGAAATGCCCTTCTCTAAAAAGGAGTGGTGCAGATCAGTGCTTTGACCAGAAGTAGAGCGAGATTGCGATGATCGTTGCGGCAGTGCCGATTCCGTACCCGAGGATATCCGCTGCGCCTGTCCACGTCAGTGCCTCGCCGAGGAAGAGGACTGCAAGGGCAATTACCACCAGTCCGAGCAGCTTGTCCTTCAGGTCATCGAGGTCGCAGATCTTGAGCCATCCGGGAAGGGGTGCCTTCGAGATGAAGAGCTCGTAGAACCCAAGCGAGATGATATAGAAGACCGTCGCCACCAGGAAGAGGTCGATGATCTCGATAGAGATCGCCATTACTTCCTTCATGGCCTCGAGTTCCATGGAGAAGTGCATGCCTGCATGGGCAAGGCTTGCGAGTGTGACGAGGAATCCGTAAATAAAGAGCGAGACAGCCAGGATCCCGGAACCGAGAACCGCGAGGAGGAAGACCAGGCGGCTTATCCGGCGGACCAGCATCACCTTTCCGGTCTCAGGGTACCCGCATGCATCCGCCATACCATTCTGTGATCCGGGGGAATTTGCCTTCTCTTCCACGATAATGCTCCTGCATTCCCTTGGTTCACTACATCTCAACCATGAAGGTAAATAAAGGGAGTGGTATATTGGCGCACTGGTTCCCTGCTTGGAAGGGGCATGTGGTTTGTGAGAGGAGACACCTTTTTTCACGTATCCATGGGGACCGGAGGACACAAGGTCCGCCGTTCATACCCGCACATGCAACCCACGGTCCCGGAAGAAACGGATAACCGCCTCGTCCCACACCCGGTCATCGGGTGTATCAAGGGACTTGTGAAATTCCTCCCATTCACCGCGAAGACCCTCATCCTCAAGACAGAGGTACCGCCTCTCCATGACGCGGGCGACTCTTCGCCCCTCTTCATCCAGGATGAGTATCCGCCAGCACTCGTATTCCCGGCATATGTCAGGCCTCGTAAGGTGCACCGTGCAGAAGGCAAGTCCCTGGGCATTATCGAGCCTCAGGAACGGGCAGGGGTTCTGCCAGTGTGCAGGAACCTTCGATTCCAGGAAGAGCCGGCGTAAGGGCAGCGCTACCTCTACCTCGCGGGTGTCGCCGGTATACTCGTTCCGGAAGAGAAAACGGAACTCGTCGAGTTGCCGGACAATGGAGAAGACCTGCCCCATCACACTGCAGCACTCCCCGCACTGCTGGCAGAAGTACGCCATGATTACATATGCTTCATCGTGAAGGGATATGCAGGTTTGGGAGAAAAGGAACCTTTTTTACTGGTAAAAGCCGTGTATTCTCCATGAAACGGCTGATGCGGATGAAGGAAGGGAAGGTGCTCGGCGGTGTCTGCGGGGGGATAGGCACCTATTTTGAGATCGACCCCGTCGTGATCCGGATCCTCTGGGTGGTCCTGACCCTCCTCTCGGTGGGGATCGGGGTGATCGTCTATATCGCTGCCTGGTTCCTGATGCCCGAGGAAGGGGCAGGGACAGAGGCAGCGGGGACAACAGGGTCCTGAAACGCGCGGTATCGGGCAGGGAAGGGGTGGTGCCGGAGTCAAAGTCCTTTTATTCCCCGCAATGCCGGTCTTCCCAGTTTATTTCCGTCGTCGTATCTCTTCACTGGCTCCGGAATCGGGCCTCCTCATCCCCGCAAGGGGCATCGATATCCGGTGCATAGGGCTTGATATCGATGACCGGCGTGCCGTCAAGGGCGTCCAGGCCGCGGACCCGGAGGACACGGCCTTCCACGCCGAGAAGGTCGACGACCGAGAGCGAGACGGGGTTCGGGCGGTCCGACGATCGGGTGGCAAACACCCCGTGCTCGACCGGGTTGTGCGGGGGAATAACCCTGAGCGTCGACCGGTCGGCACGGTCGAACCAGCAGAGGACAAAGAGGTGGGTCTTCTCCGCGACCCGGAAGAGCCCCGGTTCATATGCTGGGTCGATCACGATCTCTGAGACTGCATCTGAGAGCCGTCCCTGCCGGGGGGCGTCCCGCCGCTCACGGTAGGGTCACCTGACATACCCGATGGGGTGCAGCTCGATGCTCATTCCGTCCGGCGCTCCCCTTCCTGCGAGCGTGCCTCGGCACAGGGAATGCAGACCCTTGATCCGTCGACCACCCGCGTCTTTGCGTCGGCAACCGGCTCCCCGCAGCGGGCGCAGGTGACGGTCGCAAAGATCCGTGCCTTCTTCGGGGGGTGCGCAGGAATATCGCGGATACGCAGCAACGCATTTTCCGGGACCGAGAGGATATGTGCCGTTGCCGCCTGCATCAGCGACCGGAACTTCGCCTCCTCTTCTTTCGATGCGGTCCCGGAGAAGACCTTCCTGCGCAGGTCGTCCATTCCGGACCGCTCAGGCATATCCGACTGGCAGACACGCACCCGGATGGCCCGGTCCTGGTCACGGGAGAAGAACGAGAAGACGTGCTTCCCGTAGTCATGGATGACCAGGTTTCCCTTCCCTGCGGTGCAGCCGGTCACCACCTGGATGGCGTCGACCCCGCATGCATCGGTCTCGGCGACGCAGACCAGCTCTTCGTCGTATGGGCGGGCAACCCCGAGCGTTCGCATCGCGGCAGTCGCAACGCGGTACCCGGTCGCAAGGCCCGGGCAGGCATGGCCATGGAACGCGACGCATGCTTCAAATGAAGGGTAATGTGAGTGGAAATGGGTTCCTTCTTCGTTCTCGCACATGGGTATCTACCTCTTTTGCGGGGATAGTACATCAATCATGCAGCAGTTCACACGCCTGTCCTGCAGGGACCACGCAGCGGACGACGCCAAGCTCGCCGATGACCACCGGGAGCCTTCATGCCTGCATGATCACTCACTTTTGCGATGACCAAAAAGGATGACTGCCGGCTTCCCAAAGAGGGAAGGGACATAAGTTAATGGCCTGCGGCATGCCGTTTCAGGTGCGATACCTGCTCTTTCCAGCCCTTCATCTCATCAGGCATGAACACTTCGATCGCACCACCCTGGCGGTCGCCGGACGCGATGCCCATCTCGTCCTCGAGGTCCCCCTCGATCTGCAGGTAGACTGACCGGAGCCCCTCCAGCACCTCCTCGTCAGCCTCCCACATCCCGCGTGCGTGGGCTTCAAGCAGCCTTCGCCCCATCTCCTCCATCGCGAAGAGGTTGTGCTCGCGGAAGAACTCGCGGTTCTCTGCATCCATGAGGAAGGTCCGTGCGATATCGTCAAAGATCCTGTCATCGACCTCCCCTGTCGTCGCGTCCCACCCAAAGACTCTCCCGGCACGCTTAGAGAGCTCCGCAGCGCCCGCGTACCCGTGTTCCTTCAGACCGTTGATATACTGGGGGTTCAGCAGCTTGGTTCTTACCACGCGGCGGAGCTCCTCTGCGAGGGTCCGCACCTCCACCCGTGAGGTGTTCCGGGTGTCCCCGTAGTAGGCGGACACCTCCCTGCCTGAGACCTCGCGGGCCGCAGCAGTCATCCCTCCATGCGAACCGAAGTAGCAGCAGCACCCGAGGAGGTCATATTCATCGGTCGCGGTCTTGTTGAAGGTCAAATCCACAGTCCGCAACTGGGAGACCAGGTACTCCGTCGACTTCTCCCCAAAGACCCCTCTGCCGTAGGAATAGCCGTTCCAGGAAATGAACACGTCCGCAAGGTCGCTCACCTCATTCCAGGCCGAAGCGTACACGGCAAGGTTCACCCCCATCCCGTACGTCCCCCGGGGAGCGCCAAATATCCTCGGGCCGATCTGCCCGTCACCGGAATGCTTCCGAAGATAATTCCACTCCGGCGGCTCGTCGAGGGCGGCAACCGCCCGTATCGCGTCGTCCAGGAACTCGACGCACCCGAAGAAGCAGTCCCGCAAAATGCCGCTCACCCTGACCGTCAGATCGATCCTTGGTCTTCCGAGCCTCTCCAGCGGAATGATGCGAAAACCCTTGATCCTCCCGTGCTCTCGCACCGGTTCGGCCCCGATCAGGGCGAGGGCCTGGGCACACTGCTCCCCGTCGGCCCACATGATGTCGGAGGCCATCCAGAGGAGCGCCACGTTCTCGGGGTAGTGCCCGTGCTCCTGGCGATACCGCTCGACCAGGATCTCCGCAAGGCACGTCCCCACCTCCCAGGCCGCCTCGGTCGGGACCGATGACGGGTCGAGGGAATAGAAGTTCCTCCCGGTGGGAAGGATCCCGGTCTTTCCACGGGAGAGGAGGCCGGATGGTCCCGGCGGGATGTAGCCACCCCGCATACCGGAGAGCAGGCTCCCGATCTCATCAGAGCGACCGAGGGCACCGGATATCTCCTGCACCTCTTTGTGGAGCACGGAAAGCCCCTCCTCGTCAACCGTTTCCAACCGGTCCCCGAGAACCGCGGCAGCCGCCCGGGATGGCGGTTCGCCTTCGAGGATGCGATAGACCAGTTCCTCCGAATAGCCGTCGAGCACCCGCAGGAGCGCAGTCTCTGAAGCAGATATCCTTGCACCGAGCCCCATCATCCTGGCAATCAGCCGGTGGAGGTGGCCGTCGTGGTTCAGGATGGGCGCGATGAACCGGGCCCGCTTCCGACCTGCCGGAATTCGCCCGAATACGTGCATCCCCTCGGGGATGCGGGTACTGTACACCCCGGAGATCAATCTCTCCGCATTCTCCAGCAACCGGTCGAATGCGGCGGGATCGTGGTGAGGTGCCTGGAAGCCAAGTTCGCCGGCAAGCCCCTCCCGCGTGACAAGATCGGTGATCTGGTGCTGGAGGGCATGGGCCCTTGCCCCATCAGACCCCGAGAACTTACGGTACTCTGCGTTCTTCTCCTCGAGTTCCTTGAGGACGCCGTAGGGACTGGTGGGGGCCATCACGGTCTGGAGGTGATCGATGATTACCGCCCCGGCCCTCCGCTTCGCAATGGTTCCCTCAGACGGGTTGTCCGAGTTGTAAAGGTAGAGCAGGGGGAGGTCGCCCAGGATTGCATCAGGAAGGCACTCCGCAGAGGGCGCCGCCGACTTCCCGGGCAGGAACTCGAGAGTGCCGTGAGTCCCGACGTGCACGATAAGGTCTGCGCCAAAGACCCGCTCGAGATAGCGATAGACGGCAAGGTAATGGTGAGGAGGAGGGACCTCCGGGTCATGGAGGATGCGGCAGACCTGCCCGTCGCACCGGGAGCCGGCGCATCCCCTCTTCGGCTGGGTGCAGACGACGGCATTGCCAAAAGAGAGCCCGGGTATCACCATGCCTCCCTGGCAGAGCATCGCGGGCGGGACACCGTCTTTCATCTCTCCCGGAGGATCCCCCCATGTCGCGGCGATGCGGGATTGCAGCGGTGCAGGGAGTTCGAGGAACCACTTCTCGTAAGTCTCCCTCTCCACTATGCCGAGAGCCCCGCCCCGCTCGACGATGTCCTGGACCGTGGTCCACCGGAACTCGTTGATGGCGCGGCGGTCAAGGATCTCCCGGGCCAGTGCCTCGCCACTCTCCGGCACCTCCACAGAGAACCCCTCCTCCTTCATTCGGGACAGGATCTCAACGACGCTCTGGAGCGAGTCGAGGTGTGCAGCGGCTCCAACATTTGCCTCCACCGATGCACAGGCAGAGCTGTTCAGGACAAAGGCGATCCTCTTCTCTGCAGCAGGCTTCTGACGGAGCCTGATGAGGCTTCCTATTCTCCTCACAAGGGCCTGGATACGCTCTTTGACAGGTGAATGCCATGCGTGCCCGGGACCAAGCGGCCCCTCTGCCACTGCGCTTGCGATGGGGATCATGCCGATCATCCCGTACATCTCGGGGAGCACCACCGACCAGCCCATCTCGATGCTGCCCATGCCGTCAAGGCTCTCCTTCCACTCCTCCTCTGTCCGGTAATACAGGACCAGCGGGTGGATGACCGGGACTCCGAGCGCCTCGAAGACCCTGACAGGCTCATCTGGGTCGTGGGAGAGTGCAGAGGACGGGAGACAGATGAGCGCGTCCACATCGCCGAGGAACTGCCGGATCACTTCGGTCGCGTCCCTTGCACCTGCCCCGGTATCCCCGGTCCCGACCGAGAAGACCGCGATCGTATTGTATTCGCGCTCGCATTCCCTGATGAGTGCGTCGATGGCCTGAAGATCCCCGTTTGACCAGTAAATCCGGTAAAAGAGGATGCCGACAGTATGCGCCTTCTCCTTCCCCCGCCACTCCCAGTATTCCTCCGCGGTGGCGAAAACCCTGGGTGCGTCCGGGTGGTACACCCCCTCCCACAGGTGAAGCGAAGGTGCATCCCATGTCGCAGGCTGGGAAAGGACCTTGCCCCGGATGAACTGCAGCAGGTTCCGCATGTTGTCTGCCCCCCCATAGACAAAGTAGGCATTCACGGTTGCCGTGACAGGGAGCGGGACAGTCGAGAGGGTCCAGAAGGACTGGTCGTATCCGAACGATATGACGGGGACTCCAGGCGGAAGTTCAGGGATGAGGGTGTCCCAGTAGGCATCGTTCGTGGGGTGGAGGAGGATGACATCAGCGTCTCCAAGTTCGCGGATGCAGGAGTCGAGGTACGCGGGGTCCCTCATGCGGTACGTGGGATGGACACGGAGGGAGACCCCTTGCTCATCCGCCGCGGTTGTGAGCATCGGGATCTCGCTCCCCCAGACAATGGCAGTCAGGCGCATGGATCAGACGCTCGCGATTGACTCGAGGGGAACGATCAGGGGATACCCGTCTTCCCTGCCGACCCTCGCCGACACCCCGTATACATCGCGTATCAGTTCCTCGGTAAGGATCGCGGACGGGACGCCCTGCCCGGCAATCCTGCCCCGGTGGAGGACCACCACCCGGTCGCAGTACCGGGCCGCGAGGTTCAGGTCGTGCATTGCCATCAGCGCCCCGATCCCTTTCTGGTTCACCACCGAGCGGATGATTTGCATGACCTCGAGCTGGTGCCGGAGGTCAAGCGCACTCGTCGGCTCGTCGAGGAAGAGGAGAGAAGGGTCCTGGACCAGGGCCCGTGCAATCATCACCTTCTGCCGCTCCCCCCCGCTGATCTTCGTCACCTTCCGAAACGCGAGGTCAGAGATCTTCAGCCGCTCGAGCACCTCGCTGACCATGCCGAGGTCAGGCTCTCCCACTCCCCAACGGATGTGGGGCCTTCTCCCCATCAGGACCGACTCAAAGACTGTCATCGCCATCCCGATGGAGAGGGCCTGGGGGACGTAGGCAAAGAGCCTCGCACGCTCCGTGCTCCCCATGCGGGCGACATCCTGTCCCCCGAACAGCACGCTCCCCCGTGGGACAAGGATATGGTTGATGCACTTGATCAGGGTGGTCTTGCCGCAGCCGTTCGGGCCGAGGACGCCGACGAGTTCCCCCCCCTTCACTTCAAGACTGATGTCCGAAAGGACACTGTGGTCCTCGTAGGAGAAGGAGAGCCCCGCAACTTCGAGATTCACCAGTACTCCTCCTTCTGCCGCATGAAGAGGTAGAGGAAGAACGGGATGCCGATGAACGCCGTCATGATCCCGACCGGGATGATCTGGGGTGCGAGGATGGTCCGGGCAAGGCTGTCTGCCCCGAGGAGGATGAGGGCGCCGACAAAGCCCGATGCGACGACCAGGTAGCGATGGTCCCCTCCGATGGCAAGCCTCGTGATGTGCGGCGAGACGAGCCCGATGAACCCGATAGTTCCCGTAAAGCAGATGATGGATGCAGTGATAAGCGATGCGACCATCATGTGGAGCGTCCGGGTCTGCTCGACCTTCACCCCAAGGCTCTGGGCCACCTGGTCCCCCATGCCAAGCGCGTTGAGGTCCCATGCACGCCAGACAAGGAGGGGCGTGGCAACCCCGACTACGAGAGAGACCAGGGCAAGTTTCTCCCACGATGTATTCTGGAGGCTCCCGAACATCCAGAAGACGACTGCCTGGAGCTGCTCGGTGGTGCCGGTGTACTGCAGGAACGAGGTCATGGCGCCGAAGAGGTACATGAGGATGATCCCCGCGAGCACCATGCTCTCGGCAGAGATTCCACGGTACCGGGAGAGACCGTAAATCGCAAGCGCGGCAAGTGCGCTCATGGAAAACGCACTGATCACAAGCGCGATCTCCCCGGAGAGTGCAGTGGGGACAAAGATGATGGCGATTGCAGCCCCGAACGTTGCTGCAGACGCGATGCCGAGGGTGAACGGGCTCGCGAGGGGGTTCCGGAGCACTCCCTGCATCACGGCACCCGCAACCGCAAGGCCGAACCCCGCCACGACTGCAAAGAGGACACGGTGGAGGCGGAGGTCCCAGACAATCGTGAATGCGAGCGGATCGGCAGAGAACATGCCCGGGAATATCCCGGCCAGCACTGCCGCGAACACCTCACCGAACGTGAGCCCCGCGGACCCGATGATGGTCGAGCCGACCGCAAGCAGGAGAATGAGCACAGAGAGTACTGCGACAAAGAGGAGCCTTTTTGCCTGCATGCGCAGGTACTGGCCGGCGATCTGCTCCCCGTCGTTCTGCATGTCCTGCCGCTCCTCACCTTGCAGGGAACACGAACCGGTCTGGGTGTGCAAGGCCGGGGTCAAGGCCCTGGAACTCCTGCAGGTACATCCTGTGCAGCGATTCAGGGTCGAGGTCGCCAGCCCCGTCGGGGTGGAACCACCTGGCCATGTAAGTCACGCCGATCAGGTACTGGGGCCCTCCCAGGACCGCGTTGTGGATGACGTACACCCTCCCGTCCCGGACGGCGGGGATAGAGCTCCAGCCGGCCCTCCCAAGAAGGGTGTTCCTGACCTCGCCAAAGCGGGAGCTGTTCTCCCCCGAGTACCCCCCGAAGATGTATTTTCCCGAACCCGCGAGCTTGATCACGACATCCGGTTTCCTGGCGATGACCGACTCGGGATCGATCTCGGGATACTCCGCAGGGTTGTCCCTGAAGATATTTGCACCCCCGGCCATCGTGACCTTGTCATGGTAACCTGACCCCCGTGCCACGGTCTTGTAATCGTTCCAGGTCTCGAAGTAGACCTCGGGGGGCGCAGATGAAGATGCGGCCGCTGCAACCTTTGTGAGGGCATCGGTATAGAATGCGGCAAGACGGGCGCCCTTCTCCTCCTCGCCGAATATCTCCGCAATGCGGGCCGCATCCTCGAGGTAAGTCTCAGGCCGGTAGCAGTCAATCCTGAAGACCGGCAGACTAGGCCTTGAGGCAGTGACCCGCCGCTCGATCTCATCGCACTCGGCCCTGCTCACCGATGCATACAGGAAGAGCGCATCAGGGCGCATCGAAAGCATCTTTTCGTAATCCGGGGCCCAGATTGACCCGACCGACGGATACCCGGCATACTCCGGGAAAAATTCCGGTTTCTGGGCGATGAACTTGTCCACGGCCACGATCCTCTCTTTCTTGACGCCAAGGGACCGCATCGTCTCCAGGGTCTCGCTGTTCATCACGATGATGCGGCGGAGCGGACGGGTAAGCGTGAGGCTCTTTCCCGAGGAGTCGGTCACGGTCCGGGCGGTCCCGTTCCAGTGAACGTACATCCATGCAGCATCCCGCAGGTCAGAAAGAGTGGCGTCGGGGGGCGTGGTGCCGGATGAAAGGATGGCAAGGATCGATGAGGCGAGCTCCTCCTTCGCGATGAACCCGTTTCCATCAAGGTCACCGGGGAGTGCGGCATCTGCCACGACGAAGGGGCAGAGGAGCATGCACACCGCAAGGACCGCAATGAGGGGCGTATTCATTATTCATCCCTCCGGCGTGCCCGGACCATTACCACACACGCGATGGCAAACGCTGTCCCGGAAAGGAGAAGAGAAGGTGATGCTTTCGGGGTCCCAGATGCGAGAGGGACTGCGGGGGGTAGTTCGGGACCCCGCATTTCATCTCCGTGCTCTGCCACACTCCCCACCTCCCCGGAAAGGTAGTCGGTCCATGTCCCCCGGATCGATCCTGTGGGATCCCCCGATCCCCTGACAAGATAGGTGATCTCGCGTTCGCCGATCACCGCAAGAGAGAGCGTCGTCCCATTGACATGATACTGGTGAGGGGGCAGCGAGACTTGAAGGATCTCCATTCCGTCAGGGAGAATCTCGGTGATGCCGGCAACGGTATCTCCCGGGATAGTCAGCGTGACACGGAAAGTGGAATGATCTGCAGGCTCGATGGACCGTTCCAGGGTACCGGCAGCAGCCCCTTGGATCATGATGGCGCATACGACCATTCCCACGAACCCGGCGATGAGGTGCCCTCTCTTCATATGGTAAGATCTTTGGCTGTGCTACAATAAATAATAATGGTTTTAATTCGTCTGTACTAAAAAGAAAAAAACGCAATTATTCATATAAAAAAAATAACAATAAATAATAAACAAAATTTATTTTGCCTTCATTTTCCTCCTTCCTCTCCTCGTGGAACGATACCCCATCCACCTGTCGGAAGTGCTATCAGCACCCGCACAAGAAAGTAGTCTGAGATTGTCACCAGAACATGTGTAATGCCATGATCCCGATCGAGATATCCGGCCTGACGAAATACTATGGTTCACTCTGTGCCGTGGACCACCTGGACCTCTCCATCGGAAACGAGATCTTCGCCCTCCTCGGCCCCAACGGCTCCGGCAAGACCACGACTGTGCTGATGCTCACCACGCTGCTCCGGCCGACCGGGGGGTCCGCATGGATGTTCGGCCATGACGTGGAGAGAGAGGCTCAGGAGGTGCGACGGCTCATCAGTTACGTCCCCCAGGACATGGCAGTGGACATCAAGCTCACCGGGCGGGAGAACGTAAGCCTTTTTGCGAAACTGTATGGAATATCGCGGCGTGACGAGACCATCGACCGGGTGCTCGGCATGATGGACCTCACTGACCGGGCCGACGACCTGGTGCGGACCTACTCGGGAGGAATGCGGAGGAGGCTTGAGCTTGCCCAGGCGCTCGTCCACGAACCAAAAATCCTCTTCCTTGATGAGCCCACCATCGGCCTCGACGTCGCGGCAAGGAAGAAGATATGGGAGCATATCCGCACCCTCAAGTCCCGGGGGATGACCATCTTTGTCACCACCCACTACATGGACGAGGCAGACCACTCCTGCGACCGTGTCGCGATCCTCGACCATGGAAAGGTGGCGGCGGTCGACACGCCAGGCAACCTGAAGGGGATGCTCGGAAAAGACCTCATCAGCGCCAGGGTGACCGGCAGGTTCTCCGGAGATCTTCCCGCCGGGATCGAGCGACTGGGCGAAAAGGAGAACGGCGAGTTCGTATTCTCGTCCGACCACGCATCCGAGAAGGTGCCGGTCCTCTTCCGCTGGCTCGAAGACCACGGGGCAGTTATCCATTCCCTCTCGGTGCGGGAACCTACCCTTGACGACGTCTTCCTTGCCCTTGTCGGGTCGAGAGACGAGGTGACGGGGTTTGACGACCAGAAGTTCAGGACAATGCTCAGGAGGAGATGATGAAGGCCATCCTCTCGTACTTCGAGCGGGACATGCTCCGGTGGATACGCGGACGCGTCTCGGTCATCTCCGCACTCGTCATGCCCGCTGCGTGGCTCATTTTTGTCGGCCTTGCGCTCCCCACCACGTTCACGGATCACTACATCGACTTCATCACGCCCGGGATCCTGGTCCTGACGATGCTCGGCGCCTCCCTCCAGGGGGGCTCCCTCCTTATTTTCGACAAGATCCTTGGGTTCCTGAACAAGTTCCTCGCACTGCCCTCCTCGCGGGAGAGCATCCTCTATGGAAAGATCCTCTTCATCACGACCAGGGGTCTTATCCAGGCAACCGTGATCCTCGTCCTCGCATTCATCCTTGGCGCGACGTTCCTCTCTCCCTGGAGCCTTGCCCTCACCTATGGCATCCTGGCCCTCTTCGGCGTGCTCCTCTCCGCGTTCTCGACAACGGTTGCACTCTTTCTCTCTGACCACGACGCGTACGCCGCGTTCAACGCCATGGTGAGCATGCCGCTCTTCTTCACCAGCAGTGCGCTGATGCCGTATGCCGTCATGCCCGCGTGGCTCTCACCGCTTGCATACTGGAACCCCGTAAGCTATGCAATCGACGCAATACGCGCCCTCCAGGAGGGGGTCCTTGCGTGGCCAAGGATTGGGGCGCTCTTTCTCCTCGCCGTCATGGTGGTGGGAATCAGCGTCCGGCAGTTCCGGAAGGTCACGCTCTAGGACAACGAGAACCCCCGGCGAAGAACGTTCTATCATATTTTTTGGGGTGGACAGGTCCGAATTTTGTTATAAAAAAATTATTAATAATATTTAGTGTTACATTTATAAAAAAATTTATTACTGATATGAGAGAATACCTCTGTGGCAGGATCAGCCATGTGATCTGCTGCCGAAGGAATCGCGGGAGCCTCGAACCCGTCGATTTCCGGCATACCATTGCCTCATGGAAGAATCAGCGACAAGGAGAGAGATTGGCATGGAATTGACCGTGCATGATGAGAGTAATTCCACACTCGATACCACCAAAGACACCTGCCTCTTCAGGGCCGAGAGGAGACCGGGGCAGGCAGCCTATACACGGGGAAAAGACCTGTACCTGCACTCCCGCAGGGGTCTGTCACCTCTCTACTATATCCACCGCTGGTCGCTCAATCCAGGTGAAGAGGGAGAGTATATCTCTCATCTCACCGGTCATGGCCAGCCGGTTCCTCGAAGAGAGGGGGATCCTCTGCGACGGCCTTACCGACATTCGCGGAACTGCCATCCTGCGATCGTGGGGATATGGCATTCTGGAAGAGTTCTGAACATCCATTTATTAAAATACGCCATACTGTCGCCGCTACCGTCCCCTCACCCGGGGGCCCGGGAAACTGGTCCCCTGCCTGGCGGCAGGGCCGCATCATCCATCCCGATCCCACAGGATGACTGAAAAGATCCTTTTTTTGCCTCCTCGCTGTTTTGTATGGGGTGACTGAATCGTGGTTGTGATCTGCATATCAATTCAGTCACTGGACCGCCGCCGGGGCGTCCTTTTGGGGGCGGCGGCGTGCATCGCATGTGGGGATGTGGGGGCGGATACCCCCTACAAGATGTGTCCGGTTCACCACTCCTACCCACACCAGATGGCGAAAAGATCCCTTTTGGAATGCCCCGGGAGGCATCACCGCTTCGCAGGGGGAAGAAGTGTGAGGTTGACAGTCCTTCCTGGCAGCACCACTGCCTCAAAGTCTCGCTCCGCATCGTCCCATCGCACCCTTCCACTGACCGTCCCAATCGCCAGGTAATCGAATGTTGCAGGGGTTATTCTCCCTGTATCCCTGTTGAAGAGAGAGATCTTCGCGCCAGGGGGATCGCTCTCTATGGTAAGGGCCCCTGAATAGTATGGATTCAATGAAAGCGTGATGCGCATGTCGACTGGTTCATTCCTGTAGTCGACGAGGGTTACCACCTGCGAGGAGGGGTAATAGCCGGGAAGGAGGAGATCGACGCGGTGCTGGCCGGGCGAGAGGTTCCCGACGAGTGCGGGGGTCACTTTCCCTGTATTGAAGCCATCAACGAGGATCCGGGCCCCTTGTGGTGTCGAGCTCACCTCGATCCCCGCAAGTCCTTCAGCCGTGTTTTCGATACACACTTCGGATCCATCCGCGATCCGTGCGATGATGGTCTTCGAATGCCAGGCTCCGTCAGAGAAGACTGTCACGAAAGGCGAGACCCCCTCCACATTCACCACCGACGGAATCCTGAGGACCGGTGCCCTTCCATTGACAGTGAACTGGGCACCGGACCACCCGGTGGAGTTGATGAAAAGCCGGCGTATTGCCGTTGCACCGCTCGAGAACTCGGCGGTCGCGATCTCCCCGGGTGTAACCCAGATCTGCCTGCTCTCTGGAGTGAAGGTGAACGACTCCATCTCGAGCTTTATGCTGTGCATCCCCCCTTTCAGCCAGTTGGCGACAAAAGGCGTCTTGGCAGGCACCTTCCTCCCGTCAATGAAGATGTCGGCTCCCCGCGGATAGGAGTCAATGAAGATCCCGCCGGTGACTGCATTCTCCTGGGAGCGCTGCGGGGAGACCCGTGCTGTGTCATCCACACCTGGAAGGGGGGTTTCGTCATTGAATATCTCCCCGGGACTGGATGGATCTGTGGAATTTTCCTCTCCATCCCCGAGGACAGGCCCGGGCTCGAGGACAACGGGGTCGCTAACGTATACATTGGTTCTCTCCTCTTCGATTGTGAGATCCTCCCTGATCACGGATGTCCGAATCGATGACGCATCAAGAGAGGGAGACCGTTGAATCCCGAAGATTTCAAATACCCTCGCAAAGAGCCATTCCACGATATTCCCAGGAAATCCCGCTTCCTTCGGCGGAGGGATGAGGTGTCCTGAGGAACCACGCGTTGTTTCTCGCGGCTCGTCTGAAATTTCCTCTCCTGTACTCCCCGGGGTGGAGCCTGCTGGCGGGATGCTCCCTGGCGTGCGGGTGGCTCCTGGCACAGGAGCATGTGTGTCAAACGCCGCCACAGGTCGTCCACGGGTCAGCACCAGCACTGCATTCCGGTTCTCCATGTAATCGCCCGCTCCCGCAACCGGGAGGCTTGCAATCTCAAGCCGGTTTTTGGACCGCTCGAGCCAGGGAAGGACATCCAGCGCTGCGACGCTGATGCCTGACGACCCCCCCGTGAGCGGGTTGTACCACTCGCCGTCGTTGAAGATCACCTGGTGCTGATCACCTCCCTCCCCGGATGCCGCAGTGCTGACGAGGAAGAGTGTCGCCTCGCCTATTCCCTCCTTCTCCACGTTCCCGGCGAACTCTGCCTTTGTGCGGGCGTCCTCATCAGTCGTGCCAAAGCGCGGGTCTGCAAAGACGATGTCCGATCCCTCGCAAATCCAGTACGTGATCTCAGGGGCAGAAGGGTCTTTCTGCAGGACAAACAGCATGATCCCGTACGCGGCAAATTCACGGCCACTCCCGCCGCCGTTCACCACTGTCACCTCGCCTTTATCACCGGGTTTCATCACCCCTTTCAGGTCGTACGCGAATGTCTGGACGGGGTAGTCATAGACCCCCTCGCTCTTTCTGTCGGTGTAGGTGGCATCCGCCTTCAGCAGTTTCCCGTTCCACGAGACTGCCGGGGAGGCAGGAATCCCCTCTCTTCTGGTCGTGTCGTAGCTCCACGTGGTGTAGAGGTACAGGCGCGAGAGGGCGATCTCTCTCTCTTCAGGCACCGCATCCGGGAGCGTATACACATGCTTCTGACCTGACGGGATCATCCCGGTGTAATCGCTTGCAACCGTGGAGAATAATGTCCCGTTCAATGTTCCCTGCCGGTACAGCGCCAGGGACGACCCCCGGTATCCCGAGAGGCCTGTTCCACTGAGCGTGGAGTCTCCATCTGACGCTGACCCTCCACGCCCCCCGGCCAACAAATCCTCATCAATCGAAACTGTGTCCCCGTCAATGACCTCCACCATCTCCTTCCAGTCCTGGTACCCGGAGAGCCTGATCGTCACCTCACGGTACCCGGCTGGGACGTCCGGGATCACGCAGGGGGTGAGCGCAGTATGCTTCACCCCGTCGACCAGGACTTCGGCTCCGGGCGGATCGGATGCGACAGAGAGGGTCCCCCTGCCCTGCGGGAGGGTGAAGTGAACAGTCGAGGTGACCCCCGTCTGCACGGTCACCTGCTGCGGGCCCGGATCCCTGTACCCTTCCTTTTCCACCGTGATGATGTAGGTGCCCTGCGGGACATCGGAGAGCGTGGTGTTGGTCACCGCGTCCTGTTCCACGCCATTGAGGTAGATAGTCGCTCCAGGGGGTGCCGAGGTGACCTTCAGGCTCCCGGCGTCGCTCCCCGGGTATCGGACGGCAAGGGTGGCCAGCATGATCTTGTAGTACCTCGCGGTATTGTCATAGGTGAGGTCCGAGTCCCTCCCCCTTCGGATGCTGTCCGTTACTTCGTGGCGGTCGATCCCTGCATACGCGCCCTGTGGTTTTCCCGTTGGCAGGCCGTCACGGTTGAACTCGTACTCCGCGTTTTCGCTTGCCAGGTGGACCACGGTGAGGTCGGCACGCTCCCACTCGTCATCGAGCGAAGAGGTTGAAAAGGATGTCTCCCCGACGTAGGTCTCCCCGAGCACCTCCTCAGTCTGCTCACTGTCTTCGTCGTGGCCCTGGTTGACCCAGTAGAACACGCGATCCCGGTCGCCATCATCGTATGCCACGACCAGGACGATCGCCTTGACCCGGCCGTCAAAGGTGCCGGTGTAGCCGGCAGGTCGGCTGGTCTTGACCCTTGCCTGAACGTTCCTGTCCTGGATGTGGCTTTTTACGTCATACCACATCATGTAGTCGCTGGTCACACGGTTGGTATGGTCATTGAGCCGTACAGGCCCGGTCCCTCCTTCGCCGGGAAAGGTGTACGGGACATTCAGGAGCTCGGTCGCGAGAGTTGCAGCACCTCTCCCCCCGTTGAATGCGACCTCTGCCTGTGCCTGGTAGTTGTTCTGCATGTGCCCGCAATACACGACGACGTAGAGGCGCGCCCACTGGATCGCCGTCGAGGCCGGGAGCGAGAACGAGGCGCTCGCGTCAGTCGACATAGGGAAGCGTGCGTCCACGAAGAGCCCCCCCGAAACTTCGCCATCCCGGACAGTCTCCAGGGGAATCCCCCCGAGATACGGGTCGGCGCAGGCGGGCATAATTGAGGATGCGAGGAGGATGATTACGAGCGTGGTGAACAGGATTGTGCGTTTCGTCTGCATATTCTACCTCCCTGACCTGATTGCCTCCACGGGATTGAGCCGCGATGCCTTCCAGGCAGGGTAGAGCCCTGCAAGGAGCGAGAGACCCACCGCGAGCAGGAGGCCAGCGGTAAGCTGCGGCCATGTGACGAGCGCAATCTCCGTGTCAAGCAGGCCGGCGAATGCGTCCCCGAAGCGCGACGCGAGGAACGGGCCGCCAAGCGCGTTCAAAACTGTCGCGAAGAGCACCCCGAGCAGGTCGCCGGCCATCCCGCCGATGAACCCAAGTACGGCGCACTCGGCGAGGATCATCTCCATCACGTCCCCTTCAGACGCCCCGACTGCCATGGCGATCCCAATCTCGCGGGTCCGCTCGTACACGGAGGTGATCATGGTGCTCGCGATCATGAGGCCCCCGACAAGGAGCGAGAGACCGGCAAAGATCCCGAGGAATATGACGACCATGTCCATCATCCGGTTTACCGCCTCGATCTGCTCAAATGACCCCCTTGGAGAGAGCCCGATCCCCCGCACCCCTTCGGCGACGGAAAAGACGCGGTCAGGCCCCTCTGCCCTGATAAGGAGCCCGCTGTACCCGCTCTCACCTTCCCCGAGCCCGATCGCAAGGTCTAGGTCCATCAGGAGCACCTGGTCGAACGCATCACCCCGCTCCTCCATGACCCCGACAGGGATCACTGTCGTCTCCTCGTCAAATGGCCTGCCCTGGGCATCGTAGGAGCGCCTGATGAGGATAAGTGGGTCGCCGATGCGGACACCCTCGTACCGCTGGAGTTTCTCGCCAAGGGCGGCACCGAGCACCACCTCGTTTGAGCCGGACAAGAAGCCAGATCCCCTTAAATACGTCGGGTGCAGGACGTCCTCGAGCCCGTCAGCTGGGACTCCGACCACCTGGACGTAGGTCTGGCCCCTGGTCGCAAACGTCCCCCTCACGACGGGTGCCGACGCCTTCACTCCCGGCAGTGCTCCTGCGGCTGCCGCCCGGGTGGGAGTAACGAGCTGCAGGATGTTTCCCTGCGCCCCAGGCAATGCCTCGATCAGCGTGAGGTCTGACTGGGTGCGGATGGCGTCGACTGCCTGGGTACGGATGCCCTCGCCAAGCGCGACAGTCCCTACAAGCGCGGCAACCCCGATCGCGATGCCGGCAATAGTGAGGATAACGCGAAACTTCCTCCGGAAGAGCTGGCGGACGGCGAGCTGGAAGAACTCGGCCAGGCGGGAGTTCATGCGACCACCCTCCCATCACGCATCTCTACCGTGCGGTCGGCATAGGACGCAAGCTCCCGCTCATGCGTCACGACAAGGAGCGTCACCTGTCGTTCCCGGTTCAGCCGCTGCAGGAGCGAAAAGATCCCCTCGCTCGTCTGAGAGTCGAGGTTTCCGGTCGGCTCGTCCGCGAGGATGAGGGGGGAGTCGGCCACGAGCGCCCGGGCGATTGCCACCCGCTGCTGCTCCCCGCCAGAGAGCTGCCCCGGGTAATGGGAAGCCCGGTCACCGAGTCCCACCATCGCGAGGAGCTGACGTGCCTTCTCCTGCCGTTCGGCAGGCGGCCGGTAGTTGAAGAGGAGGGGGTACTCGACATTCTCGCTCGCGGTGAGCGACGGGATGAGGTTGAACTGCTGGAAGACAAACCCGACCATCTGCCTCCGGAACGCGATGAGGGCTCTCCTGTCGGAATAGTCAAGCATTCTGCCGTGAATAGAGACCGATCCCCCGCTGGGAGCGTCAAGGCCGCCGACGATGTTGAGGAAAGTGCTCTTCCCGCTCCCGCTCCTCCCGACGATGGCAACAAACTCCCCCTTCCCTATCCGCAGGTCGACTTCATCGAGCGCACGAACGCCGCCGGGATAGTGGCGGGAGAGGGCCCGGGTCTCGAGGAGAGGGATGCTCATTTCTCCTCCCCATACTCGACTCTGAGCACCGCGTTGCAGAGCTGGAAGTAGTCGCCGTTGTCCCTGACCTCGATGAAATTGTCGGAGTAACGGAGGAACGGCCGGATCTCGCGTGAGGCGATCCCAATCTGGCGGCTCTCGTCTGCAGAAAAGACATCAGTCCAGGTCTTTCCCCGGTAATGGGGGAAGAGGACTCTGAGGACCGGCTCAACGAGCGGCGGGAGAGTGCCGCTTCCGGGCGTGTTCAGGAGGATCTGGTTCATCTCCGGGATCTCCTCGCGGGCAAACCCCGCGGAGGGTGCGACGAGGAGGAGTCGTGCCGACTTCACCCTGGGCAGGTCGATCCTGCCCGGAAAATCCACGCGGGTAGTGGCAAGCTCAGGCGGAATGCCGTAACTCCGGTAGAGGAGGTCTGCCCCCTCAGCGACCCAGATGGCAGATTCCGGGGCACTTTCGTCTTTATACACGGTGAAGAGCGCGGCTCCCTGGACGATGAACGTGCTCCCGTCATCTGCCGTGTTGCTGACCATCACGGTGACGCGGTCACCATGCGGACCGATGGGAAGGTAGCTGTCCATCCCCGAGAAGTAGTCGTTCTTGCTCGCAAACCCCTTGCTGTCGGCATACCGGGCGGCCTGCTCGAGGACGGGTCCTCCGGCATCCCCGAGCCTTGCCTCCATTGTGGGGTAGGAGGCGGCCTGGTCGATCCTGCTCCAGGTCCAGTATACGTAGACCCGTTCGAACAAGACTGTCGCACTCTGCGGAAGATCCCTCGTAAAGGAGGTGACATACCCATCGCCGGGATTGAGGGTCCCGCTGTAGCCGCCGTCGCCGAGAGTGAACTGGGCATTCCCCCGCAGGGATTCAGTAAAGACCATCTGGAGGGGGCGGTCGCCCGCGTAACTTGCCGCGACCGGGGATGCGCATATGATGAGGAGTGCCGCAATGGCCGGCCCGGGATGCACACTACGGGAAGTCATACCTCGCATCTGCCCGGTTGTTCCCTCTCTCGCGCTCAGGGATTGTTCCCTTCTCATCGGCGATCACTGAAACGGTGTGCGGGCCGGGAATGGTATGGAGGGTGACCTGCTCGCGGAGAACGCCCCCTGCGGGAATCCCGGGAACCGAGATCCGGGTGACCTGCTCGCCGTCAAGCAAGACCGTTACCTCAAATGCCGGGGTATCGCTCCCGCCCAGATTTTTTATCTCGATGGGGAGAGTGTAGGCAATAACCTGGGTACTCCCTGCCGCCTGAACGACAGGGACAGCGAAGACCGCGAGGACCATTCCCACCGCAATGAGGAAGGCGAAGTTCCGCGACTTCCCTGTGTACAGCCACCATCCCAGCACCGGCGCCCCTGCGAGCGCTCCCAGCGGGAACGGGGTGGTCGCCTGGGGTGAGAGTGGACTGTCCTGTCGGGCCGGATGGCCGACTGAGACCGCGAGATCGGCAGGGGTCCCGACCTTCACGGTCCTCTCGGCCCTGCCGGGCGATGCCCCCACCACCGCCGCTTCCACCGCGATCGCATGGGTTCCCCCCACCGCGGTCCAGGGGAGCGTCACTTCAGCCCACCCACTGGCAGGAAGCGTAACTTCCCGGCTCCCGGCCGAGATCCCGTCCACCGTCAGTGTGACCGAGACCGGCCCTGCCGGTGCCGCGCCGGTGCTCCTCACCACCGCGGTGATCACCGCCGGTTCGCCTGCGTACGCGTTCCTGACATCAAGCGAGTCGACAGCCAATGACACAGAAGTTGCCGGTCCCGCCCGGGTTACTGCAAGGATTGCGAGGCAGGGGTGGATGTAGTCCTCACCCTCAGGTGTCGCACCGGTGGTGGAAATGTTCCCATCGCCGTCAAGGTCGCGACCGCGTTCGAAGACAAGGACATTGTCCCGATGCAGGACCCCAGTAACATCAAATGACTCCATGTCGACGTACCGGCTCTCGAACCCTGCTCCCCCGGCCGCATCGCAGGACTGTTCGTTCCCGATGTCCTTTGCCCCCGGCAGATAGGTCCCCCTTGTCGGGGCAACTCCAAGATCGGCGCCGTTGAAGAGGACGTAGTCGGGCTGGCCACGGTTCGTTGCGACCAGCAGGACCGAGAGCTCCGCTTTCTTCACTCCGTCGGTCGGCATCCCGCCTATCGGGACTTCCACCCGATCCCTCCATGTGGGGTTCGTGCCTGCCCAGCCTTCGCCGTGGAGGTTCTCGTTTCCTTCCATCACGATATACCGGACCACCTCCCCGCCGTCCTTTTCCACCGCCGCGACGACCATCACTGCGTAGACCCTGCCGTCAATCTTGCTTCCTGCTTCTCCCTTGCTCGTAGAGGCGCTGATGGTGTTCTCGCCAGGGCCGAGGAGTGCGGTCGCATCCTGTGCAATCCAGTACACGCCGTGTCCGCTGCAATAGACCCCTTCCGTGCGATCGTCCTGGCCGTAGAGGGTAATCCGGTCCGTCTGCTTTCCGTTCACTGTGAACTGTGCCCATCCGGAATACTTCTCGGTACCTCCCCACACCCCGGTGTAAATCCTCGCCCACTTCGGGGCGCGTTCAAGGGTGAGAGTGCATTCCACGGGGGGGTTTGTCAGCCCGAATGTCCCGGCCGTGACCAGCTCGCCGATCACCTCGCCCTGCGCCGCGGAGCGGAAAGCAAGGCCCTCGAAGTCGTAGAGTGCGGTGGTGGGAATCGTGATAAAGAAGAGGCTGAGAAGAATGCAGGCGATGAAAGCTTGGCGGGACTGTTGCATACTGAGATACTTACCGTGAAATTGTATTAATATTGTGATTTCAATGCTATTTTTTTTATTCACACTAAAAATTTACAGTAAAAATATGAAAAATTAGAATAGTTTACTTACAAAAAATGAATTTTTAATTATACTATTTTTCTACATAATTATTTCGTATTCAAGAGAAAATATTAGAAATGAACACATAATTGTAACCATGATATAAGCAGGCTTTCATTTATAAGGATTATATCAGGAATTATTTTGTTTTCCGACCAATTCATTTTTTCCGAACAGATGTATTATTTTAATAATTTTATTAAAATTTTGTTTAAATAGTATTACAATTATAAAATTAAATCACAATATTTATTTGTATTAGAGGTGCAGGTAGAAATATTCCTGCGGAATATCATCCGCAGATGGAGTACTGATATGAAAGCTCTGACTATTCTGGGCATTTTTGCCCTGATTTTACTCCTGGTACTTCCAGGAGCGGTATCGGCTGCGGACGTAACGGTGTCCGGTTCAATTGCACAACCGGCCCCGGTGGCTGATTTTTCGGTAACGGCAACGAACGGACTTGCACCGATTACCGTATCATTCACTGATGCTTCAACGGTTTCTATCGGGACCATTGACACATGGAAATGGGAATACCGGATCGCTGACAACGGGCCGTGGACTGAGTTCGGGGCCGGTGCACAGAACCCGACAAATATTGTGTTCTCCACTCCCGGGACATACGATATCCGGCTCACTGTTTCCAATTCAGGAGGAAGTGATACCAAGACCAAGACGCATGTCTTCTCTGCAGGGCAGGCGAATGACCGCCTGAAAACTGTAGGAAGCGGCACGGTCAGCGGTGACCTCTTCGTAGACTCGTACAGCCCGTGGGACAATGCTCAACCAACATCAGAATTCACAAAGACGCAGGAATTCACCCTCCCTGCAGCAGCAGTGGGAAGCAATGTCCAATGGGCCCGACTGTTTGTCAACACATACTCTGGTTCATTTTCGGGCCAGTTTGGGCTGACATCCGTTGTCGCCCTTGATGGTACCACGCTCGGCATCGAGACACTGGATGTCTGGCAGGGATTCCCGACCTCCAGTCCCCTGTCCTACCCGGTCAATGACCATGTCATGAAGACCATGTCAGACTATGAGGCATGGTACGACGTGACCAACCTGATCACCACGGCAACCCCGACTGTCACCGTAACGCACTCTCCCATTAGCGGTTATCAGTTCGACGGGCGGATAAAGGGCATCACCCTCGTTGTCGCGTACAATGACGGTGATTCCGATGTTGTCCGCTACATCGTGAACCATGGCAGCGACTGGATGAATACCGCATCAGGTCCTAGCCCGACCACCTTTGATGCAAGCTCATTCCCCGCCGGCTGGTCCAGTGCAAACATGAAGACGGTTGCACATTCAGGCACTGATGGCACCTACACCTTCAGCGGTGGCACTCCTACCAAGACAACGCTGCTCTCCACTTCTTACATAAAGTATAATTCGTTCAACATAGACAGCGCCCTGACACCGGCTGCCATCAACACACTCACGTTCGCAAATGTTGGCTCCTCATTCAAGGTCACGACCGCCGCGCTGAAGGCAACTTACACCGCCCCCACCGCCGACTTCACTGCGGCCCCGCTCAGCGGTGACCGGCCCCTCACCGTGGCCTTCACCGACGCCTCAACCGGTGGCCCGACCTCATGGGCATGGGACTTTGACAACGATGGCACGGTGGACAGCACTGCACAGAACCCGAGCTACACCTACAACATCCCGGGCACCTACACCGTGAAGCTCACGGTCAGCAATGCACTCGGCACCGACGAAGAGACGAAGACCAATTACATCACGGTCAAGACCCCGGCACCTGTCGCTGGATTCACCTATACGCCTGCATCAGGCGCAGCACCGCTGACGGTCTCGTTCACGTCCACATCCACCGGTGTGATCAACAGCTATGCATGGGACTTCAACAACGACGGGACCACCGACAGCACTCTCCAGAACCCAACCTGGACTTATAGCACGGCCGGCACCTACTCCGTGAAGCTCACCGTCAACGGGCCGGATTATAGCGATGAGGAGTTGAAGGAAAACATCATCACTGTCGGTACCCCGACTATCTCGGTCAACGTAGTCCCGGACACCGTCAGCTTCGGCCAGATGGTCATTGGTGACAACACCGGCTCCACGCAGGTGGAAGTCACCACAGACGGCGGTACCGCCTGGTCAGTCACCGCGTCTGCGACCAACGACGGCTACATGAAGGACGGCGCAAAGACCCTTGCCGAGGCCTTCCAGCTCAAGAACGGCGGCGGCGCGTTCCAGGCGATGACCTCGCCCTTCACCGGGTTCATGACCGGCACGGCTGACGAGGACAGGACCGACACGGCGAATGTGAAGCAGGTGCGGGCGAGTGGCGACCAGCCCGGGAGCTACAGCATCACGCTGACCTTTACCGGCGGGTTCGCGTAATCCGGGTAATGAGGTGATCTTCCCACCTGCCAATTTTTCCGGGTATCCCCGGGAAAACCGCTACAAGACTGCCATAAACCGGAGTTCAACCCCCCATGAAACGGAACACCCACGTACACATCTGCCTCATTGCACTTGCCCTTCTCATAGTTGCAACCCTTCTTGCATCTCCAGCCATTGCACTCAAGGTCGAGGGGGCCCGCATCGCGCTCGATGTCGAGCCTGGGAAAACATACACCGCCCCGATCGGTATCTCGATTAAAGCTGAGGAACCGGGAGAAACGTTTGCCATCGATGTAATGGGCTTTGGCCAGGCACCGAATGACGGAAGCTATTTAGCGCTTGACGCGGCAGCGGATACAAGCCCCTATTCAGCCCGCCAGTTCATTACCATCGACAAACAGACGGTAACTCTCCAGCCCGGAGAGCGGGCAGACGCGACCGCAACAATCAGCATTCCCTCCGGGTCCCGGGACGGCGGCCGTTATGCCATAATTCTGGTCCATCCAGCAGTGTCCGCATCCGGTGCCCCGGCGGCATTTTCCACCGCGGTTGCGATTCCCGTTTTTCTTACCATGAAGACTGGTACGGTTAAGGAAACCGGCGAGATCTCCGCGATCGAGCCTCCCATTTCAGAGAGCGGAAAACCATTTACGGTCTTCACTACCTTCCGTAACACAGGGAACTACCACTACTATGGTGCCGTCCATAACGTGACAATCACAGACATAAGGGGAAATATCGTCGCTTCGGTGAGATCGGAACCATTTATCCGGGCCATCGTGCCGGGGCAATCAGTCACATTCACGGCAGCCATCGCAAATGGTCTCTTGCAAGGTACCTACCAGGTGAATGCACGGGTGGAGAAACAGGACGGGAGCCTGCTTGCGGAGAAAAAGGCGACTCTTCATGCCGGGAGCGTCCCCACAACCCAGGCAACGACAATTGCCCCCAGTAAGGGTTTCCTGCCCGGTTTCAGTGGACTGATTGCGGTCCTTGGGCTGTCAGTTACACTCTTCGGCATCTCCTGGTCAAGAAAGGGGCGGAAGGGATGAGAAGATGATAACGAAAGGATACCGACACCGGATGCACCAGCCCCCCTTTTCATTTCCCACCAAGTGGTATGGTAAAAAGACCGAAAACCACTTTTCCGGTAGTCTTTCAGCCTATTTGGAAGATCTTTCTCGCGTTATTCGGAACACATGAGGATTCACCATGAAACATTTCATGAAAAAAACAAAGTGGGGCCCAATGGTGGCCACACTGCTGCTTGCGTGTCTCGTGGGATTGGTATCTGCAGCAGCCGACCTTACAATTGTGGGTACGGTAGACACGGTCCCTTCTTCAACTGTCTTTGCGAAAGAGCCCAATGCTATCACTCTCACGAACGTCAAAAATCAGGGTCCAGATGCGGCCAGTAATATTGTCGTCAGGCTATATGCGAGCGATGTGGACAGTGGTGCAACCGCTGTTGCGGAAACGAATATTCCCTCGCTTCCCAGTGGAGGCCAAACCAATCTCAACCTGGTGGACCCGACCATCCGCAATTCCGAAGGGTCTATAGTAACCTACACCGCAAAGGTTGACCCGGATAACCAGATTGAGGAGACGGATGAGACAAATAACAATAAATCAAGTTCTGACAAACCTCTGAAATTTAATGGATACAAGGGAAAACGGTACTGGGAAGGCAAGAGCGACATAACTACGAAGTGTACATTCGATCTGAACGGTGACATTGTCTATTATACCCAGCCAGAAAGTGCATATCGGGGGGTTGGATGGACATCTCGGACCGAAACCTGGACGGCAACAAACCTTCCTGTGCCGGCCGGAGCAACAATCGAGAAGGCTTTCCTTTTCATCTCTTACAATTGGGACTCTACTCCAGGGGGAGTTCCCATCATAGAAGCAACATTCAATTCGAATCCAATTACCTTAAGCACTCCGTATACCGATCAGCCCAATTTCGGCTTTTACGGATCTTACAAATATGGCCTCTATCCCGCTGTCGATGTAACACGCCTGTACAACCCGAATATGGACAATATTCTTACCATAACTGCAGGCACAGGGAACAGCAACGCCATATATCCAAGCACACTTGTAGTTATCTTCAGCGATTCCTCAAAGACACGAAAACAGGTCTTCATCAATGAAGAATGTGACACTCTCGCATACTCTGAATCAAGTTATGGAACGACCATGACGGAAGCCACTGCATATGCACCGTTCAGCGGCATGACCATCACCCCGGGAAATGTTCAGATAGCTTCTTTGCATAGTTTCGTAGCAGGCGCCGGACCAAATGAAGGGAACCTGCTTTTCAACGGAGAAACTGTTGCTACGAATATCTGGCAGGGAACATCGAATACTGCTTCTGCCTGTGTATTCGATATAACCTTGCACCTTGCTTCAGCTGGGAACGAAGCGGGAATTCAGGGAACGCAAAGCGGAGGCATGGTCGCTATCCAGCAGATCCTGGTCATCGAATACAAAGAAACCCCTGCCCCTGTCGCCAACTTCTCTGCCGATGACACGACACCTGATGTGGGGCAGACGGTGATTTTCACCGATGAGTCCACCAATACTCCAAACTCATGGTCATGGGCGATAGAGGGGGACGAGAACACCGACTACCAGTATGTGGACTCGACCTCTTCAACATCACAGAACCCGCACGTAAAATTCCTTGAGGCAGGGACGTATGACGTGAGCCTGACCGCCACCAACGCTGGCGGGAGTAATACAAAGACAAAAACCGGTTATATCACCGTGACCGCTGCATCTGTACCAACCATTGACGTCACCCTGAGCAGCTCCTCTGCGACTCTCACGAACATGGTTGCCGGGCAGGACGCCACCGGAGAGATCATTGTGAACGTGATCGCGAGCAATGGTAACAGCTGGTCGGTCTCGGCATCCGATGGGAAGACCACGAATAAGGGACACATGGTGAGCGGGAACACTCCTCTTACGAATCCCTTCCAGATAAGAAAGGAGGGGACTGCGTACCAGCCGTTGACTTCAGATTACACGAATTTCATGTCCGGGTCTAATATGGGCTCTTTTTCGGCGATAGCAAGCCTGAAACAGCCTGTAGCAGCTGCTGATGAACCAGGGGATTACGAAATCACCATCACCTTCATGGGGGTGATCTCATGAGGAGAAAACTCCGGACAGTGAGGATCATCACTTCCCTTGCTATACTCCTCGTATCATTTATGCTCGTTGTCCCATCGTTCGCCGGAAACTCGGTGACCATCTTCGGAGAAATACCCTCTGCACCGGCTCCCACAGCTCAGTTTACCGCCACCCCACTCTCCGGATCCGCCCCTCTCACCGTCCAGTTCACGGACCAGTCAACGGGCTCCATTACGTCATGGGCATGGGACTTTGACAACAATGGCGTTATCGACAGCAACATGCAGAACCCGGGTTACACCTATGCGACTGCTGGCACCTATACCGTGAAGCTGACAGTCATAGGGCCCGGGGGGTCTGACGATGAAGTCAAGACCGGATATATCAAGGTTACCTCTCCCAAAAAACCGGTCGCGGACTTCATCGCCACCCCTACGTCGGGATCTACACCGCTTGCAGTCCAGTTCACGGACCAATCAAGCAACAACCCGACCTCATGGAAGTGGGAGTACAGGAAAGGAACGGGCAGTTGGACGCAGTTTTCAATTGCGCAGAGCCCATCATATACCTTTACCGCAATCGGCACCTATAGTATCCGACTTACTGCGACAAACGCCGCCGGAAGCCACAGCCAGACCAGGATGCATTATATTACTGTCACTCCACTGCGAAAGCCCATTGCGCTGTTCTCGCAGGATAAGGTCACCGGAAGAGTCCCCCTTACCGTGAGTTTCACGGATCGTTCACTCTTCAATCCGACTGAATATCTCTGGAATTTCGGAGATGGGGGCACTTCAACCGAAAAGAACCCTGTCCACACCTACACTCGAACCGGGATCTTCACTGTGCAGCTCAAGGCATCAAATGTGGCTGGCAGCGATACCGCAAGGAGAATTGTCATCGTGTTGAATACCCCCTGGTGGAGGTAAAGAGTTCCAAATGTCTCCCCGGTCATGCTTCACTGATTCTTCCCGGAGAATCAGGAAGAGCGTGATCATTTTTTATTCTTGTCCCTTTTCTGATTCTCCCAAAACAGATCTCGACATTCCAGTGTAAATAATATGCAGTGGATTTCAAAAAAATTAAAAATTTTAAATTTTATGAAATCATACTAATTAAAAATATATTCACATTTCTTTATCAGATCATCCCAAATATTGATTCACTATTTTGAGTATCATACAAACTCATCCAAATCACAGCTCTTGTTTCCCACCGGATTTGATACCAATTCAGTTTTTTATCACTATTCTGGGGGAACTCCCCCTTTCATTCTGCCCTGTGTATCTTCTGTTGATGCGCATCGAATCAGCTGATAATTATTAATAGTAGTGTATGAAATAATCAGATGTTCGTTTGAAAGGTGGCAGCATGAAGACTGGTAAGTGTACATTCTCTCCCAAATATGTGAGATACTTCACATTTGTACTCGTTCTCACCCTCTTCCTTGTCCCCTGCATCTCTGCAGACGGGTACGTGGGTGGCATACCGCTTTCGACGGTGCAATCCGGCACCGTCTCCGGCGGCCTGTATATCGATGCAGATCCTCCTGCGTGGGGACCAACCGATGTGATCAAGACATTTTTACCCATTCCTTCAGGGGTGGACATTGCGTGGGCACGGCTCTACGTAGCCGTCTATTCAGGAACCATGCAGAACAACTACCCGGGGACTGCCAATGTCTCGTTTGACGGGGATGGCGACGGGCTATTTGAGACAGTCCTTGGATTCGAGATGCTTGACACCCCTGGAGGATACACCTACCCCGGCGAGGGCGGCACAGGGCCAATTGCGGTAAATGACCACTGCAACCGTGTTACGAGCGATTTCTTCGTCTGGTATGATGTGACCTCCCTGATCTCTTCTGACACACCAAAGGCGCGTATTGTGACTGAAAAGGTCAATGCAAGTTTTGACGGGAGGATCAAGATGATATCTCTTCTCGTCGCCTACAATGACCGGGATACGGATGAGATCCATTACTGGGTAAACGAGGGGCATGACATTGACTCCTATCTTGCGGATAACTCCGGCATGCCGTACACGGGCCAGACTACCTTTGATCTCTCTGTCATCAATGCACCAATAGAATCGGCGATCCTGACCGTAAACCACCTCGCAAGCACTGACGGGAATTACACCTGGAACGATCAACCCATCGCTGCAGGCACTTTGGAGACTCAGGTCCAGGGATCTTACTCAGGATTCAATTCATGGAATGTGACACCAGGAACAATCTCTGGTCAGCTCAATGCCATGACCTATGACCGGAAAGCAAATTACTACAAGATCCCGCTCGCTGCCCTCGCAGTGAAGAAGGCAGCCACGCCTCCCGGAGACCTCGAGGTCACGTTCGTGAACCCGGTCACCGGGAACGTCTTTGCCAAAGAGCCGAACACCGTCCGCATCACGGTGAGGAACAACGGTGCGCAGCAGTCCTCTCCCACGGAGGTGCACCTCACCTCATCGGACGGTTTTGACGGCCGCGGGAGCGTCCCCTCTATACCCGCGGGGCAGACGACAATTGTCTCCGTGACCGATACCCTCGTGCGAAACCTCGCTGGCGGGACGGTGACCTACACCGCCACGGTAGACCCCGACAACCTCGTCCCTGAGACGAATGAAGGGAACAACCAGAAGAGCAGCACGACGAAGACGGTCCTCTACAACGGTTACAAGGGCGCCCGATACTGGGAAGGCAAGAGCGATATCCTTACCTCCCGGACGTTTGACCTCCGTGGAGGCCTCCTCTCTTCTCCGGGAGACAGCACCTACAGGGCCGGTGGTGTGGGGGGATCGGGGTGGTCCTCTTACACGGTGACCTGGACTGGTGCCGATCTCCCTCTCCCCGCAGGTTCAACGGTCCGGGAAGCGAGGCTCTACGTGCCTTACACCTGGGACGATTCGCAGCAGGTCCCGGATCACTTCCACCTTACCTTCAACGGGAACGCCACAGCCCACGATGCCCATTATACCGATCAGAGTAATTTCGGAGGCTATGCAAACCACCACTATGGGCTGCTTGCGTACAACGTCACGCAATGGTTCAACCCGGCAGGAAATACCGCGCTGCTCACGAAGGACAACGTCAATACCAACCTCGCCATCTACGGCCTGACCCTTGCCGTGGTCTACGAGGACACGTCAGATCTCAGGAGACAGGTGTTCCTGGCCGAAGGGTTTGATATCCTGGGAGCAGACGAGACCCAGTACGGCACCACGCCCGAAGAGGCAACCGCGTATCTCCCATTCACCGGGATGACAATTTCCCCGGGGGATGCCTCCCATGCCTGGCTCACCACCTTCGTCCCGTCAGGAAACGGTCCTGAAGGCAACCTTCTCTGGAACGGGGCCACCATCGGCACGAATGTCTGGGACTACGGTCCCTCGACGGGGACGCAGGTTGCGGTGGATACCCGGGACGTGAAGAACTCGCTGCTGGCGTCAGGAAACGAGGCAGGCATCCGGAGCACCGCCCCGGGGGCGACCCCCCTGATGACAGCCTCCCATGCGTTCCTTGTCGTCGAGTATCCTGAGACTGGCCCCGTCGCGGATTTTGCCGCGAATGTGACCTCCGGGGCTGCTCCTCTTACGGTCGCGTTCACTGACATGTCCTCGGGGACTATCACCTCCTACGCATGGGACTTCCAGAACGACGGGGTCATTGACAGCACAGAACAGAACCCGGTCTACACATATGCTTCACAGGGCATTTTCACCGTCAACCTCACGGTCACCGGGCAGGGCGGGTCCGCACGCGAAGTGAAGAGCGGTTTCATCACCGTGACCGGGCCTTCCCACCCGGACCTCGTGATCACGCAGCTCTCCACCAATGGAAACGAGCTCTTTGCCCATGAGCCCAACACCATCAACGCCACGGTGAGGAACAATGGCACGGCTTCCGCGGGGCCGTTCACTGTCCGGATCGACGCATCGGGTGCGGAGTACGATGTCGCCATTCCCGGCCTTCACCCGGGAGCACAACAGGAAGTCCAGGTAAATGACACCACGCTCCGGACAGCCGGGGATATTGTCACCCTCACCGCAACCGCGGATCCTGACAACGTCATCGCAGAGTCCGACGAATCCAATAATGCCCTCTCCCTCACGATGACCGTGATGAATAACGGGTACAAGGGCAAGCGCTGGACCGGCGGGTCCGACCTTGAGACTATCGCAGCCTTCGAAGGACGGGTAGGCATGGCATACTCGACCGGCAATGCCACATACCGGGCAGCGGGGTGGAGCAGTGCGACCACACACTGGACCGCTTCAGACATCCCTGTCCCGGGGACTGCGACCATCCTCTCTGCCCGCCTCTCCCAGGGATACACTTACGACCAGACGCCTGGGGGAATCCCTGCGTGGACTGCGCAGTTCAACGGCCAGCCTGTGGCCCCCGAGATCACCTATACCGACCGGAAAGGATATGGCAGCTACAACTATCCATCAGGCCTCCTGACATACAACGTCACCAGTCTCTTCTCAAAGACTGGAAACACCTTCACAATTACGCCGGGGGCCGGCAACAATAACGGCCTTTACGGCAGCCTCCTTGTGGTTGTCTACGAGGATTCCGGCGAACCGGTGAGAAAGATCCTGATCAATGAGGAATGCGACATGCTCTATGCAGGCGCGGCCCGGTTCGCATCCGACGATGAGGCCACGGCGTACGCGCCGTTTGGCGGCGTGGATACTGCAGGCCTTGGTGAGGCGCACCTCCTTGCCTTCCTCTTTTCTGCGAACGAAGCAGGAAAGAGCGCGTTCATCTTCAACGGCCATGACTACGGCGACCTCTCACCGGGATACCTCGCAGGGCCGCAGGTGACGCTCAGGGAGTTTAACGTGACCAATGACGTAGCCCAGGGAGAGAACACTGCGCTGTTTCGCAGCGTCACTGTCGGCGCAAGCGGTGACAACATGGTCGCCGCAGGAGCCATTCTCATAGCGGAATACACCGACGGCCCACCCGTTGCAGTGTTCTCTGCCATCCCGACAAACGGCACTGTACCCCTCTCAGTCCAGTTCACCGATAATTCCACAGGTGCAATCACCGAGAGGACCTGGGAGTTCCGCCCCGAGAGAGGTGTCTGGACGCAGTTCTCCACCGCAT
>ENA-UOWE01000959-UOWE01000959.1-activated-sludge-metagenome-genome-assembly--contig:-NODE-959-length-38123-cov-11.991252_pt1 | contig 38123 bp, 24 predicted proteins | sample MGYA00249841_ERZ761562 | MGnify/ENA primary metagenome ERZ761562 (study PRJEB28883, sample SAMN05720200) | activated sludge metagenome | isolation source: Anaerobic digester | place: Japan...
CCCTCGCGGCGCTCCTGTTCAGCCAGGGTCAGCAACCAGAAGGTCTGCAGGCTCCGGGGTGAGACGAGGAGGCCAAAAGGGCTTGACAATCTATCATGTCAATAGTAAAATAAAATTGATTGATCCGCACTTTAGCAAGCGGATGTGTGCAGACCCGATCATGCAAAAGAGCCACCCCAAATGGTTGGCACCGGGGTGGCTCTCGGAAATCTGGTAATTCACACCCTTCATTCTGTCACTACGGAATTACCATCCGACGGGAGCGACGGGCAGCGCCCTGGGAGATACAAATATCCCATTTTGCCGCCCAAACTCCGCGATAGTGACAAGCTGTAGCAAGATTACGAATAGATAGGCTGCTTCGTCATGCCATGCTGCATCTAGTATAGCATGATTTTCGAAGGCCGCAAACTGTAGATGAAATTCTACAATTTGCGGCCTTTTTTGTTATTCCAGACTAATGCGCTAAGGAGGACAAATGGAGACGGAGACTCATACCAAAAACGTACGATTTTACGGTGAACGCGTGCGCGCGTTGCGTCATACGCGTGGTATTTCTGCTGATCGGCTGGCACGAGCGACCGAGCTCAGTGTCCGGCATGTGTATCGGCTAGAAAACAACGAGCGCCCGAACATTTGGGGGACTACGATCGCGCGTATCGCCCAAGCGTTGCAGACAAGTTGTGACTACCTCATGGGGCTGACTGATAACGCAGATGCCGTCTGTTGAGATGGTGTTGTCGCGCCTTTTCAAGGAGCCCTATCATGCACGGCAAAACCATCCTGGTCGTGTTGCTGATAATTGCTGCTGGCAGGCTGCGCGTCTAACGAGCCTTTCAACCACGACGACTACTGTTGGGTGGACGGCACCGAGGCTCTCAAACGAGGACGAACGCCCTGGGTATACAGCATCATTACCACCTGCGGCACTTACGAAGTCCCGCGCTGGGTCTATCGCAGCCTGGGCCTGGGTGAGCCGGTCGGCATCATTGAGGGTGCGTGGTTTACGGTCGTGGTTCCGGGCGTGCTGTGGAGGAAACCATGAAAACATTATTGGCAAGTATGGCTGTTCTGTTGGTGATCGCGCTGCTAACCTGGGCGTTGGGCGAGCAAGCCAGCGCCACGCGCCAGATCGCCGCTGCCGCTACCGTGAGCGCTGCCGGTCAGACGGCGGGGAGCGTCACGTCCACCGTGCTTGCCGTTTTGCTCGCCCTGGTGCTGCTTGTCGCTGTTGGTGCAGTGTTGTACCTGTGGCTGCGCATGAAGGCACTGGAACGCCAGCTACCCGGGCCAGCGCCGCGTACAGGGCGGTGGGCACCCGGTCCCAACGCGCGTTGGGAGCCAGCCGAACCCGAAGGCCGTGCTGTGGCTGCCGACCCCCTGGCGCAACTGGTGCAGCTGGAAGTCCTGCGCACCTTGCGTGAGTTACGCGGTACACGGCAGCAACCGGCGCTCACCGTCGAGGAGGAAGCTGATGCGGACATCTTCTGGCCGTGGTAAGCGCGCAGGCGTGTGGGCGGCTTGCGGCGCATTGCTGCTGCTGGCTGTTGCCTGCGGAGATAGCGCTTATGACTACGGCGCTTACGCACCGCCGGTGATTACGTCATCGGCCCTGCAACCCACTATTGAGCAGGCGCAAGTAGACCGCTACCTGGCGGCCATCGAAGCGGAGGAGACGCTGCGGCGGTACTACGCTGATCAGACCGCCACGGTGGAGGCGCGCAAGGCAGCGGAATGGCAGGCAACCATGACAGCCGACGTGCAAGCCTGGAACATGACCGCAACGGCGCAGGCGCGGGAATGGGAAACGACCGCGACCGCCATCGCCTGGCAGACCACGACCACCGCCGAGGCGCAGGCGCGGGCGATTGTCTGGGAGAACGCCACCGCCACGGCGCAAGCCATCCGCACGGAAAATGACATGCGGATGACGGCAGTTGCCTGGCAGGTGACGCAGACCGCGGTGGCCGCGGAACAGGCCGCCAACGACGCGCTCCGCGCCGAACAACTGGCGCGCGAGCAACTTACAACCCGGCGCGAGCGCCTGGTCTACCCGGTCAAGGCCTACGGCCCTTGGGCCATGCTCATTGCCGCAGTCGGCGTCATCATCTGGGGTGCGTGGCGGATCATCCGCGCGAGCGAGCATCGCCTCGCAGCCGTGCCGCGCGACGCGAGGGGTGACGCCCCGCTGATCCCGGTGCGCCTGCCTGGTGGCGGCATCGCCTGGTACGACCCGGACCGGAACTTCGGCCCGGCGCTGGTCGTGGATCAGCAAGGCCAGGTCAGTCAGCCTCCTCTGGCAAGTGCCGAGGCCCAGGAGCGGGTGACGGCGCGCGATCAAGCCATTGACCTGGTGCATCGGGGTTTGCCTGGTGCTGCCGCGGCGCCCAAACGCGTGACGCCGCGGCAAGCGGTGGCGCTGGCACAAAGCACGGCCTCGCCCAGTTTGGAAGTGCAAGTGGTGGATCCCGCCCAGGTACGCACCTGGCTGCGAGACGTCGAGCCGCAGGCGCTGCAACAGGCGCTGACGCTTGAAGAGGAGGTGCGCGATGCCGAATAATGAGGAGCTGCAAATCTCTCGTAGCCGACTGCGTGAAGCCGAAGCCATTGCCCGGCGGCTGCCCGACGTGCTACAGCGTCGGGGGCTGCGCCCGGCCTTCTCCGACTGGCTGGTGACCGCGGATCATGGCCTGACCTGGTTGTTCGGGGCGCTGGACCTCCGCCGCATTGAACGCCTGGAACAGTACACACAGCCAGATCTCTTACACCACATCTCGACCGCAATCGGCGGACGGCCGGTATATATCTCAAACTCGAGTGGGCTGCGTTATGCCGTGCTGCTCTCCGCTCCGCCACGCTTGCCCCGGCGCGTGGATTTCCCCGGCGTGCAGCGGGGGCAACTTCTGCTTGGGCAGCGCTACACCGGCGAGGTGTTGCGGGTGCCGTGGGAGCGCCTGGGGCACCTGCTGGTGGCAGGCAAGACCGGCGCGGGCAAGTCCTCCTTCGACCGGCTGGTGGTGTACCAGGCGTTGGCGGAAGGCTGTCAACTGCTATTGGCCGACCTGGATGGGGCTACTTTCCCGATGCTGGCAGAACACCCGGCGCTGCTGGCGCCCCTGGCGCGCACCTCGGAAGCCATGCTCACCGTTGTCGAACGCGCCCTAGGCGAATGCGATCACCGCGCCAGCGTGTACGGGCAGGTGGGAGGCTTCCCGGAAACCCTCGCGGAATACAACGCGGCAGCAGTGCGCGAAGGCGCCGCACCCTTACCGCGGGTTTTGGTGGTGTTGGACGAATACAACGCCGCCGTCTTGAGCAGCGGTGGGGCCAATGGCTCACTGGCGATAGCGGTGGCAGCCCTCGGGTGGCGCGGGCGGAAGTTCGGCATCAACCTCATCTTCAGCGCGCAGGACTTCACCAAGGCGGTGGTGGGGCGGGTACGGGACCAGATCAGCGCTGCAATTTGCTTCCGCGTACGGGGTGGCGAGGTCGCGCGCGCGGTGGGCTGCCCGGAGGCTGTGCGCATTCCGGAGTCACGTCCGGGGTTGGCGGTTACCGACCGCTGGGGCCCGATGCAAGCCTGCTATCTGGACAAGGCATTGCTGGTGCAGGCAGGGCAACCGGGTGGCACAGACGCGCTGACCGCCGAGGAGCGGGAACTGGTAAAGACGGCGCTGGAAAATAATGCAGGGCGTCTTTCTATCCCAATGCTCCAGGCAAGCGGGCTTTCGGAATGGCAGGCGCGGAAGACCCTAACCGAGTGGGAACAGCGAGGCTGGGTGCGGCGCGATCCCCAACACGACAACGCGCGCTACATCACGGCCAAATTGCACAGTTTACTGCTCTCAAGCCCTCAAGCCGCTCAAACCCCCTCAAACCCCCTCAAGCCGCCTCAAGCCATCTCAAACCGCGAAGAAGAAGAAGGTCCAGCATGGAAGAATTTGTGGTCTATCACGTGAGTGTGGCGCAGGCGCTGGCAGATTATCGGGAGCGTTATGGCTGCGAGCCACGCACGATCATTACTCACCCGACGGTGAAAATCACTGCCCCAGAAGCAGAAGGCATCCCCCTTGAGCACAATGGCGGTTGCCTGGCTAACGAGGTCTGGCTGCCGGCGCCGGAGCTGCAACCAGCGCCATTACGGGGAGGTGATCATGCTGGATGAACGCACGCGCAGAATTTTGCAGTCCCTGCATGACCAGCATGGTGACGCCTGGCTGGAGGGGCTCTTGACGACCCTGGAGGCCTGGCGAATGGAATTGCGGCTGGCTACGAATGAGTGTGAGACGCTGGCAGGCGACGATCCAGCAGCGCGCGATGCGCTGCTGGATCAGACCTGGGAAGGTGAACTGAAAGAGACCGCCGCGGACTACAACGCCCTGCGGAGTTACACCCTGGCGTTACTAAAGGCAGGCGTCAGGTACAGTATGGCGATGGCGCAGATAGCGGAGCGACTCTCATTCTCCCAGGGGGATGCGTATGTCTCTGCTTGACTTGGTGCTGCTTTATCACGAGAAGGTTCCGCCACGCGAATGGCTCCGGGATTTTGTCCGGCTCGTGCTGCTGCTGGTGTTGCTGGTAAGTTGGGTCGTGGTGTCGGGGTATTGGACAGGTGCGTTGCTCTGAAGCAATCTGTTGAAGTCTTCTATTGAAGGAAAGGCAGGCAGAGATGGAGGAAAAAGAGTTGGAAGACCAAATATCTCGGATCAAAATAGTCCTGAGATTTATACTCTTGAATATGGAAGGACAGGCAATACTTAAAGGTGAACACGAGTTTGCGGGTGAAGTAAGAGATTTGTTTGAACTTGTTGGGGTAAAAATGGAAGAAAATTGAGATGGCCGACGACATGCGGCAGGGGTTGAATACAATCTGCTGGGCTTGTCGCGCCTGAAGCATGACATCCAGAAGCGACAACAACGCATACTTTCAGAGGCAAAAAACATGGCGAAGATTATCACGGTAGCATCGCAAAAGGGCGGGGTGGGTAAGACCACCACCGTCGTGAACTTGGCGCACGGCCTGGCGCTGAAAGGCAAAGCCGTGATGGTGGTGGACCTGGACTCGCAAGGCCAGGCGGCGGTGGCGTTGGGGGTAGATCAAGACAGCGGCATCTTCAACGCACTGGTAGGGGGCGGCAGCGTCAACCAGGTCATTCGGGGGACGGGGCGCCGCAATCTGTGGCTGGTGCCGGGGGACAAACGCACCGCCACGGCGCAGCTTGTGATTCAGGCGGAAGGGCGGGACATCTTCAGCGCCCTGCGCGAGGCGTTTGTGGCGCCGTGGAACGGTAAGCCGGACTACATCATCTTTGACACGGCGCCGAGCGTGGGAGGCCTGCAGGAAGCGGCGTTGGCGCTGGCAGACCTGGCGCTCATTCCGGCGGCGCTGGATCACCTGGCGCTGTTCGGGGTGACAGGGGTATTGGAAACGCTGGTGACCCTGACCCGCACGCGGCAGTGGGCGGGGGGCATTTTGATTCAGCCCACATTCTTCGACGAGACCACGCGGGAGAGTCGGCGCAATCTGGAGGAGTTACAGCACAACCTGGCGCAATTGCTGTCGCAAGGCGCAGAGCTGCCGCTGTTGGCGCCCATTCATCGGGCGACGCGCCTGCGGGAGGCGGCGGCCGAGGCGCAGACGATCTTCGAGTTTGAACCGGAGGGGCGCTCAGCCCAGGAATATGCCGCGCTGGTATGGCGCGTACTGGAGGAGGTGAAAGCATGAGTCGGACGAATCCCTTTGCCAGTATCGTGACCGCCACCGCGGAGGTGCCGGAAGAACCCAGCGAGGCAGTCCCGAAGTTGTTGGCGCACAAGCCCAGCCGCGCCAAGCGGAATCGGGAGTGGGAAAAGCAGCACCACAAAGTCACGTATTGGGGCATCCCGCCGGAACTCAACAGTCAGGTGCAGCAGTTGGCGGAAACCCTGGGCGTGCCCGCCGGCGAGCTCGTGCGGGCGTTCATTGAGCGTGGGCTGCAAGCCTATGAACAGGGTGATTTGATCCTCCAACCGCGTTTGCGGATCGGGAAAATGACCCTCTATCCTGAGGAGCGGCGCCGGTGAAAATAGTGACCGAGGCTCACGGGGACCGGCGCGGCTCTGCCGCCAGCGGCAACGCAGCGTCACCGCAGCGTCACCGCAGCGGCACCGCAGCGGCACCGCCAGCGGCGACGCCAGCGGCCAAACTCGCCAGTGGCCCCAGGAATCGCGCAATTTTGGGGGCCTGGTAATTTGTATGGGTAAGGCGCAAACGCCCCGTAGCGGGGTGTACAGAAAATAGTAGCGACGTATCTTTCAAATTAGCCAAGAGCGCAGATGCAGCGTTAACCACAGTGTACCCGCATCACGGAGTCGAGCCCTGGCTGCTGTTCAGGTGTCTCCCGGGGTGTGGAGCTTCTGTGCACGGTGGGAAGGCGGCGATCAGGCGCCCTGACAAATCACAGAACTGGCAAGGAGGTGGCAGCGTGGAAGTGTTTTCGGTAGCGGGGACCGAGATTCAGTTGGGGCCGGATCCGACGACCGGGGAGCCGGTATTGCGGATTCAGGCGACGCCGTGGGGGGCGCACCTGGTGCAAGTGCTGGCGGACCAGGCGCCGTTGCCGGAGGCGGGGTACTACATTGTGCCGCACGTGGCGCTGGTAGATAGCCGGTTGTACGCCCTGGTAGACGTGTTCATTGCAGCGCGGTACGCGCATCCGGGGCTGTTACAGCTGCGGCTCTTCGACGCGGAGGTGCCGTGATGGACGCGGGGGAGGTGTTAGGGCTGCTGCCGCGGCGGTACACGAACGTGGCGGCAGAGGCGACCTACAACGATGACCTGCCGGACGCGCTCTTTCGGACCTATGCGCGGCTGTGTGGGCTGGCGTGGCAGGACACCCTGCATCACCACACGCATCTGCCGCAGCTCAGCCTGGAGGATCTGGCGATCCTGTGTCACCGGCAGGCGCACGCCATGAGCCTGCACCTGCGGCAGTTGCGGAATCTGGGGCTGATCACCTACGTGGGGAACAAGAACGGCTACCTGATCCGCATTCTGGACCCCAGTCGGGCTGAGGTAAGCCCTGCTGAAGCAGAGCAAAGTTCTGCCTCGACAGAGCAAAGGTTTGCCTCGCCTATGATGTATGATGATGTTGATGATACAGCTACAGGATCTAGAACCCAGCAACAACAGCAACAACATCAAGCAGAGCAAAGTTTTGCCTCGACAGAGCAAAGGTTTGCCTCAACAGAGCAAAGTTTTGCCTCAACAGAACAGACGGAGGCGCGGATCAGGGCGAATCTGGCGGCCCTGAGTGCCTGGGGCGTTAATCCGGCGACCGCGCCGGCGCGGGCGGTTGCGGCGTTTCCGCATCTCACACCGGAGTTGATTCATGCCTGGGGCGCCGACTTGCAACAGCGGGCCCAGGTGCGGAATCTGCCGGGCTTGCTGCTCTACACCCTGCGCACCACCACCCAATGGCCGCGGGCGGAGACGCGCGGCGGCACGCGGGGCGCACTCAGCGCAGCAGAACTGCCCCCGAGCGCGCAAGCGCCTCTGCCGGTCGCTGCGGCGCCCGGTTTGCCGGAGGACGTGCTGGCGGACCTGGCCGAGTTGGGCTGGACTGGCGCGGTGGACGAGGTGCTGACGTATTACGCGGCTGACCCCGACCGGGTCCTGGACTGGTTGGCGTATTGGCTGGATCAGAACGGGACCAGCGTGCGTTCCCGCGCGGCGTTGTTTCGCCAGAGCCTGCGTTCCGGCGCTTCCGCCCCGTCGCCAGTGGAACCGCTGCATGACTCCGGGGAGCGCTATATCGGCGGCGAATACGCGAACTTCATCCAACATTGATGCCCAGGTATTGGAGATTAACTATGCCTTTACTACAGATTGGTTGCAGCGCCCAAGCGCTGAGTGAGGCACAATGGCAATTGATACAAACCTTCATTGAGCAACTGCAAGCCTGTTCTGAGCCACAGGCGGGAGACGAGTGGTTGAGTGAGCTGGTTGCTGCGCTGCCCACTTGTGTCACTCCTGGCGCTTGGTTGGATGCCTTCCGCACTCAACTGGCTGTTAATCTGGACACGTTGTTGGGAGAACAGACCACAATTATGACCAAACTCAGATCGGCGGAGGCCCATTGCGCATGGTACAAGACGCGTTGTGTGCACTGTCCTGAGCGGCACCAGGCGGCTGAGGTGGAACAGTGGCAAGTAGCTTATGCTGCGTTGGCGCAGGATCTTAAACAGGCTCAAACGAGTCTGGAGCAGATCACCACAGTTCTCGCTCACGAGCGCCAGGCTCACGCGGCAACCCGCGCGCGGCTGGAGGCACAGGTGGCTGCGCAGAATGCACTCATCGTCAAACTACGCGAGGAACTGAAGGCGCGTGCATAATTCGCGTGCCAAAGGTGGACAGTAAAACCTGCTTTATGCAGGTTTTTGGATCCAGCAGAATAATGCACAAAGGAGAGGTGATAGATGAGCCATTCCCGAACCAGCAAATTCAAGCCCACGGACATCCAGTTGGCGTTGGACAAAGGGTTTCCCGACCACCGGTGGCGCTCCGTGCTGGAGGTCCTGGCGTATACCGGTGTGGCCGACCGCCAACAGATCCTGACGGCGACCGGTCTATCACGCAACGCCCTCACCACGTTGGAGGAACAATTCCGTGTTTTTGGGGGACAGGAGATTCTGCGTGAGGCCGCGGGGGCTTTTCCCTGGCCTGGCGTGCGAGGAAAGCCGCCGCGTGTGTATCTGTTGGGAACGGTGGGAGCTGCCCTGCTGCGCGACAACGGCTACCGTGGCGTCCAGCCCTGTGGTTTGACCAGTGATCTCGCTATCGCCCACGCGCGTGCCGTGACCGAAATCGCATTGCTGGCGCGGCGTGCTGAACTGCCCGTCCGGGTGGAGACCACACTGGCCTATGGCGACAACCGGGTGCTGCGGCCCGATGTGCAGGTCACTGTGGCGGAGGGGGTAACTGTCCTGTTTGAGGTGGAGCAGCAGGCGGATTTGAGCCTGTTGCCGCGGATCGTGGAGAGTCTGCGGCACAAGGCGGCTTACTACGGCAGTAAGCTCACTGTCAGTCATTGCGTGCGCGTGATTTTCGCGTTGCAACGCGACGCGACGTGGGACAAAACCGTGGCGGTATGGCAAAAAGCCAGCGCCATTGTGGCGACCGAGAGTGGGGGGAGGCTGCCGTTCGAGATTCTAGGACTGCCCCTATCCGAATTCGTCACGCAGCCCGATTGGGCCGAGCCGCCTGCCGCTGCCGGGTGGGAGTCGCTTTTCGATCCGGCGCACGTGGAAAACTTCGCCCTCGAACCGGTGATGCCGAAGCCCTCTCAGACCGCCATCACGCCGGTGAAAAAACCGGCGCCGCTCCCTGCCTCAGTGACGCGATATACCCCGCGCGAACAACATCTGCTCATGCAGGCATATCTGGCGCATGTGCGCGAACATGGTGCGCGAGTGACCACAACAGATCTGGCAACCCCACTGGTCTTCGAAACCTTCGGGGTGATTTTTGTGGCGTCGCATAATGCGGCGCTCTCCGACTGGCAACTGGCTCAGCACCCCAGCGCCTCGTTGTATCTGTTCCATGAATATCTGGATCTCAACCCCGATCTGCGCGCGGCGCTGAATGCGGCCATCGTACGGGGGTCGGGCGCCATGCGCTGGAGTTCACCTACGATTCAGCACCGGATGCTGAGCGTGGCGGAGACGTTTCTGCGGTATCATGGTCTGCGGAATGGGGGTAGCCTGTGCGTGCGAATGCTGGCGCCGTGGGCTGAGGACAGCTCGGGCCACTTCGATTTCGCGGTGGTGTTGGAGCCTCATGTGCTCATGGGCGATGCCAGCGGCATCGTGCCCACGCAGGAGGAGGCTATGGCTGCCGGTATAGCGCTGGCGTGGGTGCTGCAGGCGTTGTTCCTGTACCCTGAGGACCTGGATCTCAGGCCCGCGCCATTCTGGTGAGTGCGGAGGTGTTGGGATGACTGGCAAGTTCGAGCTACAGCGTTTACAGGTGTTGGCGCAGGTGCAGCGGACAGATCTGGAATGGAAAGGTCCTTTGCGTGCCGAAACCCCAGAGTTAGCAGTCTACGCGCCGGGCCTGCCCTGCGCCGACCCTGGTGGTCATCGCGACACTGCTGCGACGCTTAATTATGGCTACCTCATCCATATCCACGGATGCGAGGGCTTTGTGGGCCGCACCTGTTATGAAGCATATCGCCCCCAGGTTGATCTCGCCCCCTGGGAGACCGCGCTCACTAACCGTCACTATGTGGTCGGGACGGGCTTGCGCCCTGACTGGCGCAGCACCACGCTACGACGCTACTGGGCCTGGGTTCCAGCCCTGGCGCTGCTATGGCAGGTGGAACCGCACAAGGCATTCTTGTTGGGCTATCTACAACGGCTGACAACCGGCAAGCAGGCGCTCACACCCAACCAGGAGGCAACGGTGCGCGCGATGCTGCGTGAGCGGGGTGGGATAGTGCGGTATCCCGATGCGAGATGGGCGGAGGAACTGGCGGTGCATGTCATGGTGCTCCGGGCGCGACGCGACCTGGCTTTTCGCCTGGGACAACTGTTAGCATTGGATCTTTTCACCGAGGATCTGGAAACCGTAGAAAACTTGCGGATGCGCAACATGGCTTGGGAACGCGGACACATGCAGAGCCTTTCCTCAAGGCAGGTGAGCATTATTCGCGCGCTGGAGGCGCAATATCTGGAAGAACGATTGGTGCGAAATCGGAATCTGGCCGCGGAGTTATCCGAAGAGGCAGAAGGCTAATCTGCGATTGGCGCTGTTCACTGCTATCTGGCAAACCGCTGCAGCCACCGGGGATTGCTGGGAATTCCAGGTCACACTGGAGGAGCTCCGTTCCGAGCCGGAGGGACTGATGGCGCCTTGCGTTCTCGCAACGCAAGGTCAGGCGCCGAAGCAATACGGTTGGTGAGGAGAGCCGCTACAGGAGCGCCAAAACCTGCTCCCACAAGTTGGTGATGTGCAACTGCTGGGCTGACTTGTGTAGTGTGACGACTGCACGCCTGAGCAAGCACCTCTCGCCAGCAAACCTATCCCGCAGTTGCGCCCCTCATGCGACTCGCATATGTCATCGCGCGCCAACATCGATTGTGCTCATAATGTCGGGCAATACACGAGCAGACATTACGAATTACGTAGTACGAGCCTTCGCTCGCGCCAGCTTCTAAACAACAAAACTCCTCTGCCAGCACACACTTTCTATAGCCCCCGTAACAATCAGGGATTTCGTAGCAGGTCGCTGACCGAAATTACGCTATGCCGCGCACAATGCCCCTGAAGCGAGAGCAAGGCATTCGTTCGGGGTTGATGGCGCAATCATGTCTCACAGCGAACCTTACGGAGGGAGCGGAAGCCCGCCGAACTGCTACAAATGCCCAACAATCCCCTCTCCATCGGGACAGGGAATCTCCGCAGAGGTGCGGGTGTTGTTTAGCCTGCCGTCGGGGAAGGAATATGAAAAGATCCTCAAAGTCTGGCGGCAGGCGACGCGGGTGGTGGCGCAGCGCCACGGCGGGCGCCTGTCTTTTCGCCTGTTGGCGATGCCGTTGGCGGCTTTCAGCGCCGCGTCTGATTGGGGCAGTGTACCCCAAACGCAGCGCTGGCATGAGCTGACGGCGGCGCCGGAGCCTGAACCAGCGCATGACGCCAACACGCCGGTGCCCAACTCTCCCCCGCCTAAGCCGGGCGCGTCGCTGGCGGAGAAGACCCCGCAAGCCTTGCGCCGTTACACAGGGCACGAGAGCGTATTAATCCTTAACGCATTGTGGGACGTCTTTCGGGAGGAGGTGAGCGCTCATCCTGGCGGGCCTCAGCGCGCGGACCCGGTGCTCTTCGAGATTGTGGGCATCATCTATGCGGCTTCGCATGACCCTAGCCTCACCCCGCTGGAGCGCGCGGGTTATCCCCATGCATCGCTGTATCTGCTCAAACAGTATCTACGGTTACACTCGGCGCTGTTGAAGGCGCTGCAATAGGAAATTCAGCGCGGCGCGCAGGCGGTACGGTGGAACACCATCACCATCACCCACCGCATGCAGGTAGTCTGCCAGAGTTTTTTGCGTTATCACGGCTTTGGCCCCAATGGACTGGTGCTGGTGCGGGCACTGAGTGCGGATTGGAACGCGGCTGAGCCACAGCACTTTCAGGTGCGGGTGGATATCTTCGATACAGCCGTGGTGTGCGCGGGTGTGGACGCTGCCACGGCGCGGGGACTGACCCGCGCGGCCGAAGAGACGTTAAGCTGGGTGCTTACCGCCCTCTTTGCCTACGCCGAGGACCTCGGCTTGCCCCGCGCACCGTTTTGGTGAAGGAGGGAACGGAAAAGTGCAATCAAAGGGCAACCTCGAGTTTCTCACCGTGCCAACCGGGCAATTTATGAGCCGGCTTATGAAAGCTCTCAGCCCTCGCATAGAGGGCTGAGAGCAATCAAATTGCTATTATAGTGGCTGGGATTACGTGTCCGAACTTCTCATTGGCGCATGACCATGGGCAGGTATACAGCGTGCGATGCAGTGCTTGCCTGCGTGATCATCACTGGGGTGAAATACCGCCCTTTGTTATCTGCCAATTCAGAGTTACCGACCGCATCTACTGCCTGCACAAAATACCGCGAACCAAGGTCGCCCACAAAACTGCCGTGCCACTTGTACGTGTTTGCGTCAAATACTAGCTCCAGACTGCGCCATTCGCCAGCCCCGGCAGTATAGTTGAGAACTACTCGCGATACCCCAGTTTCATCCACTGCCCCAACCTTCAAGGAGATCTGGTTGGTTTCGACATTGTACAGAGCGGTAACTACAGTTACGGTTGGGGGGCGTCGATCGGAGCTTAGGCTATAGTATAAGTCAAAATCCAATGCGCTGTATAATCGCAAGTGCCCAGTTGTTGCGTCGTATTGACCCAGCTGCACTACCAGATTACCATATGTATCTGTTTGTTGTATACCAACCGGCAAAGCAGGGGTCCATCCTTCTCGATCTATAGTGCTTTCCACAGTTTGAGTCATGTAATCATTGACTGGCACAGCAATAACCGGATCAAAATCGGTCATTGTCTCATAGCGACCCTCTTTGAACACTACTGAACGCACAGGCCATTGTGGAACGCTAATGTCAGTGAAGAATAATGGTTGAATTGGTTGTCCTGGGGCAGTCATAGTGTGTCCATCCAGGCTATAATACGCCCCATCTTCAGTTGACACCAACTCCAATATATCGCCAGGGCCAAGAGCACCAATCAGATTCAAACTGACTGTACCAGAAACTACTGCATTGTCACCGAAATATGGTTCCGGCAATCCAGAGACAAGATTGACACTAGGGAAGAGATCACCTGTGGAGAAGGCAGCAGTAGTGACAAGGTGGTACATGGGCAAACCATAGAAAATGGACTCCTGAAGGATCTTTTCATCATAGCCATTGAGGTCCTGTCCTTGCTGGTAGTAACGCTGTTTGGCTGTAGCCAACGCTTTCCCCATACTAACTTCCATATCCCGCCGCAACTCTTCGGTATACAAGCGCATCAACTTCTCAGAAAGACCAATCGCGCCACGTAAACCCCAGCCAAAGCCAGTGTTTCCCACATAATTGGCTTGTTTTTGAGCGAAAGCCTGGGCTAAGTCTAGTGGACCCTGTGAGTTGGAAGGTGGAACATTTAACCCAGAGTGACACCCCAATGTGTATATCAGACCGCGACTTAGATCAACTGTGGCTCCAGCAATTTCCTGAGCACTGATGGATTGCCCAAAACCTGGGGCGCCTTCCTGGTAATGGTTGGCATGACCGTTGATGGATTGGAGTTTGAACGGCGGATTTGCCTGTAATTGCTTGATTCTGTAATCGCTAAGCAACCAAGAATCACCGATAAGCGTGCAGTCTACATTTGCGTTGCCATATTCGGCTTGCCAATCAATGCAATTGATCTGCGCCATGTCCTGTACGAAATCGTAACCGGTAACCAACACTTTCCCCGGCGTAAGCGTATCGCCGACCAGAAACGCGTCAATGAAAGCACTGATCTCGGCAGGGGTCTCAATTAGCCTGCCTACAGCCAGATCCGGTAGATAAAGCTCGCGTCCCCGGAAAGACGTCGGCTCGCGATCAACATAGTAATCATCGGTGAGATAGTGATTACTGCGCAATGCTGCACCAGTAGGATGTGTTTCATCTATACGCAAATAGTGCCGTTCTAGATAATCGGTTCGTGGAGTATTGTCTACAATGCGACGGAAAGGTATCACGCGGTCATCGCCCACCAGAACGACATATTCAATTCCATCATTCTGCTGCCAATAAGTCATAATCACGCCGCGAATAGCCGTAGTCACTGCATTGGCTTTGTTCACATTCGTCAAATCGCTCATCCAGGCCGCATACGCAGTGCTGATGCTTTGATTGAGATCAAGCCGAATGATCTCTCCGTCAACGCTGGTATGGGCTGCAAGCGCCTCCAGCTTAGTCATCAACTGGGCGGCTGCTGGTTCACCATATAGTGTTGTCAACTGTGCCTGATTGACCAGAATGAGAGTGCGTATCTCTGACTGAGGTGGCGGCGGCGTAGGCGTAATTGTGGGCGGCGGGGTAGGCGTGGGTGTAGGTGTTGGAGGATCTCCAGGAATGATACGCACAGAATACTCTGTGCCCGTACCATACTGAACTGGATTAAACTGCCTCACTTTAAGATAATAAACTCCGGTGCTGCCAAAAACATAATGAATGCGTGAAGCCTCCCCTGGACCGTAATCATCATTGAACGCAAGCCGTGCACCGGCAGCATTGTACAACTCAATGAATGTATCGGCTTCCGGTCCTAAAGCAATTGTCTCAATGACATAGGGTCCAGCATTCACATTGAATGCAAACCAATCTACATCTTGAGCTGGGCAGGTATTGCGTGAATACAAGCTCCCGTTGGCTGTAATTATCCGTGCGTCAGCCTGTATGTTGTCGGGTTCAGCACTATCAGCGATACACAAACTGGTGCTGAGTCGTAAATCATAGTGAGTCAATGGACCTGCGGCAGTTGGGTCATGAGCTGTTACGCGAGCAGCATAGGTACCGCTAGTAGGAACTTTCCAAGTAACTCGGGACCCTTTGCCTGCGCCGCCATCATCATCACAGATCAACGATTGTGTTCCATCCGCATTATGGAGGCAAATAACAGTATCAGATCCCGTCCCTAAATTGAAACTTTCCAGTGTATAAGTGACGCCTGCTGTGGCAGTGAAATTGATCCAGTCCACATCTCTGGATGGGCAGAAATTGTGACTCTGTATGGAGCCGTTTATCGTAATGGGTTTTGCAGATGCTGGCGTGTTATCACTTTCGAAGGCATCAAGTGCACAGGCATGTTTTTGCGTTATCTGGAGTTGATAATCGGTCCCCACGCCAAACTGCTCTGGATCTAGATTTTCTGCTTTGACATAGATAGTTCCCGCGCTTATGGCTGTATACTCAATGCGTTGCCCACTACCAAACGCAGGCGGGTCGCCGCAAGTGAGGAATAAGCTTAGCTGTGCATCAGCTTGAGGTCCCATATTGATAGCGGAGATCACATATGTTGCTCCAGCCTGTGTACTAAATGCTGTCCAGTCTACATCGTTCACCTCACAAAAAGAGTGCAATTGCGCCATCTCACCCACAGTGATTGCACTGGCAATATTGCAGCTGTTGTTAGGTTCATAGTGGGCGTTGCAGACGTTCTGAGCTGTTACGCTGAGGCGATATGCGGTATCAGGACCATATTCTGTCTGATTGTGCTCAACTTTCACATAATAGGTGCCGTTAGTCGGCGCGGTGAATTCGATTTCTGCGCCACTGCCAAAACTTGGCGGGCTGGCGCAGGTGCTATGCAGTTCAATCACCAGATCTGCATCTCCCCCATCTGCCAACGCTTGAATGTGATAGGTTACGCCACCCACAGCGCTAAACCATGCCCAGTCTTTATCTGGGGCGGGGTAGAGATTGCGTATTTGTTCTACACCATCCGTGGTAATCAGTTTGGCCTGGCTGCATAGATCATCCGGCTCATAGCGATCAGGCACATAACAACTGCCGCCGACACAGATATTCACTGGACCAGCCAGGTTGTTGGTTTCATCGGACTCCGCAACGGCATTGTCCCGATCCACCCAGGCGTAAACCACATGATTCCCTGTAGTAGCAAAAGTGTGACCGATGCGTACCCATACGTACGAAGCGCCAGGATTAAGTGGTACCCCTAAATAGGTACGCGAGGTGTGGGGCGTAGTGGAATTGGGCGGCTGATCCATTGGGTCAACATACAAGTGAGTATAGAAACCCGAAGCGGCAGCAGTGCCCTGATTTTTGATGGTTACTGTGATATTAACACCTGTACCAATGGCTGGTTGAGTTGGACTATAAGTGATACTTTCAATGATGAGATCGGGTCCTGACATGATCGAGACAGGTGGAGTTGATGTGAGGGATATGAATGTTGAAGGAGGCGGCGATTGCGTAATGATGTTCAAGCTAGCTGCCGAGGAAGGAGAAGCAAGATAGACCGTCGCCAATAACAGGCTACAAATCACCAGCATCAGAGCTATACCGAGGTAATTCCTCATCATTTGGCTCCTTGTGCCGGCTTAGGAGGGATAACTCTGATTACCCCCCCTAAGCACGAGCAGTTGATTTGCCTAAGGCTGTCGGAGTACAAGGGGAAGAAAGACAGTTTCCCCTGTTACCACAGTGAGTGTTGTGATATCAGATTCAACCAGTGGTCCAAGATACCCGCTATCCCCATAAAGTGCCCAGATGTCAAATTCCGTTGGCTCTTCGAACAGCATCACCGAGGCTGCAAGTGCATCGCTACCGTTATATCTGCTCCACCAAAGCTCCGCTGAGGCGAACCCCCCATTCTCATAGTATTCCATCTTGATCTCGTGGAAACCCCGGGCGAGGTCACGATCAGTACAATAAGTGGTAGCTCCTTGATCTTGCCACTTGTTAATCACTCGTGTGCCATCAATGTACAATCGAACACCATCATCAGTGCGAACGCAGAACTTGTACCTGCCGCCAGACAATGCTGCATGTCCAATCCACCGTGCCGAGAAGTTGTTGGCAGAAGTATTAGGTGGCCCCCCCAATCCCCAATTGAAGTAGACACCGGAGTAGTGCGTGGTGTAAGATGGGCTGCCAGCCAAGTCGCGGTTGTTGTAAAACCGGGTATAGAACCCCGGAACCATCCAAACACGGATATATGCACCTCCGCCACGTTCATAATACTCGACCTTGATTGAATTGACACCTTCATTCAGATATAGCCAATCGCTGGCATAGGTAGTTGGCGCCTGATCTCTCCATGCGTTGATACGCAACTGACCGTTAACCCAAACCCGCACTCCATCATCAGAACGAGCGTAGAAACGGTAATAACCAGAGCGCGGAACATTAAGTGTCCTGGTCCAGCGCACCGAGAAGTTATCACTACCCACGTTGCTTCCAGGACTTCCAGAGTCCCAGTTGAAATAGACACTAGAATCATTGCGAGTGAAGGCAGGACTTCCGCTCAGTGTACGGTTATTGTAATACTCTCCATACCAACCCGTTCCGGAGGACCCGCCACCCACTCGTTCCCAAGATAGTTTTGCCACAGCAGCGCCGCCGCGTTCATAGTACTCCATCCGGATTGAATGATTGCCCCCATCCAGAAAAACATCACCGGATTGATAGGTGGTGGACGCCTGGTCCTGCCATTTGTTGATGATCAGATTGTTGTCCACATAGAGTCGTACACCATCATCGGTGGTAGTACGAAAGCGATAAACACCGCGGTCAAAACTCAAAGTGCGAGTCCAACGAACAGAGAAATTATCGGCATTTATACAGCCACTGCTGGGTGAACCGGCGCCCCAATTGAAATCAGGATTGTTGTCATTCCGCACCAGGGCTGGTTGGCCACTTAAGTCAAGATTGTTAAAATACGCTCCTTTCCAATGTGTGATAGTGGGCGTGCCCCCACCACAGCCGCCGCCACCAGACGGGGGGGTACCATGGACTTCAATGAAGTTAAAAACACTTGATGTGCCATACCGAAAGAAATCATTCCAGTAGTACCAACTATTGGCACCATCATATCTCCCGTAAGTTCCATTGCGAAAGTTGCCATATGGATCATGAACCACAAGACGGCCGTCATTGGTGTAACCAACCACCAATACAATATGCCCTGCCTTAGTAAGTTTTGTTGATCCCATGATAACCAAGTGTCCTCGATCAATGGCAGCTTTAACTTCATCGAAGGTTGGAGTCCAATCCTGGGTTGTAGTCAGGCCATGCTTGGCAAGGGCGTCACGGACACGCGAATATTCTGCGGCACGATAGTTCTGACTAACCATTGTGAAGCCGTATAACCCATAGCCTTTAGAATTCCCAACTAAGTTAGCATTACAATCCCATGCCCAGCGATTTTGGAAATGGTCTCCGTATCTCTCGGCTACATAAAACCCAAAGTCATTGGCGTGGGGATAAGGCACTGATATTTGAATGGGGTGCCGAGCGATCTTGTTGTAAAATGCCAGGGCCATTGCAGTTGAAGTAGGTCCACAAGCACAATATCCCCCAAACCAATCAGGTGTGTCCCACAGTTGATGAATGTAGGGAGCACTGAGTTGCTTTTGCACCTGAGCATTTAATGGTTCTGCCAGCAAATCTTCGCTTGGCAAAACACTCAAAGTGCCCAGAGTTGCACCATTCAGGTTGAACACTGTGATCTCATAGCTATCGAGTGACGCTACCGCTAATGATTCAGCAGAGCTGCTCCACATCACACCAACATTTGCAGAAAGCCCACTCGTGATGATAGCTGTATGCTCTAAACCATTTGCATTGGCCGTCCACAGACCACCTTCGCGCTCAGTCATATAAGCCAACCGCGAACCATCAGGCGACAAACTAACGCTAACGATAGCATCCGTATTTGTTAGAACGGCTGTTGAGGACAAACTCCTGTTGCCGCTAGCTAAAGTACTAATATCAAAAACCGAGAGGATGGTGTCAGTAATAGGCGAGGTCTCAAAGGGCAGAAGGGTGCTAACGACGGCTAACCTTTGCACATAGTTATTATCCTCCAAGAGGTAAAATCCTATGTGCAACATACTGCTTACGGGTGAAGATATGGGTAGAGTGTTTGTTACTAGATCTGTTACCTCATCATTGATGCCAGATCGAACCAATGAAACCGCAGCAGCAAAGGTAGAGGTAGGAGTAATGTTACGTGTAATCGTAATACCATCGGATTGTAATAGTGCTCCAGTCTCGGCTTCAGGCGTTGTTGTCATTATACGAGTGAAATAGATCCCTGAATCATCTGTCGCCCACCCCAAAACATCCATAGCACCACAGTCAATGATTTGCTCTTGCTCTGCGCCATGAAGGTCCGTCACCCAAACCTCTCCAGTTAACTCCAATGGATCCGCAAAAGGAAGCGTGACTTCCAACGGATTTACTTCAATATCTGGATTTTCAAACGCTGCCGCAGCATCAGGCGCAGAACCAAATGGGTCGCGCGAGAGCGCAAAAGCTAACTGTTCGCTATCGTGTGCCCAAGCAAACGAAGTGATGTATTGACCAGGTTCTGAAGCCTCAAAAAGCGTGCTAGAAGTAAGACCATCTATTCCGACTACTACCAAACGGCTAAAGCCAGTATAACCATACTCCACTAAATAAGCCACTTTATATCCATCTGGTGACAACTTAGCGGTTATGCGATCCACATTGATATGATCTACCGCCACAGATGTAACTAGGGATACTTCGTCACCCTGGACAAGGTAAATACCATAGATATCGACATCATAAGGCAAAACCTGCACAGTTGCATTTAAGCCTAACTCACCAGTTACAACAGGATCTCCTGGTTGCCCCTCCTGTAAACGCGAGTTCGTTACAGGTACAAAACCGTCAGGTACAAGTTCCTCATCCAACGGGATAGTTTTCGCCGTCGCTGATGACGCAAGAGAGAAGGGAGTGAGAACCAACAGCAAGCTGAGACACAACCAAATAGACACCACTCTGGTTTTCATTTCTAAACCTCCTGAACTGAGAATAAAGTTAAGGGTACGTCTATACTGAACAAATACAATTAACAGAGATTTTGGGGCATCAACAGAGCAAATTATGATTTTTCGGAGTTTCCCCGTCTTTGACTCACTGCCTGATCACCAACGGCAAATACACCTTCTGCGCGCCCACCAGCACCGCGCGTGGTGCTGAGGTGTGTCCCTCATCATCCAGCGCGTACAGCACCACCTGATACGCGCCTGGCTCCGTGAAACCTGCGTACTCTACCATGAACACGTCACCCACGCTGCGTGTCAACATCGCCTCTGGCACGCTGATGACTGGGACACTGCCATCTGTGCTCGTCGGCAGAGTGAACGACGGCGCGAACACTCGCGCCCACACCCGCGTCACACTGCCGTCATCCCGTACTTGCGCGCGGAGCGTCGCCCGCCCGTTCTGAATCTCGCCGACCTCAACCCAATCTATGTACGGCGCGATCTCGCCCGCGAACGCCGTTGCCAACCCGCGACTCTGCGCGATCAGGCCATCGCTGGTGTCGAACCAGGCATCGCCCGTGTCATCCAGCCACGGGCGTTGACAGGTGTAGGCATAATCCCCGCACTTACCAATCGGCACGCCCTCGACCTCCTCTCGCCCGGTCAGGAAGGCGTGCCAGAGCGTCTGCCCCTCCCCCAGCGCCCGCCAAAACCCGCCAGAGAAGTACATCACCGGTGTAGGTCGCCCGCCGACTATCGGTGGAGCATATGCCCACCAGCGGCTCGTGGTGCTGGCGACCACCACCCGCCCATGTCCGCTGATCTCCTGCGCGCCCCAGTCGCCGTTCTGCTGCGTGTCAATGAATGAGCCGGAGAAACACGCATCCAGAATCACATTGATCTGATCCACCCCGCTGGTTGCTTCGAGATTGCTCAGCCACAAGTTGAGTTCCTCCGCTGTCACAACTTCGGCGATCTCGTTATGAAAACGATCCACGTTCCCATGATCCGCCAGGAACAACCACAGCGGCGCACCCAGCCCCACCCGCGGCCGCGCCCAATCCTGCACCGCGTCGCGCAGCTGCGCTTTGGTCGGCATCCCATCCACGCCGGGCTGCGTCGTATCACTGTTGAGATAGTAAATGTCACCCGCTGCGAACCCACGCCGCAGGAGAGTCTGGTATGCCAGGTCCGCGGTGGCGTTGATGATGGGCTGCACGGGATCGTTGGCGTTTAGCCGCCCCGCTACAATGATGGCCGCACCGGTGGGCTGCTGCGCGCGCACGCTCAGGTCGTACTCAGTCTCCGCACCGTACACGCCGCCATCAACCTGCAAGACGCGGACGTAGTAACGCCCGCTAGCCGGTGCGGTGAAGGTCAATGTCGCACCGGGGCCAAAGGCATTATCATCTTCATCTATTGGCGAGTTCCCACAGGAATCATACAACTCCAGCACGGTATCGGCGCGGGCGCCGGTGTTGCCGGTCTGGATGAGATAGGGGGTCCCGGCCTGCGCGTCGAACCAGCCCCAGTCGCTATCCTGGTATTGGTGGAAGGTATGCCGTTGTGCCGCGCCATTGACCTGGAGGGGCTGTGCTTGGGAGCAAGTATCATCCGGTTCGTAGGCGTCGCGGCCCGGCGCATCGCTATTGTATTCGATGCGCAGCGAGTTGACTGTTGGGGTGCGCGGCCAAACAGAATCCGCATATAAGACTATGCGCCAACGCAAATCCGACCCAGTTGTTGAAAAAACGTGGGTCAAACCGGGCGTTACACTAGCCCAGTGAGCGCCGCGATCATTTGTCAGATAAAAATCCAGCATTCCTCCATGAAGAGTGTAGTCGGCTACAAATGTTGCCTGCCTTATATTTTCATTTGTAGTATCCAAGATCGTTGATTCCGCTAAACCCCTCCCGTGATAGAAGCGATCTGGGAACACCACCTTACGCTCAGGGGACCATACTACAACTCCTTGATCAGTGATACGTTGTGCATGTATATCACTATTCCCGTCTTTTAAATCCTCCCAAACTATTATGATATCATTAGATGTTAGCCAATCCATGCCCAATCCAAAATTAAGCTCATAGCGACGACGAGACCCACAATTTATCAGATGTGCATCTGAAGCCCACAGTTTTTGCCCTGAAGGAGTAACATACTGGCCATAGAGACTGCCCCCAAGGGTACTATACCCCCAGACAATCAATGCGTTTCCTTGAGCGTCTAATAAAACCTGAGGAGAATTCTGCTTTACCCAAGAATAAGTCTGGAAATCGGAATTTATCCTTATATCATCATTCCATTGCCGTATACCATTTAGATCTAAGCGCTGAGCATATATATCACCATAGTAAGTAGGATTACGCTCGTCCCCCCCCCAAGCGATAACCAGATAACCAAAGGGATCTGAATCTAAGCCGATCCCCTTTTTTGAACCTCCGCAAATCAAATCTTTGTTTACAAGTGCGTCAGTTATCCAAGATTTCACTCCATCAGAGTTGGTTATTTGTGCATACAAATTCGAGGAATTGGCATCAATTTGATTTTGCCAAACCAACGCTACTGCATCGTGAGACATTGAAGTCAATGCAAAATAGTAACTCCCATTCTTTCCGGCGTATTGATTATTTACTTGGAGGGGGACGTTCCATAGCGAATTGCCAGTATTACTGTAACGTTGCATATAAACATTCTGCGAACCAGAAGAAACATCTGAAACCCAAGCCACTGCTACACTACCGTCGGCAAACAAGGCAATGCGGCCACCCGGAGCCGAAGTTACAAAAACATCCTCAGTCCATACCCGATTTCCCCATGCATCCAAAAGCTGCAAATACGTTCCCTTCAACTCTCCCTGTGTTACACTCCAGACAACGTAAGCTTGATCGGTAGCGTTTACAACAACATAAGGTTGAGATTGATTAGTCCGACTGTCCGCACTTACCTTAACATCTTGAGCCCATAGACGATTACCATTTGCATCAAGCCGCTGTGCGTAGACAGTGGTATAAGACAATCGGTAATCTTGCCATACAAATAACGTCGTACCATTTACTCCTACGGAGATATCAGGCGATTGTTGAGCCACAACACCTGTGGGCATATCAATCCGCGCATCTACGCTCCAGCGCCTGCTTCCTGTATTGTCAAGACTATTTGCGCGCACATCGTAAGTATTGTCATAATCATCAAATATGGGATCGAGCCACATCACGATGGGGACATTGCTGTGATCTACAACAATTAATGGCCCCCAGTAATCCGTAGCTGGTGAACCGGATTCACTGGAATCTACAGGTTTATCTTCCAACCACAGTTTCTGCCCTGTTGTGGTTAGGCGTTGTACAAAGCGCGCTACAGTAGACCCTTTATTTCCCCACCAAGTTACAAAAATACTCCCCTCGCCATAACCTGCATCGGGGATGCTTGGAACGTGAGTGCCTGCTTCATTTACACATATACCAAGTGTTCCCCAATGCAGATTTCCAGTATTGTCAACTCGCTGCCCACGAACACAACTAGTAAATTGATCTAGCCAAGCCACAAAAACGGAATTGTCAGGTAAAGAAACTACCTGAGGGTACACATGACTACCCAAAATTGTAGGGGAATTTACGATAAGATCGTTTTCCCAAACACGCTGGCCAAGCTCATTCAAATACTGTAAATGAATGCTCCGAAAACCACTACTTTGATAATCCCCCCACGCAACATACACACTTCCATCACTGTTTACACTTACTTCAGGATCGTCTAGACTGTAATCAGGGTAGAAATTGGCATTTACACGATTTGCGCCGCCCAGTTTATTGCCAGCTCCATCGATTTTCAGTGCATATATGTAGTTCAAACTAGAATCGCGCCAAACCACAACCGCATATTCGTTAGCATTGATTGACATATTGCTAATATTGTTTGTTTCTGGTAGATAGATTGGAGCAGCCCATACAGGCTGTCCAGTCGGTGTGTAACGTTGCGCAAATGTACTTGAAGACTCACTCCAAACAAGTAATGCATCTCCATTAAAGTAACTTGCGACGAGTACCCCATAACGATTTATCAATGAGACTTGATCTTCCTTCCATAAAGTATTGCCCCGAGAATCAATATGTTGAAATATATATGTGTTTTGTCTATTTAGCCACACCACATACGCTCCACCAAGGCGATCTGAAGCTACTTTCAACGAAGATGGAAAAATGTCTAGCTGATCCTGCAATGAAACTGTGAGGTTCCTGTTCCAAATATCCCAGATCGCATTATCTACATAATCCTTCGCCGCATACGTCGAGAAATCCTCTGTATACACCCCGCTCGCGGCCAGCGCAGCCGCCTCCGGTTGCGCGACAGTCGGCGCGCCTACTCTCAGCATCATCAACGCCAGTAGCCCGTTCATCAAGCCTTGCCATAGTCTACGCATCACTTGCCTCCTCACTGCCTGATCACCAGCGGCAGATATACCTTCTGCGCGCCCACCAGCACCGCGCGCGGCGTGGAGGTGCGTCCCTCATCATCCAGCGCGTACAGCACTACCTGATATGCCCCCGGTTCCGTGAAACCTGCGTACTCTACCGTGAACATGTCACCCACGCTGTGTGTCAACGTCGCCTCCGGCACGCTGATAACCGGGATGCTGCCATCTGTGCTCGTCGGCAGAGTGAACGACGGCGCGAACACTCGCGCCCACACCCGCGTCACACTGCCGTCATCCCGTACTTGCGCGCGGAGCGTCGCCCGCCCGTTCTGAATCTCGCCGACCTCAACCCAATCTATGTACGGCGCGATCTCGCCCGCGAACGCCGTTGCCAACCCGCGACTCTGCGCGATCAGGCCATCGCTGGTGTCGAACCAGGCATCGCCCGTGTCATCCAGCCACGGGCGTTGACAGGTGTAGGCATAATCCCCGCACTTACCAATCGGCACGCCCTCGACCTCCTCTCGCCCGGTCAGGAAGGCGTGCCAGAGCGTCTGCCCCTCCCCCAGCGCCCGCCAAAACCCGCCAGAGAAGTACATCACCGGTGTAGGTCGCCCGCCGACTATCGGTGGAGCATATGCCCACCAGCGGCTCGTGGTGCTGGCGACCACCACCCGCCCATGTCCGCTGATCTCCTGCGCGCCCCAGTCGCCGTTCTGCTGCGTGTCAATGAATGAGCCGGAGAAACACGCATCCAGAATCACATTGATCTGATCCACCCCGCTGGTTGCTTCGAGATTGCTCAGCCACAAGTTGAGTTCCTCCGCTGTCACAACTTCGGCGATCTCGTTATGAAAACGATCCACGTTCCCATGATCCGCCAGGAACAACCACAGCGGCGCACCCAGCCCCACCCGCGGTCGCGCCCAATCCTGCACCGCGTCGCGCAACTGCGCTTTGGTCGGCGTCCCATCCACGCCCGGTTGTGTGGTATCGCTGTTGAGATAGTAAATGTCATCCGCCGCGAACCCACGCCGCAGGAGAGTCTGGTATGCCAGGTTCGCGGTGGCGTTGATGATGGGCTGCACGGGATCGTTGGCGTTTAACCGCCCCGCCACAATGATCGCCGCACCGGTGGGCTGCTGCGCGCGCACGCTCAGGTCGTACTCGGTTTCCGCACCGTACACGCTGCTATCAACCTGCAAGACGCGGACGTAGTAACGCCCGCTAACCGGTGCGGTGAAGGTCAATGTTGCACCGGGGCCAAAGGCATTGTCATCTTCATCTATTGGTGGGGTCCCACAGGAGTCATACAATTCCAGCACGATATCGGCCCGTGCGCCGGTGTTGCCGGTCTGGATAGTATAAGTGACGCCTGCCCGCGCCTCGAACCAGCCCCAGTCGCTATCCTGGTATTGGTGGAAGGTGTGCTGCTGCGCCGCGCCATTGACCTGGAGGGGCTGTGCTTGCGCGCAAGTATCATCCGGTTCGTAAGTGTCACCGCCCGGCGCATCTGTGCTGTACTCAATGCGCAACGAATTGATCACAGGTGAGCGATGCCGCCACAGAGGATCGCCTCTAAGCGCCGCCCGCCAGCGCAGATCCGAGCCGGTGGTGGTGAAGACGTGGGTAACGCCGGGGGTGACGGCGGCCCAATGCGCCCCGCCATCATTGGTGAGATAGAATTGGACGCTGCCGCCGTTGAGAGTCATATCGGCGGTGAGGGTGGCTTGGGTGATGTCGGCGGCGAGGGTATCTATACTGCGGGATTGGGCGAAGCCAGTGGGGAAGTGAAACATATCGGGGTAGACAACTTGCAGGTCTGCCAACCACACTTTGCCGCCAATTTGATTGATGCGTTGTACATAAATATCAGCATTGCCATTGCGATAATCTTCCCATGCTACGATTGCATTCCCATTCCTGTCTATTCCTACGACCGGACAATCCTGGTCGGCTGTCTCCTCGCTATGAACTTGCACATCTCCGGGCCAGAGCCGGGTACCATCGGTATCCAATCTTTGTGCGTGAATATCTTTGTGATAACCGGTACCCTTGTCTCGCCAGACTACCACAGCACGGCCGGTTTCATCTACTGCTACGGAGGGGTGAGAATCATAAGTGGCTGCATGTCCCGAATCGCTGTTTACCTGCACATCTGCGAGCCAAGTCCGGGTACCGTTAATATCTAGCTTTTGCGCACCAATATCAACAAAACTATCATTTCCGTCCCACATCCAGACTACAACAGCATTGTTGTACCCATCCATGGCTACAGAGGGGAAGCGGAGATTATACCATCCCACATATCTGTTGACCTGTACATCCATCGTCCAAAGGCGATTGCCGTTGATATCCAACCGTTGTGCGAAGACCTCTAGGCCCCGAACATAGATCTCAGAATTGCGGCTATCCGACCACACTATAATGGCATTACCGCTTCCATCCACCGCCACAGAAGGATTATATTGACTGACTGTTCCGCTATCACTGTTTACCTGCAGATCTGTGAGCCACAGCCGATTGCCGCTGGCATCCAGTCGTTGCGCGTAGATATCAGCGTAGACATTGCGATAATCCGACCACACTATAACGGCATTACCGCTCCCGTCCACCGCCACAGAAGGATTATATTGACTGACTGTTCCGCTATCACTGTTTACCCGCAGGTCTGTGAGCCAGAGCCGATTGCCACTGGCATCCAGTCGTTGCGCGTAGATATCACGGTTACCATTGCGATAATCCTGCCACACGATAATCGTATTGCCGTTCCCGTCCACCGCCACAGCGGGATAATAATAACCGACCATGCTGCCGCTATTAACCCGCAAATCTGTAGACCAAAGCTGATTACCGCTGGCATCCAGTCGTTGCGCGTAGATACCAGGGTTACCATTGCGATAATCCTGCCACACGATAATCGTATTACCGCTCCCGTCCACCGCCACAACGGGATCATACTGACCTGCGGTTCCATTGTCGCAATTTACACGCGCATCTGCGACCCAAAGACGGTGGCCATTAATACCCAGTCTTTGTGCATAAGTATCCTTACTGTTGTTGCGAGAATCTCGCCACACCACAATCGCATTGTTGCTTTCATCCATCGCTATGGCGGGAGGAACACCTATATGAGCGTATAGGTCGCCCTGTCCATAAACACCAATAACTTGCATATCTCTGGACCAACAATGATTACCGCTGGCATCCAACCGCTGGCCATAGACATAGCCGTATTCGTCATACCACACCACAACAGCATGACCACTCTCATCTCCCGCTATCGCAGGAGAGTATTGGTGCCTCGTCCCACTATCACTGTTAACCCGTATATCGGCAGCCCAGAGGTAGCTACCGGTAGTATCCAAACCTTGTGCGTAAATGTCAAAATTGCCATTGCGATCATCATACCAGGCCACAATCGCACGGCCATTCCCATCAAGCGTCACGGCAGGATATTCCTGCCGTGACGCTCCGCTATCGCGGCTCACTTGTGCATCCGTAACCCATAAGCGGTTACCGTTCGAGTCCAACCGCTGCGCATAAATACCGTAACTACTATCGCGATAATCGTCCCAGACGATAATCACCTGACCGCTCTCATCCACTGCCACAGCAGGAGAAGATTGATCGGCTATTCCATCATCACTAGTGTTAACGAAAATATCCACACTCCAAAGCCGGGTCCCATCCGCAGCTAAGCGTTGTGCGTAAATATCGCCGTAGTTGTATGAATTACGATGATCCTCCCAAACTACAATGGCAGCACCGTCCCTATCTACTGCTACAGCGGGATTCATCCCTTCGATGATCTGCATATCCGTAGCCCAAAGCCGGTTGCCGCCAGCATCCAAGCGTTGCGCGTAGATTGCGGCATAACTATTGCGGGAATCCTGCCATACTACAATAGCACGGCCGCCCTCATCTAATGCCACGGCGGGATTGCGTTGGAGTGCTGTCCCACTATCTCCATTGACCCGCAGATCCGTGGCCCAAAGTCGGTTGCCATTCGCATCCAATCGTTGCGCATAAATATCACCATTACCATTGCGGTTATCTTCCCAAACCACAAAGAAATTACCGTCACTATCGATTGCCACAACAGAGTCATACTTGAGCACTGCGTCTTGCCGTCCCAAGCGCAGATTTTCACTCCACACATCCCACACCGTGTCATCAGTGTAATCCTTCACCGCATACGACGAGAAATCCTCTGTATAAACCCCACTCGCGGCCAGCGCAGCCATCTCCGGCTGCGCAACAGTCGGTGCGCCTACTCCCAGCATCATCAACACCAGTAGCCCATTTACCAAGCATCGCCACAATCTGCGCATTGTCTTTATCCTCACTGCCTGATCACCAATGGCATGTACGCCCGCCAGCCCACCCGCACCTCAACCATCAGGGGGCGCGCTGCCGTACCATCCACATCGCGTGCGTGAATTACCACCCGATAGATCCCCGGTTCGTCAAAATCGGTGTATGTACCCGCATACCAATCATCCGTCACTGTCGTCAAAGTCTGCGTGATCACGGTTTCTACAGCCCATGTTTCTTCCATCACTGGCGGAACATAGGAAGGCGGATAAATTGCAGCCCATACCTGCCCAACAGCAATATCATCACGCACTTCAGCCCGGAGCGTTCCCTTGCTGATAACGATCCCCTCAGGCCCTAAAGCTTGCACGATGTATGGCGCCCAATTATCTCCTGATAACGTCCCTACGAAATTGAAACCGCGCTGTGCTGCTTCCTGTCCATCCAGTTCTTCGTCAAAAACGCCATCGCCATCATCATCCAACCAGGGGCTTTGCGCCTCATGCGCGCCATGCGCCATCCAACGCGCCTCATTGAAACTTTGATATAGACTACTGCCCCCAGCCAACATTTCCAAAAATCGATCGGAAAATGCCGCGCCATGTGCGGAGGCCCAAGACAGGTTAGCGACATCCGCAGAAGTGATGATAACCCGACCAGGTTTGCTTAGCGTCCCTGGTGGAGCTATGAAACTCCCAGAGTAGCACGCTTCAATGATGATATTGATTTTCACTCCAGGGATTGCAGATTCCAGCTGTGAGAGCCAGCTGTCTAGTTGTGCCGGCGTAATCCACTGCCCATTGGGTTTGTCAAGATAAAAACGGTCAACATCACCATGGTCCACCAGGTACAATGTCAGGGCGCGATCAGCAGCAACTTGCCCGATTGCCCAGACAGTAATGGCTTGTGCCAGATTTGAAGCTGTTGCTAATTGATCAACGTGCGGTAGTGTTGGATCAGCAGCCAAATACATGATGCGATCATCGGTGTAGTTGTGATTGGTGAACAATTGGTGCGTTGCGTTAGCAACATGATAGATGTTGCTCTGCAAAGCGTCATTGTATTTAAGCCGCCCCGCAACGATGATAACCGCACCGGGCAGAGCCTCATCCGCCAACGCGCGCACTGCGAGCTGATACACCACATTCTCGCCGAAGACGTTGGGATCGTGATGCGTAAGCCGTAGATACAAAGGGCCATCCACAGCTGGCGTGAATTCCAGACTGAATCCAGCCGCAAAAGTGTGATCCTGTTCAGCAAGGAGTTCACCGGTGCAACTGGCATAAAGCTCGGCTGAGAGATCGGCTGCGGAAACTGGCGGTACCTGACCCTGTATCAAATAGGTGCTTCCACCGACCGCATTGAATGTGATCCAATCTGTATCCGCATAGGCATGAAACGAGTGCTGCTGCACCATGCCACTGGTAGAGATGGAACGCGCCTGCGAGCAGATATTGTCCGGTTCGTAGCTGTCGCCAGATATGGCTGGCGGCGGTGTGATCACAACATTTACCGGTAAGGAGAATTCCGACGTGTTGCCGTCGTTGTCAGTCACCGTTGCCGTGAGCTTGGGGCCAACGAAACCACTGGGTTTGGTGAAAACAAAAAAGCCCGCTTCGTCTGTCAGGATGTGTCCTTCATAAAAACGGCCTTGAGTATTCTCATCGGAGAAGAATTCGACGATTACATGTGCTAACGGCGCAAGTCCCCGGATGGTATTGGTGGTGACAGACGTAATCAAGGGCGTGGTTAACTCAGTGTTACCGCCATTGCCGTTATCAATACCCATAACCGCGTTGCGGTAAATGCTGTTCTGCGTAATTCTATTGTAAAGATTGCCGGGGTCCCAGTTGCCGATGCCCCGGCCAGTATTGTAGGCAATGACGTTGCCTGGTCCCACGATGTTGTGATGCGCGCCATTGAACAGGCTGATGCCGTTATCGCTTTGTCCCAATGCGTCCCCGACCGCGTTCACACCGATGTGATTTGACGTGAACGCGCTGTAATCGCAACTGTCCCAATTGATGCCATTATAGCGATTGCCCACAATCAGGTTTCCAGAAACGACATGGTAACGGCTGTCATTCCAACAAGTGACGCCCCATTCATTACCAATCGGCGCGGTACCGGTCGCATCCGCCCCGATGATATTGCCGGTCACCGTGTTGCTCATAGTTGCCGCATCCGTCAGCCCTACACCCGCCCAGCGGTTGCCGCTGATCACGTTACCCTCGCCGGGAGCAGCGCCGCCGATGCAATTATACTGCGCGCCGCTGGAGAGCCGCACCCCCCAATCGCCATTGGCGATGCTGTAAACACCGGTCGCATCAAGACCGATGTAATTCCCCACCACCGTGTTATGAGCAGTTCCAATTTCCCAGATGCCGATGCCGTTGTACCGATTGCCACTGATGATGTTGCGTTCGCTGGGCAACGCCCCGCCAATAGCATTGTGTTGTGCACCAGATCCAATCACTATGCCATTGCCATAATTGGGTATCGCTGCAGCGCCTGCCGCATCTACACCGATGTAGTTTCCGAGCACGGTATTACTCATCGTGTCACTGCCAGAGATATTCACACCGTCTTGAGCATTACCGCTCAACACATTTTGCTCACCCACAGCCGCGCCCCCCACACGGTTTGACTGCACCCCCGAAGTCAAATTAACGCCCGAACCTTCATTGATAAGCGGATTCATCCCGCTAGCATCCACTCCCATGTAATTGCCGGAAATCACATTGAACATCGTCCCGGCACCCCACAGGCTGACGGCGGCGCTGCCATTTCCACTGATGACATTACGCTCGCCTGATGTGGTTCCTCCCACGCGATTATTCCGCGCGCCGTCGTTGATCACAATGCCTTCCGACAGGTTGCCCAAATGTTCCAGGCCGTTAGGCAATGTGCCGATGTAATTCCCCAATACCTGATTGTGATCCGTGCCTTCCCCAGAAATAAGAACCCCGCGCACGCCATTGCGGCTGATGACGTTGCGCGCTCCAGCAGTCAAGCCACCGATCACGTTATACTGCGCTCCCCCAAGGATACGCACCCCATCATCATCATTTCCCAGTTCAACGATGGCCTGTGCAATCCCTGTCCAGCTATTTGTCCCATCTACTGATTTCAGCACGGTCCCGGCTCTTTGCCCTGCGAACACAGTCTGATCCTGTGAGTAAGCTGGCGAAAAGGCTACCGCCCACGTATAGCGTCCCGCCCACACTTTTGTCCAGTTTACGCCAGCATTCTGTGAAATGAAGATCCCGGCCCACTCGTCGCCTGCGACCAACGTAGGGCTTGCGCCGGAGCCTGGCGCAAGCGCCAAACTTTGCAAAGCGCACCACCCCGGATTGCCGCCGACGGAGGTCCAAGTCGTGCCGCCATTAGTGGATTTCCAGAAAGCGGGATTCTCATCACAGGTGCGCATGCCCAGGAAGAGAGTTCGATCAGCGGCGTAGGTGGGGGAGACCGCCAACAGATGCCCACCAACGAAGGCATCCTGGCTCATCACCTGCCAGCTTGCGCCGGCGTCAACCGATTTGTAGACGGCGCGCCAGCTGACCGCAAACACGGTTCTATCCACGGCGTAAGCTGGCGACACTTCAACATCATGCACTACCCAATCGGTGATACCGGTGTTGCGTATCACCCAGGTCTGGCCGCCATCAACAGAGACCAGTACGCCCATCCCATCGGTTGCGGCGAAGACATGTCCATCACTATCAAAATCGGGAGAAATCGTCAACGCAAATACATCGCGGTCTATTGCACCATCGTAGACTTGTGTCCAGCTCAGACCCCCATTTGTCGAACGGAAAATCGCACCGCCGCCCACCCCAGCGAAAAGTGTGCGATCATTAGCATAGTGAGGCGAGACTACCATGGCGCGCACATCGAGCCTGGTCAATCCTACGTTGATATCGCTCCAATGTGCGCCGCCATCCGTGGAGCGCCAAACGCCGTGATAACGTGTGCCGATCCATACAGTCTGATCTGTCGCATAATTTGGCGATACTACCAGCGCATGAACACGCCAGTCGCGGGTGCCATCCACATCCAGGCCGATAAGATTCCCGCTCACCGTGTTGCTCATCGTTCCAGCGCCCTCGATGACGATGCCGCAATCTCCATTAGTAGTTATGATATTTCCTTCGCCACGTGGCGCGCTACCGGTTGTGAAATCCCCGCCAATGGTGTTGTACTTTGCCCCACTACTGATCACGAATCCGTTGCTGGGAAAATTCAGAACAGTCAGGCCTCTGATGACATTGCTATCCGACGTAATCCGCAACCCATCAGCGTATTCCGAAACATACTGTCCATCTAATACTACACCAGCGTTGCTGCCGTCGATCGTGATATATCCCTGACTCAATGTCGGCAACGCGCTGAGCAGTGTAATGGTCATCGGTGTTGCGGGGGGAAAGACGCTGGGATCGAACATGATCGTATCACCCGGTTGCGCCAGCACAAGGGCTTCTCGCAACGATCCTGTCCCTGAGTCCGTACGGCTGGTCACGATGAGCGCATCAGTCCGGGCTGTCATTCGTTTAGATGTAGGCAGAAAAAGAAGTGCAAGTGACACCAACCACACCACGAAAGTCCGCCGAATTAACAATTTCGCGTTCTGACTGTGGGCTAGTTCAACCATCGCATAACCTCCGGGATTTGCATCACTGGTGAGAACGAATGAATTCCCCAGATGCTCTATCTGCAAAGTGAGCATCCAATTCGGACATCTGCACCGGAGCATGTATTGCCTTGGAACGCACCCTGCCGAGCGACACATTCATCGCTTGTGCCTTTCATACTGATCACAGCCCTTAAGGTTTTTTTGGGGATTACTTCTATTCACGGATCAACATCGGCAGATATACCCTCCATCCCGAGCGTACTTCCAGGGTAAAGGGACGAGCCATGCGACCGCCGTTGTCCTCAGCGTAAAGCACAATTCGGTATACGCCAATTTCAGTGAAGCCAGTGTGGTTTACAGTGAATTGATCGCTCCCCAATGGTGTGAGCGGTACGGGTGGCAAAGTTTCTAGAGTCAACTCGTCCCCAGTCTCTGGCGGCACGTATGAAGGCGGGTAAACCACTGCCCACACACGTGCCACTTGCTCATCATCGCGCACTTCGGCATGAATGATCCCCTGCCCTTGGGTAATCACATCTGGCCCGCTAGCTTGCACAATATGCGGAGGCCATTGGACGCCGCTCAATGTCCCCGGATAGGCAAAACCGCGCAAAGCTGCCTCTTGCCCATCCAAATCCTCATTAGGAGTGCTATTGCCGTTATCATCCAACCACGGCGACTGGTGGGGGAAAGCGTCTTGTGTGGCCCAACACGCGTTTTGGAAAGCTTGATACAAGCTTTGGCCCTGCCACAATGCTGCAAGGAAGAAATCTGAAAACATCGCGCCTTGAGAAGAAGCAAAAGCCAGATTGCGCGGACCAGTTGAGGTGATCACCACCCGTCCAGATTTGCTTACTGTTTGTGGCAAATTGATGAAACTTCCAGAGTTGCATGCCTCCACAATAACATTGATCTTTACACCTGGTCGCGCCGTTTCCAGTTGTGTCAACCAGGTATCTATTTGTGCTGGCGTTACGAATTCTCCCGCGGGACGATCCAGATACACCATGTTTGGACTGCCATGATCAATCAAATATAACGTCAATGGACGCTCTGAATTGGTGCGCTCAGCAGCCCATGTTGTCAATGCAGTCTGCAAATTGGCTGCGGTTGCTGGGGCGTTAAAGCCAGATAACGTGGAATCTGTCGCCAGGTAAAAAATCCGCTCGGAGGGATACCCATGTGCCTGAAATAGTTGGTAGACCTGATTGGCAGCATAGTGAATGTTGGATTGCAAGATATCATTCGGTTTTTCTCGACCTGCTACGATTACCACAGCCCCGTGGAACGTCTCCTGGCTCAAATCACGCACAGAAATGTGATAGGCGACAGATTCCCCAAATACTGCCGGTTCGGTATTGGCCCATCTCAGATAGATCGCCCCGCTGATAGGTGAAGTGAATTCCAAAACAACGCCCGGAGCAAAGGCGTATCCCTGGCCATCAAGAGGCGCACCCGTGCAGTGATCATATACTTCAAGTTCGACATCCGCCAGCGAAGCGGGTGGAATTTGAGCATCAATGCGATAATTCGCCCCCGCAATGGCTTCGAAGACCACCCAATCTTCATCAGCGTATCGGTGGAAGGTATGCTCCTGAATCATGCCATCAGGAAGCGTCGTGCGCGCTTGTGTACATGTATTATCAGGTTCATAGAGATCCGGCAGTGAGATCAGGATGGTTTGTACATTGCTCCAGATACTGACCCCTGCGCTATTGAAAGCACGCACCCGGTAATAGTACAGCCCTGGCACTTTGCCAGTAATGACCGTAGATGTCGCTGCGCCGGAGTACACAATAGAGGCCCCGCTGAAATCACTCGCGCTAGCTTCTTGCAGTGCATAGCCCAACGCGCCAGCAACAGGCTGCCAACTGATAGGGAAGACACCTCCGTCGCCGGTATTGATAATCGCATCGAGCGTGGGTGCACATGGCAAAACGCTTGACGAGGTAATGCCACTGTACTCCGAGTGTCCCCCTGTATTATAGGCGCGCACCCGGTAAGAATATGTGTCGCCGCAGGTCAAGCCGGTGTTTTGATAAGTGGTGAAATTGATACCTACCGCTGCGATTTGTATCCAATTGTTATCGCTTGCCACAAAACGTTCAATCTTGAACCCATCCTCATTATTGCTGTTATCTGTCCATGTTAGGGTGACTTGGCTTGCGGACACTGATACGGCTTGAAGGTTACTGGGCGCAGTAGGTGGACATACCACAGTCATGGCTGAAGCATTGTTGCTGTAACTTGAATAGCCGCCCGCATTGTAAGCGCGCACGCGATAGTAGTAGGTTGTGCCACAGATTAAGCCAGTGCTTGGGGAGGAGGTTACATTCGTCCCTACTGTAATGATCTGCGTCCAACCTTCAGTACCGCTTAACGATCGCTCGATCTTGAAACCGTCCTCGTTACTGCTGTTATCTTGCCAGGTCAAGTTGATTTGGCTCGCCGAAGCCGTTGTCGCACTCAAACCACTGGGGGCACAGATCACCGTGGTTGCTGAAGCAGTATTGCTATAACTGGAACTACTGCTCGCATTGTAGGCTTGCACACGATAATAGTAGGTTGTGCTACAAGCCAACCCAGTGTTTGGATAAGTAGTTGTGTTTGCCCCAACCGTAGCAATTTGCGTCCAATTACCACTCCCGGTCAATGAACGTTCGATCTTGAAGCCGGTCTCATTATTGCTGTTGTCCGTCCAACTCAAATTGATCTGGCTTACCGAGGCCGTTGTAGCACCCAAACCGCTCGGTGCACAGATCACTGTTGTTGCAGATGCCGTACCACTGTAGCTCGAATCGCCACCTGCATTATAGGCGCGCACACGATAATAGTAGTTTGTGCCACAAACCAACCCAGTGTTTTGGAAAGAGGTCACATTCGCCCCCACGGTAGCGACTTGTGTCCAATTGTTGCTTCCAGTTGGTGAGCGCTCGATTTTGAAACCATCTTCGCTGTTGCTGTTATCTTGCCAACTCAGGTCAATTTGACTTACCAAGACTGTTGTAGCGCTCAGATTGCTTGGCGCAGAAGGCGCAATAACCTGATAATTGATCACTGCATATGGATGATAATTCTGTGCATCAGATACGCCGCATTGGCTTCCATAAGCAACACTGGCGCAAAAATACGATCCGCGATCCGTTTCTGGATTACCAACCAGCGCCAGACCCTGGTTCGGTGTACCACTATACCACTGCTGCACTAATCCAGTGATATCTATGCCTCGCCAGTCCATGCCTTTAGCAATCCAATTGTTGGAATAAACTGTCCCCCAATCTATTCCCGGAGGGTAATTCCACGTCCAGTAATCATTCCCCGAGCGACACAAATTTGGATCAGCCCAATTTGAAGTGGCTCGATACACTCTGGCTGTATAGCCGCTGACGCCACCATAGCCCGAATAGTATTGCCACAAACGCAGCGTCGCTGAAGTGATGGAACTACCATTGGGCAACGTTGGGAGTGAAAGATGCACAAATGCGCGGGTGCGTTTCTTGCCAACATTTTCAGGATCATACCCCACAAAAAAGCCACGTTGCGCGTTGCAGGTGGCAACAGCCGGAAAGCCTTCTTGAATCGAGCCATTATAGCCGCTGCCCACATTGACTGCATCCAACACGACAACGGCAAAGCCGCTGCCATCTGCACGTTCAAAGATTCGAATGCCCGGAGCACGTAGATCGAGTCTTTCTGTCATTGCATCTTGTTGGACTAGAGTCTGTACATCTATGGGTAAGTCCAATAATTCAATTTGCGATTGTGCTCGAGCTACTTGTGGAGCGAGAGAGGAGAGTATACTCATCAGTGCTAATAGACCGAACCCTATCAAAACTACACGTTGTCTCATGTTGCTCCTCCATAGTTCCCATAACTTGCACTTCTATAAGGCAACAATAACTAACGAACCGAGTGGCTTAAGGCAGTGCACGCATTACTAGCGGCATATACACCCTCCCCCAATCCCCAGACCTAACGCTACGAGACGAGATTTGCGTCTGCTGTTACTCTCCGCATAAGGCGTGGCTGACGTTGGTGGATCAACCACCGTGGGCGGATATCTCTCCCCTCCAGGGCTGTCACTCGTCCAGATATTTCCTCCCGCAGCGACTACTACTTTGTCAAGCATCAATTGAGGGGTAGAGTCGCCGGAGTTTGATGCGGGCGTCAGCGGCGGTGAAACGCCAATGAACCGTGGCCGCGTTGGCATTGCGCTCCGCTTCCCAGGCTGCGGCTTCTTGCGCCAAAGCCATTTGGTCAGGCGTGCGTGGATGGAGACACTGCCGACTGAGCACACTCGACTCGATCTCTGCCATGTTGAGCCAACTCCCATGCTCAGGCGTGAAGTGAAACTCCAGCCGATCCAGAATCCGCCTGGCTTCGGCGGGCGGGAAGACCTCGTAGAGTGCCGCGGGATTGTGGGTGTTCAACTGATCTTGCACCACCGTGATGACTTTGGCTTCGGGAAAGTGCACCTCCACCAACTCCCGCATACACTCGGCCCAGTCCGCTTTCGTGCGATGCTCGGTGACTTTGACATGCCGCCAATTCTGCAAAGGGGCGAAAAACATGAACACATTAGCCACCCCTTCCCGACGGTATTCGTAGTCCAGTAGTTTTGCACTTTTAACAATCGAGCTCCCAGGCGCGACCGATCTGGGGTATAATTGGACTGCAGCACCACATCCCCACGCTGGAGGAAGCC
>ENA-UOWE01000963-UOWE01000963.1-activated-sludge-metagenome-genome-assembly--contig:-NODE-963-length-37985-cov-12.893963_pt1 | contig 37985 bp, 30 predicted proteins | sample MGYA00249841_ERZ761562 | MGnify/ENA primary metagenome ERZ761562 (study PRJEB28883, sample SAMN05720200) | activated sludge metagenome | isolation source: Anaerobic digester | place: Japan...
TCTTGCCGTGGTCGACGTGGCCGATGGTGCCCACGTTCATGTGCGGCTTGCTGCGGTCGAACTTCTGCTTGGCCATGTCTGCTGCTCCTTTTCCGGAACCCGGAGACTGAAGTCACGCGAAAACGGTGCGGCTCCCGGCCGCACCGAGGACGCGAAGTATACCCCAGCCCTGCCGGCAGAGGCAAACGTCGTGTCCGCTCCCCATGCTACGTCCGTCCACCAGCCTCGTCCTCACGCGCCGCGCACCTTGGCGACGATCTCCTCGGCGACCTGGGCCGGGACTTCGGCATAGTGGTCGAACTGCATGGTGTAGGTGGCGCGTCCCTGGGTCATCGATCGCAGACCGGTGGCGTAACCGAACATCGTCGACAGCGGCACGGTCGCGCTGATGACCTGGGCGTTGCCGCGCGGCTCCATGCCGTCGATGCGGCCACGGCGCGCGTTGAGGTCGCCGATGACGTCGCCCATGAACTCGCCGGGGGTGACGACCTCCACCGCCATCATGGGCTCGAGGAGAATCGGCCGCGCCTTCTGCGCCGCCGCCTTGAAGGCCAACGACCCGGCGATCTTGAACGCCATGTCCGATGAGTCGACTTCGTGATAGCTGCCGTCTATGAGCGCGACCTTGAGGTCGACCATGGGGAACCCGGCGAGCACGCCCGTGTTCATGGCTTCCTGGATGCCCTCGTCGACGGCGGGGATGTACTCGCGCGGGATGGTACCGCCGACGATGCGGTTCTCGAACTCGTAACCCGCGCCAGGCTCGTTCGGCTCGAGGTCGATGACGACGTGGCCGTATTGGCCACGGCCACCGGTCTGGCGCACGAACCGCCCCTCGACCTTGTGCGCGCCACCGCGCACGGTCTCGCGGTAGGCCACCTGCGGGCGTCCGACGTTCGCGTCGACGCCGAACTCCCGCGTCAGGCGGTCGACGATGATCTCGAGATGCAGCTCACCCATCCCGGCGATGATGGTCTGCCCGGTCTCCTCGTCGGTGCGGACCTTGAACGTCGGGTCCTCCTCGGCAAGCTTCTGCAACGCGGTCGCGAGCTTCTCCTCGTCGGCTTTCGTCTTAGGCTCGATCGCCACCCAGATGACGGGCTCGGGGAACTCCATGGACTCGAGGATGACCGGATCGTTCTGGTCACACAGGGTGTCGCCCGTGGCGGTCGCCTTGAGGCCGACGGCAGCGGCGAGCTCGCCGGCGTAGACCTCGTCGCGGTCCTCGCGATGGTTGGCGTGCATCTGCAGGATCCTGCTGATGCGCTCGCGCTTGTGCCTCGTCGAGTTGAGCACGTACGACCCGGCCTTGAGGGTGCCGGAGTAGACACGGAAGTAGGTGAGCTTGCCGACGTACGGGTCGACGGCGACCTTGAACGCCAGGGCCGCGAACGGGGCGCGGTCGTCGGCCGGGCGCGTGACCTCGCGGCCGTCGGCGCGGTGGCCCACGACCGGGGGGACGTCGAGTGGCGAGGGCAGGTAGTCGACGATCGCGTCCATGAGCGGCTGCACGCCCTTGTTCCTGAAACTCGATCCGCAGAGGACCGGCGTGATGCTGACGTCGAGCGTGGCGCGACGGACGACCTCGCGCAGGCGCTCGGGAGCGACCTCGCCGCCCTCGAGGTACGCTTCGAGGAGCTGGTCATCGTGGTCGGCGACCGCCTCGACCAGTCTGAGGCGATACTCCTCAGCGACCTCGCGCACCTCGTCCGGGATGTCGACGACCTCCCAGTCAGTGCCGAGCTCGTCGACGTAGACGATGGCGTTCATCTCGATGAGGTCGACCACCCCGCGAAAGTCGCTCTCGCGACCGATCGGCACCTGGAGCGCGACCGGGTTCGCCCCCAGACGGTCGACCATCATCTCGATCCCGCGGAAGAAATCGGCCCCGATACGGTCCATCTTGTTGATGTAGGCGATGCGGGGGATGCGGTACTTGTCGGCCTGACGCCACACCGTCTCGGACTGCGGCTCGACGCCTCCGACAGAGCAGAACAGGGCGATCGCGCCATCGAGGACCCGCAGACTCCGTTCGACCTCCGCGGTGAAATCGACGTGACCCGGCGTATCGATGATGTTGATCTGCGTGTCGCGCCAGTAGACCGTCGTCGCGGCCGACGTGATGGTGATACCGCGTTCCTGCTCTTGCGCCATCCAGTCCATCACGGCCGCGCCTTCGTGGACCTCGCCGATCTTGTGCGTCTTTCCCGTGTAGTACAGGATGCGCTCAGTCGTCGTGGTCTTGCCGGCATCGATGTGTGCCATGATGCCGATGTTGCGCGTGTTCTCGAGAGCGTACTTACGCATCAGCCGTCTCTGCCCGTGCATGCGAAAGCCCCCCACCGACGAGCGTCAGTGAGGGGCTCGCGATGGATTACCAGCGATAGTGGGCGAAGGCCTTGTTGGCCTGCGCCATGCGGAAGATGTCGTCCTTCTTCTTGAAGGCGCCACCCTGCCCAGCGATGGCGTCGAGCATCTCGGCCGCGAGACGTTCGCTCATCGTCTTCTCGCGGCGCTGACGGGCGAAGCTGACGAGCCAGCGGATGGCGAGCGTGCGACCTCGCCGCCCCGGCACCTCGACAGGCACCTGGTACGTCGCGCCGCCCACACGGCGGCTGCGCACCTCGAGGTGCGGCGTGAGCGCCTGGATCGCGTCCTGGAGCACGTCGACGGGCTCGCGCCCGGTCTTCTCGCGCACGAGCTCGAGCGCGTCGTAGACGATCTGCTCGGCCGTCGACTTCTTGCCGTCCAGGAGGACCTTGTTGATGACCTGCGTCACGAGCTTGCTGTTGCAGACCGGGTCTGGGACGATCTCGCGACGCGTGACGGTTCCTCGGCGCGGCATCGCTTACCTCGTCCCCTTGCCCTTGGCGCCGTAGCGCGAGCGGGCCTTCTTGCGGTCGGCGACACCGGCCGCGTCGAGCGAGCCGCGGACGACCTTGTAGCGCACGCCCGGAAGGTCCCTCACGCGACCTCCGCGGACCAGCACGACCGAGTGCTCCTGCAGATTGTGGCCTACGCCTGGGATGTATGTGGTCACTTCCATCCCGTTGGACAGCCGCACACGCGCCACCTTGCGCAGGGCCGAGTTCGGCTTCTTCGGTGTCGTCGTGTAGACGCGCGTGCACACGCCGCGGCGCTGGGGAGAACCCTTGAGCGCCGGCGTCTTCGCCCGCTTGGCCTTGGTCTCGCGTCCCTTACGGACAAGTTGGCTGATGGTCGTCATCTACCCTCTCTGATCAGTCGCCCCGTGCAAACAGCAGTCGCGTAGTCTAGCGAACGGGGCCGGCGGCCGCAACACGATGCGGCCGCCGGCCCCCCTTCGCGTCAGTCGTCGAACGTCCAGTCGCGCTCGGCTTCGCCCGTCCACGCCGACTCGCCGCTCATGAAGCGGTCAGCCGCCTCGAGAGCTCGCGCCCGCTCCGCCGGGAAGATCTCGATGTCGCGATAGCGGCGCAGACCCGTCCCGGCCGGGATGAGCTTGCCGATGATCACGTTCTCCTTGAGACCCTGCAAGTAGTCGACCGTGCCCTCGATCGCGGCGTCGGTGAGGACCTTCGTCGTCTCCTGGAAGGAAGCCGCCGACAGGAAGCTCTCGGTCGCCAGCGAGGCCTTGGTGATGCCGAGGATCACATCCTCTGCTTCGGCCTCCTCGCCGCCCTCTTCGGCCACTCGCTGGTTCTCGGCCCTGAGCGTGTGACGATCGACGAGCTGGCCCGGCAGGAAGACGGTGTCGCCGGCGGTCACGACGCGCATCTTCTTCATCATCTGCCGGACGATCAGTTCGACGTGCTTGTCGTTGATCTCGACGCCCTGCGACCTGTAGACCTCCTGGACCTCGTTCACGAGGTAACGTTCGGTCGCCGTCGGACCGGCGTGACGGAGCAGGTCGGCCGGATACAGCGACCCGGGCGTGAGAGGGGCGCCCTCGTCGACCCAGTCGCCGTCCTCGACCAGCAGATGCCCGCGGTGGAGGCCCAGGTACTCCTTCGGCGCGCCCTCCTCGGGGTGGATCGTGACCTTGACGCCCCGTTCGGTGTCCTCGACCGCCACGCGGCCCGAGACTTCGGCGATGCGCGCCACGCCCTTCGGCTTGCGCGCCTCGAACAGCTCGACGACACGCGGCAGACCGTGGGTGATGTCGGCGCCGGCGATGCCGCCGGTGTGGAACGTCCGCATGGTGAGCTGTGTCCCCGGCTCGCCGATGGACTGCGCCGCGATATGCCCGACCGCGTCTCCGATCTCGGCCGCAGCGTTGTTGGCGAGCGAGTGCCCGTAGCACTTCTGGCAGACGCCGATCTCGGCCTCACACGTCAACACGCTGCGCACCGGCACCATCGGGTCGCTCTCGGCGCTACGCTGCAGGACGTCGAGGATGCCGTCACGCGCCTCAGGGTCGATGAGCGCGTCGCGGTCGTAGACGATCTCGCCGGTCGCCTCGTCGACGATCGGCGCGCCCAGATGACGGCCGAGCAGGTTCTCGTTCGGCTCGTGGGTCCAGACGGCCAGCGCCTCGGCGGCGCCCTTCCCTCCGTGCGTGACCTTGACCTTGGCGTTGGGCATCTCCGCGAAGACCTCACGGAGCAGGCCGAGCTGAGCCGGGCCGATCTTGGTGCCCTTGGAAAGCACGACACGGTCGCTGCGCGGCCGCTTCACGGACTCAGCCAGGGCGCAGCCCTTGAGTAAGGGGTTCTCCTCGCGGCGTCGTGACCATGGCGACATGGGCACCCACGCGGTCGTGCCGCAGTCCTCCTCGCTCACGGTCACATCCTGGCACACATCCACGAGCCGCCGCGTCAGGTACCCCGAGTCGGCAGTGCGAAGCGCGGTGTCGGCGAGACCCTTGCGGGCGCCGTGCGTCGAGACGAAGAACTCGAGCACCGACAGCCCTTCGATGAAGCTCGACTTCACGGGCTGCTCGACGATCTCGCCCTTCGGGTTGGCCATCTGGCCGCGCCAACCGGCGAGCTGGCGGATCTGCTTGATGTCGCCGCGAGCGCCGGACGTCGCCATCATGTAGATGGGGTTCAGCGGGTCGAAGTTGGCCTGGGTCGCGGCCGTGATCTGCACGTCGGCCTCGCGCCAGATCTCCTCGATCTTGCTGCGGCGCTCCTCCGGAGTGAGCAGACCGTCGTTGTACTGGCGCTGCACGGCATCGACCATCTCGTCGTGCCGGGCGAGGATCTCGGCTTTCTCGCGCTCGGGGATGACGATGTCGTTCTTCGACACCGTCACCGCGGCCCGCGTGGCGTACTCGAAGCCCACGTCCTTGAACACGTCGAGCATGCGCGCGACCTTGGTAGCCCCGTGCGTAGCGACGAGCTCGTTGATGAACGCCGAGAGACCCTTCTTCGTGATGGTCCGGTTGTGGAAGCGGTAGTCGTCCTCGCAGAAGTCGTCGCCCAGCACCTCGCGCAGGCCTTCTTCGACACGTTGGTTGAACAGCGCCCGGCCGACCGTGGTGACGATCCGCTCACCGTCGGCGAGCCGAAGTCGGATCGGCCGACGGGTGAACTCGGCGATGCCCGCAGCACGCTGCGACGGCACCTGACGCTGGTCGAGGATGCGCTGCTCGTAGGCGCGCGCGACCTCGTCGTAGCCGGAGAAGGCGGGCAGCGGCGCGTCGAAGTCTTCCGGCTTCGCGCCGCTCAGGTCGTCCTTGTCGTGGTATGTCAGGTAGTAGACGCCGATGACCATGTCCTGACTGGGCACGGCGATGGGCCTGCCGTGCGCCGGGGACAGGATGTTGTTCGTCGACAGCATGAGCGTGCGCGCCTCGGCCTGCGCCTCCCAACTGAGGGGAAGATGCACCGCCATCTGGTCGCCGTCGAAGTCGGCGTTGAACGCGGCGCAGACCAGCGGATGGATTTGGATGGCCTTGCCCTCGACCAGGAGCGGCTCGAACGCCTGGATGCCGAGGCGGTGAAGCGTCGGCGCCCGGTTGAGCATCACGGGATGCTCGTTGATGACCTCCTCGAGGATGTCCCAGACCTCGGGCACCATCGACTCGACCATCTTCTTCGCCGCCTTGATGTTCTGCACCATCTTGCGCGCCACAAGGCGGCTCATTATGAACGGCTTGAAGAGTTCGAGGGCCATCATCTTGGGGAGGCCGCACTGGTGCATCTTCAGGTGCGGCCCCGCGACGATCACGGAGCGGCCGGAGTAGTCGACACGCTTGCCGAGCAGGTTCTGCCGGAATCGGCCCTGCTTACCCTTGAGCATGTCGCTGAGCGACTTGAGGGCGCGGTTGCCGGGACCCGTGACGGCACGGCCGCGACGGCCGTTGTCGAACAGGGCGTCGACGGCCTCCTGCAGCATGCGCTTCTCGTTGTTCACGATGATGTCGGGCGCCTGCAGGTCGAGCAGCCGCTTGAGGCGGTTGTTCCGGTTGATGACGCGCCGGTACAGATCGTTGAGGTCGCTGGTCGCGAACCGTCCGCCGTCAAGCTGGACCATGGGGCGGAGCTCCGGCGGGATGACCGGGATGACGTCGAGCACCATCCACTCGGGACGGTTGCCGCTGCGCAGGAACGCCGACACGACCTTGAGACGCTTCACGGCGCGTGCCTGACGCTGGCCTTTGGCGGTGTGGATGGTGTCACGCAGTCCGTCCGCCTCGGCCTCGAGATCGACGCGCTTGAGCAGTTCGCGCACCGCCTCGGCGCCGGTGCCGCCGGTGAAGTAGACACCGAGACTCTCCGGCTCGTACCCGGCCTCGCGGGCGAACATCCGCTCCATCTGCTGATAGAGGAGCTCGTCGCCGATCACGTCGCGGGCGTCGATGGTCTTGAACTGCTCCCATGCTCTGTCGACGTGCCCCTTGGCCTGCTCGACGGCCTTGCGACCACGGTCGATGTAGTCGTCGGCCAGCTTGTCCGTCTTGGCGCGCTGCAGCCGCAGCTCGTCGCTGCCCAATGCCGCCGCCCCGACGACGATGCGACGGTACGACTCATAGATGTCGAAATAGTTGAAGAAGCCGAACTCGTCCTCGGGCTCCGCGCCGGTGTGGAAGTCGTCGGCTCCACGGGCTCCGTCAAGCACCTCGACGACCTCGTCGTGCATGGCGCGGATGGCGCGCTCGCGGTCGTCCGCGTAGACGTCGTAGCGCGCCTTGAGCTCATCGACCTTCTCTTGCAGGTAGACGAGGTCGTTCTCGCGCCGCTCCTTGTCGACGGAGACGACCACGTACGAGCCGCCGAAGTAGAGCACCTTCTCGAGCTCCTTCGGGGCGATGTCGAGCAGGTAGCCCATGCGCGACGGCACGCCCTTGAAGAACCAGATATGGCTCACCGGCGCCGCGAGCTTGATGTGGCCCATGCGCTCGCGGCGCACCTTCGCGCGCGTGACCTCGACGCCACAGCGCTCGCAGATGATGCCCTTGTAGCGCACGCGCTTGTACTTGCCGCAGTAGCACTCCCAGTCCTTCGTCGGACCGAAGATGCGTTCGCAGAAGAGGCCGTCGCGTTCCGGCTTGAGCGTACGGTAGTTGATCGTCTCGGGTTTGGTGACCTCACCCTTCGACCACGCTTCGATCTGCTTCGGCGACGCGAGGCCGATGCGAATGGAGTCGAAGTTGTTGATGTCGATCACTGGTCGCTCCCCTCTTCCCGGGCGGGGTCAGTCGTCATCATGGCCAAGCTCCTCGGCCTCGATCTCACTCTCTTCGATGTCGGCCTCGAACTCGAGGGACACGTCGTCGGCGTCGCCAAGCGCATCAAGGTCGTCGAGGGGTGGCCCGCCGGGGAGCCCTTCATCCTTGTCCTCGGTCTCGGCGAACGGGTCGACCTCGTTCTCGTCGGCGATGCCCGCGACCATGACGTCGTGCAGCGCCGTCGCCTCGGCGGCGGGCTCCTCTTCTTCCTCCCCGGCGCGCTGCGACTGCCGCAGGCGCACGCCGGAAAGATCGATGCCGAGCTCCTCAGCGGCGCGGAGGAGCTCATCCTCCTCGTCGCGAACCTCGAGGACGGCGCCTTCCTCGCTCTGGACGGACATGTCGAGCGCGAGACTCTGGATCTCCTTCATCAGGACCTTGAACGACTCGGGGATGTTCGGCCGGGCGATGTTCTCGCCCTTGACGATGGCCTCGTACGCTTTCACGCGGCCGACCGTGTCGTCGGACTTTATGGTGAGCATCTCCTGGAGGACGTAGGCGGCGCCGTAAGCCTCGAGCGCCCACACCTCCATCTCGCCGAAGCGCTGGCCGCCGAACTGCGCCTTGCCGCCCAACGGCTGCTGAGTCACGAGCGAGTACGGCCCCGTGCTCCGGGCGTGGATCTTGTCGTCGACCAGGTGAAGCAGTTTGAGGATGTACATGTAGCCGATGGTGACCTTGTTGTCGAAGCGCTCACCGGTGCGGCCGTCGTACAGCCAGACTTTGCCCGAGCAACGACGCCCGGGCGGTTCCTTCTCGTTCACCTTGAACTGGACCGGGTTGTCCGGGTCGTCACGCGTCGACCGGATGAGGAGGTCGTCGATCTCCTCCGGCTTCGCACCGTCGAACACCGGAGAAGCGAGGCGAGCGGGCGTGTTGCTGCGCTCGCCGTTAGCCATATACCCGCGGGCCGCCGCCCATCCGAGATGCGTCTCGAGCACCTGGCCGATGTTCATGCGGCTCGGCACGCCCAGCGGGTTGAGGATGATGTCGACCGGCGTGCCGTCCTCGAGACACGGCATGTCCTCCTCGGGGACGATCTTCGAGATGACACCCTTGTTGCCGTGACGGCCGGCGAGCTTGTCTCCTTCGGCCACCTTGCGCTTCTTGGCGACGTACACGCGGACCAGCTCGTTGACGCTCGGCGGCAGCTCGTCGTTGTTCTCGCGACTGAAGATCTTCACGTCGATGACCTTGCCGCCCTCGCCGTGCGGCACCTTGAGGCTCGTGTCGCGCACCTCGCGCGCTTTCTCCTTGAAGATCGCGCGGATGAGCTTCTCTTCGGCGGTCAGTTCAGTCTCGCCCTTGGGCGTCACCTTGCCGACGAGCAGATCGCCGGAACCGACCTCCGCGCCGATACGCACGATGCCGCGCTCGTCGAGGTCCTTGAGCGACTCCTCCGAGCGGTTCGGGATGTCGCGCGTGATCTCCTCGTCGCCGAGCTTGGTCGTGCGCGCATCGACCTCGTACTCCTCGATATGGATGGAAGAGAGCACATCGTCCTTGACGATGCGCTCCGAAAGGACGATGGCGTCCTCGAAGTTGTAGCCCTCCCAGCTCATGAAGGCGACGAGCAGGTTCTTGCCGAGGGCGAGCTCGCCGTGGTCGGTCGATGAACCGTCGGCGAGGACCGCACCCTCGGCCACCTTGTCGCCGGTAACGACCAGTGGCTTCTGGTGGATGAGCGTGCCCTGGTTGGAGCGCGTGAACTTGACCATGTCGTAGGTTTCGACCTCGCCCTTGCCGCTGTCGACCTCGATGCGGTCGGCGTCGACGTACGACACCCGGCCACCCCGTCTCGCCAACACCACGTCACCGGTGTCGACGGCGGAGCGGAACTCCATCCCGGTGCCGACGTACGGCGCCTCGGTCGTCAGGAGCGGCACTGCCTGACGCTGCATGTTCGAGCCCATGAGGGCACGGTTGGCGTCGTCGTGCTCGAGGAACGGGATGAGCGCCGTGGCCACCGAGACGATCTGGCTCGGACTGACGTCCATGTAGTCGATCTCGCTCGGCGGCGCCTCGACGATCTCGGCGCCGGCACGGCGCCGCGCGAGGACGACGTCGTTGAGGAATCTGCCGGTCTTCGGATCGACCGGGGCGTTGGCCTGGGCGATCGTCACGTGGTGCTCTCTCTTGGTCTTCGGGTCGACGCGGACCTCCTCCTCCTGCGACGCATCGAGGTAGACGATCTCGTCGGTGACCCTGCCGTCGACGACCTTGCGGTACGGCGAGCGGACGAAGCCGAACTCGTCGACGGTCGCGAACGACGCAAGCGAGCCGATGAGCCCGATGTTCGGCCCCTCCGGCGTCTCGATCGGACACATGCGACCGTAATGCGTAGGGTGCACGTCGCGCACCTCGATTGGCGCGCGCTCACGTGTGAGGCCACCGGCGCCCAGCGCGCTCAGCCGGCGACGGTGCGTAAGGCCAGAGAGAGAGTTCGTCTGGTCCATGAACCGCGAGAGCTGCGAGGAGCCGAAGAACTCCTTGAGCGCCGCCACGACAGGCCGGATGTTGACGAGCGTCGCCGGCACGATGGTGTCGGGGTCCTCGGTCGTGAGGCGCTCGCGGATGACGCGCTCCATGCGCGCCAGACCGATGCGGAACGCATCCTGCACGAGCTCACCGACGGTGCGCAGGCGGCGGTTGCCGAAGTGCTCGTACTCGTCGATCTCGTGGGCGATCTCTTCGCGGTGCGTGGCGAGGAGAGTGAGCGCCTCGGCGGCGTAGTCCTTGGCGTCGTCTGCGACACCCAGTTTGGGCGGCAGCGAAACGAGCCGTCGGATGAGCTCGATGATGTCCTCATTGACGAGGACGCGAGTGTCAGGGTGCGGCAGTCTGTCGGCGGGGACGTGCCCGTGCAGGCGCACGTTCAGCTTGTGTCGCCCGACGCGCGACAGGTCGTAGCGCTTGGGGTCGAAGAACAGGCCCTTGAGCATGGAGGTCGCGCCGTCCAGCGTCGGCGGCTCGCCCGGCCGCTGCTTGCGGAAGAGCTCGATGAGCGCCTCTTCCTGCGAGCCGGTCGGGTCGCGCTCGATGGTGTTGCGGATGTACACGGAGTCGTCGAACAGCGCAAGCAGCTCGTCGTTGCTGCCGTACCCCATGGCGCGCAGCAGCACCGTCACCGGGAACTTGCGCTTGCGGTCGATGCGGACGTTGACGGCGCCCTTCTTGTCGATCTCGAGCTCGAGCCACGAGCCGCGCTGGGGCATCAGGTTGGCGACGAGGACCTGCTTCTCGCGCTCCGCCTGCTTGGGCTCCATGATGTAGGCGCCAGGTGAACGGACGAGCTGGGTGACGACGACGCGCTCGGTCCCGTGGATGATGAACGTCCCGCGCTCGGTCATCATGGGGAAGTCGCCCATGAAGACCGACTGCTCGCGGATCTCGCCCGTCTCCTCGTTGATGAACGCCACCTTCATCGACAGCGGCGCCGAGTACGTCATGTCCTTGTTGCGGCACTCGGCGATCGACTTGGTCGGCTCCCCGAAGGAGTAGTCGCCGAACTGGACGAGGAGGCGTTCCGAGTAGTCCTTGATGGGATTGATGTCGGCGATCGTCTCGCGCAGCCCGTCGCGCAGGAACCACTCCCACGACGCCCTTTGGATGTCGATGAGATGCGGCAGCTCCAGGGGCTGGTCCAGCTTGGCGAAGGACGTGCGCAAGCGAAGCGGCTTGGGCTCGTTCAAGCGAGGCTCCTCAAGTCGTGGGAACGAAGGGGACGAAGAAGCTCACCAGACCAGTGGACGACTGGTATGGCCGCGGGTGATGCACGAAAAGGTAGAATACTCTCTCTGCGGCGTCGACGCAAGAGGCATCTGGCTCGCGCGTCACCTCCCCTCCCTCTCTCTTACGCGCGCGAGAGCCCAAGCGACACAAACGGCGGCGCGTCTCGCGGAAGTGGAACGGCGAGGGGCCGAGGCGCCTGACGGCGCCTCGGCCCCTCGAACAGCTCACGCGAGCCGTCTGGACGCCGCTACTCGGTTTCCCCGACGGCACCTTCGACTGCCGCACCCGCTTCAGTTGTGAGCCTACAGCTTGCTGGACAGTGGATAGGGCAAGCCACTGCCATGGGCAGTGGAACCCCCATAGTCGGTCCACCGGGTGTGGACGGCACCGATGTTGCTGTACGAAACCTTGACGCACCCGAACGATAAGTAGGCGGATGGTACGTCCCAGCGTTCCTCCTCTCTGGTCCCCTGGTCATTCAAGGGCGTGTCCTCTCTGCGGATGAAGAGGCCCGAGCGAAGGCAGCAGTGTTGGGAGTCCCACTTGTCGGAGAGCCGCCAGACCCTACCATTGATAGTGCCGTCGAAGTGGTTCCGATGCCCCGTGATGGAGTACCAGCCGCTGGGCAAGTAGCCGTTGGTATCGTCGTTGTAGTAGCTGCCGGAGCCCCCCGCCATGAGGCTGAGTACACCGGGGGGAAGTCGTCTTTGGTCCACTTCCAGGTCAAGGTCCCGTTGCCAAGGGTCCCGTTTCGCGCGTAGTCGAACCAGCCGATGTACGCCGCCTCGGCCCTGGCTGACGACAATAGCCCGATCAGTCCTACCAGAACGAATGAGGAGACAAGCTTGACGCACATCGCGAAGAAGCCATGTGCTGGCATCATCTACCCCCTACCGCGGCCGACTGGGATTGGACACGAGGCAGACCAAGGCTCGTGCCCCCGGAGAGATCCAACGGCTGCACTCGCCGCCGGCAAGGTCGTAGGTCAGCACCGCGGTATGATCCTGCGTGTCTACGTCGGGGCCTTCCCATGTCACCGCGAAGACCTGGTTCCCGCTGCCGCTCAGCTCGACATCTGCGACGCTGCTCAGGTCCGCCTGCGGGTAGCTGAAGGTGACGACCTTCTCAAGCGCCAGCTCATCACCCTTCGCCGAGAGCAGCGCGAGGCCGCCGACATTGAGGCTCACGACGACCCTGTCGCCCTCCCACGAGCCGTCCGTGATGGCGATGCCCGGATCGAGCTCGCCGGTTGAGGGATCGTGCAGCCCATCGAGAGTCAGAGAACTCACGTGCTTGCCGCCCTGCCATTCGACCAGATGCAGGACGAGCGGATCGGGTGTCCCGGCGCCGCCCGTCCACGTGAGGATGCGCGACCCGTCGGAGCTGGTACAGATGAACTGCTCGCCGTGTGGGAGAACCGGCCTCACCTTGCCGGGCCCATCCAGCACGAGGAGTTCGGGCTCGCCCCCGACCGGCTCACGATGCACGAACAGGGAGCCGCGAGCCCACTGCAGCACCGTGTAGCGGTCCTCCTTCGTCGTCCACACCTGTGGCGGCCCGTCGAGCCCCTTGCGCACCACGATTCGCTGCAGGTAGGGCATGTCGTAGCGGTAGTCCGGTTCGACCCCTTCGGCATAGGCGAACATGCCGTCGGCCCGCAAGGCGAACGAACGTGCGCCTGAGACGAGCACAGAGTCCTCGCCCGTGGCAAGGTCGAGTGCGCGGATCGTCGGCGTGAAGAGGGGAGTGCCCTCCGCTACCACCGGATCACCGGGCGCCTCCGTGGGAAACTCCCTCAGATGCCGCCAAAAGTGGTAGACCAGCTTCTGACCATCGGTGGTGAGCATGGTGGCCCGCGAGCCGAAAGGGTCCAGGGTCATCCCCGGTTTGCCCCTTGGACCCAGCTGGACGGGTGTCCCACCTTGAGCGCCAATGAGCTTGCCGCTGACTTCGGGGGTCACGGTCTGGGTACCGAGTGGGACGGCGATGACGGCGAGTTCGGGGTCCAAACCAGGTGTGTCCTTCACACGGGCAACCGTAGTGCTCGCCACGCCGGAGCCTGCTGCCGCCGTCTTGTCGCCCTGCGTGGCCGCGTTCCCGTCACCGGTCGCGTCATGCCCGCCGGTGCCCAGCAGCACATAGGACCCGGCGAGCACGATCCCGGCCGCGACCACCACTCCGGCCACCCTGGCCGCGATCCTTCGGCGCCGTCTCGCGTCCATACGCCCTCCCGCCGTTCTTGCGGAACCAACCGAACCCGGTCCTGCGTCGCACATGTGCTGCAAGGCGACTTGACTCCCTACCCCCCAGGGAAGCGGAAGTCAACGTTCGGGCTCACTACCCGCGAGCGAGAAGACCCAACGTAGGTGGCGACCATCCCTTGGCCGACGAAAGCCTCGAACACGGACGGGGGGCGGGCCGGCTACCGCCGGCCCGCCCCCCGTCGTTCCAACACGTAAGGCGAGGACTCCCGGGCAACCCCGGCAAGCTGGTGCGGCTCTACTTGAGCTCGACTGTGGCGCCCGCCTCTTCGAGCTGCTTCTTGGCCTCCTCGGCCTCGTCCTTGGTCACGCCTTCCTTGATGGCTTTGGGAGCGCTCTCGACCACGTCCTTGGCCTCCTTCAGACCGAGGCCGGTCAGCGCACGCACGACCTTGATGACCTGGATCTTCTGGTCGCCGAAGCTGGTGAGCACGACGTCGAACGACGTCTTCTCTTCAGCCGCCTCTTCAGCAGCTCCGCCGCCACCGGCGTTCGGAGCCGCGGCCACGGCTACGGGCGCCGCGGCGCTCACGCCGAACTCCTCCTCGAGAGCCTTGACGAGCTCCGAGAGCTCGATCACGGTCATGTTCTTGATGGCCGCGATCATGTCGTCTTTCGTCATCGTCTTGTCCGCCATCGTTCGTCCACCTCGCCGTCTGGCTTCGTTTCGTCGTCAGTCGTCGTTCTCGGCCGCCGGGAGCCGCCAGGCCTCGCCGGCGGCCGCCTTCTCTTGCACCACCACTGTCAGGCCTCGCCGGCGGCCGCCTTCTTCTGCGCCACCTGGTCAAGGGCGCGCACGAGACCGCTGACCATGCCCTGGAGCACGGTGACCAGGCCGCTCATCGGCGCTGCCATGGTGCCGACGACCTGGGCGATCAGGGTGTCGCGCGGCGGCAGGCTGGCGAGCGTCTTGACGCCTTCGGCGTCGACGAGGCTCGCCTCGAGCAGGCCGCCGCGCAGCTCGAGCTGGGGGTGCGCCTTGGCGAACTCGGCCAGCACCTTTGCGGCGGCGACAGGATCGTCGCCGCAGAACGTGACCGCCGTCGGCCCGCTGAGCAGCGGAGCAAGCTCGGTGCGACCAGCGCGTTCTGCGGCGATACCAGCCAGCGTGTTCTTCACGACGCGGAACCGAGCGCCGCTCTCGCGAAGCTTGGCGCGCAGCTCGGAGAGCTGGGCCACCGTCAGTCCGCGATAGTCGCTGACGAACATCGTGTCACTGCCGCGGAGCGACTCGGTGACCTCGTCGATCACCGCTTCTTTCTCATGTCTCAGCATCTCGACCTCGACGTCGGACAACAAAGACGCCCGCTCCCGGGACGGGAGCGGGCGTCCGGAGAGACACCTGCTCGCTCGCCTCGGGCGGGCGGACCCGGAGGTCCCTTGCGCTCCTCTGCAGAGCACCGGCCGTCATCGGCTGCGGCGTTCACACACCGCGGAGCGGCAGTATAGCCTGCTGCCGCACCGCCGGCAAACGGCACAGGGGCGGCGGTCAGTGTGCGGTGACACTCCGTCACACCGCACGTTAGCGCCGCTACGCCGGCTAGTGTGCGAGAAGGCCTACGGCCGCTCGCACGTTGACCCGCCTGCGGCGGTCAATCCTCGAGGAGGTCGCGCACACGGGTCGGGTCCAGCTCGATCGACGGGCCCATCGTCGTGGCCACGTGCACGCTCTTGATGTACTTGCCCTTCGCCGCCGCCGGCTTGGCGCGGACGATCTCTTCCAGCACCGCGCCGTAGTTCTCAAGAAGCTGCTGCTCGGTGAACGACTTCTTGCCGATGCTGAGATGGATGATGCCGGACCGGTCGGTGCGATACTCGACCTTGCCGCCCTTGGCGTCCGTCACGGCCTTGGCGACGTCGAAGGTCACGGTGCCCGACTTGGGGTTCGGCATGAGGCCGCGAGGGCCGAGGATCCGGCCCAGCTTGCCCACGGTCCCCATCATGTCGGGCGTGGCGATGGCGACGTCGAAGTCGAGCATGCCCTTCTGCACCTGCTCGGCCAAGTCGTCGGCGCCGACGATGTCGGCGCCGGCCTCCCGGGCCTCGCGCGCCTTGTCGCCCTGCGCGAACACGGCGACCTTCACGGTCTTGCCCGTGCCGTGCGGCAGGACGGTCGTTCCGCGCACGATCTGGTCGGCGTGACGCACGTCGACGCCGAGACGGAAGTGCGCCTCGACCGTCTCGTCGAACTTGGCTCCCTCGAGCGACTTCAGCAGACGGATACCCTCGAGCGGGCTGTACTGACGCTCCCTGTCGATCGTGCGGCGTGCCTGCATGTATGTACGGCCGCGCTTCGCCATCCTCATTCCTCCTGTGGTCCGAGCGGCGACTTCGTCGCCTTCCACATCGGCGGCCGGGCCAGGCGCCCGACCTTCGGTCTTACTGTCGCACGTTCGACTGCGCCGACGGCGACGACAGCTCACCTGCGGCGGCTATTCTTCCACCTCGATACCCATGCTGCGGGCGGTGCCCTCGATGATCTTCATCGCGGCGGGGACGTCGTTGGCGTTCAGGTCGGGCATCTTGAGCTCGGCGATCTCACGGACCTTTTCGCGTGAGATCTTGCCGACTTTGACGCGGTTCGGTTCGCCCGAGCCCTTCTCGACGCCCAGCGCCTCGCGCAGCAGTACCGCCGCCGGCGGGGTCTTGGTCACGAACGTGAACGAGCGGTCCTCGAAGACGGTGATCTCGACCGGGGTGATGGTGCCTGTCTGGGCCTGCGTCTGGGCGTTGAACGCCTTGCAGAACTCCATGATGTTCACGCCGTGCTGGCCCAGGGCCGGGCCCACCGGCGGCGCCGGATTGGCCTGACCGGCCGGAATCTGGAGTTTGATCGTTGTCAGGACCTTCTTGGCCACTGCTTCCTCGCTTCGCTCGCGGCTGGCTGAGCCGTCGTCAGGACGTCTTCTTCACCTGGTCGAAGCCGAGCTCGACCGGCGTCTCGCGGCCGAAGATCGAGACCATGACCTTGAGGCGGCTCTGATCGAGGTTGACGTCGACGACCTCACCTGAGAAATCGGAGAGCGGACCCGACGTCACACGCACGACGTCGCCGACGCTGAACTCGGCCTTCTGCTTGGGCCGCTCGACGGTGGCCGTGTGAAGGATACGGTCGACCTCGGCGCGAGACAGAGCGACGGGCTTGTTCTGCGCGCCGACGAACCCCGTGACACCCGGCGTGTTCTTCACCAGCGACCACGTGTCGTCGGTCAGTTCCATCTGGACGAGCACGTAGCCGGGGAAGACACGGCGCTCGCTGGTGACCTTCTGGCCGTCCTTCGTCTCGACGACCTGCTCGGTGGGGACCACGATCTGGTGGATGCGGTCCTCCTGGTTCATCGACTGCCGCCGATGCTCAAGGTTGGCCTTGACCTTGTTCTCATGGCCGGAATACGTGTTGACGACATACCACTGGAACAATGTCGGCTCCGCTCAGGTGATGAGGTTGAGGATCTGCTCGACGAACTGCGAGAACACGAGGTCGCACAACCCCGTGAAGGCGGCGGCGATGGCGAGGGCGACGAGGACGACGACAGTCGACTGGAGAAGGTCCTGCCGCGTCGGCCAGGTGACCTTGCCCATCTCGACGCGGACATCGCGGAAGAACTTGGTGACGCCCCTCTTCTCGCCCTTGGCCGCCGGCCGAGCCTGAGCCGCGCGGGCGCGCGCCGAAGCGCGACCCTGCTTGGCCGGCGCCTTGCCGCGCGTCTTGCCCTTGTCGGTCGCCGGCGCCTTGCCGCGCGTCTTGCCCTTGTCGGTCGCGCCGCGCGCGCCCTTCTGCGGCTTGCTCGTGTTCTTGACGGCCTTGGCCACTCAACCGCTCCAGATCATGGTGGCAGGGCTGGAGGGACTCGAACCCCCGACCCCCGGTTTTGGAGACCGGTGCTCTACCAATTGAGCTACAGCCCTACGAGACGATACGGACGCTTAGCGCGTCTCCTTGTGGACCGTATGCGTGCCGCACCAGCGACAGTACTTCTTCAGCTCGATGCGGTCGGGGTCGTTCTTCTTGTTCTTGGTCGTGTGATAGTTGCGACGCTTGCATTGCTGGCAAGCGAGCGTGACCAATTGGCGCACGTCTCACCCTTTCAACGAAAGCACGTAAGGATACCGCGCACCGCTCGCGAGGGTCAACGCGACGGCACGGCCGGGCAGGCGCGAGTCGGAGGCCACGCCGGCCAGGCCGCGCAGTATACCAGACCGCCCGGCGAGCGGGCAAAGCGACCCGCCCGACACGGTATGCTGCAGGCAGACACGCGACCCCGGGGTGACGGGTGACACTCGACGCACACGTGCAAGACGCCATACCGACGCATCCGCTACGCTCCGGCGACGCGGGGGCGGGCGATGCCGCCGTCGCGGGCAGCGATGCGGACGTGGGCGGCCAGGACTCGGCGGGCGACGCGGCCGACCGCCCGGAGGTGACGGAGCCCCCGGCGCCCGGAGGCGCGGTGCCAGGGTACCGCCCACCCGCGGGCGGCGTCTGGACGGCGCCGGCGGCGGGGCCGCCGGCGGGGACTCCGCCGCCGGCGGCCCCGCCGCTCCACGCCCTCGGGCAAACGCCGACCGAGCAGGGCTGGGGCTGGGTCCAGGCCTTCTGGGGCCTCGTCCTCGGCCTGGGACCGACAGCTTTGCTCTACGGGCTCACGTACTCACCGGGCGACGAGACCACCGGCGCAGACACCCAGGTGACGGTGACCAGTGGCATCCTGCTCCTCGTCTCAAGCGCGATCAGCTACGGCTGGGACTACTTCGCGGCATGGTTCTTCTCGGGTCGGCTCGTGCGCGACAAGTGGCGCGCCTGGGGGTTCCGCAAGCCGACCGCGGCGTTCTTCTGGGTCATCCCGGTCACGCTCTTCGCCACGTACAGCGTGAGCTATGTGAACGAGATCGTCTTCCATCCCGAGGAGCAGGACATAGTCCAGGCGTTCCCGCCGACGACCGGGGGGATCGCCCTGTTCGCCATCGTCGCCGTCGTCATGGCGCCCCTGGCCGAGGAACTCTACTTCCGCGGGTTCCTGTTCACGGGCTTCGCCAACTCATGGGGGTGGGGCTGGGGAGCCGTCGTGTCGGCGACGGTGTTCAGCCTCGCCCATACGCAGTTGACGCTGTTCTTCCCTCTGTTCGCGCTCGGCTTCGGGCTTGCGTGGGTCTATCGCCACACCGGCTCATTGTGGACCAGCATCACGCTGCACGCGGTCTTCAACGCCGTCTCGGTCCTGGCATGGGCGCTGACGACGTGACCGACGGCCGGGACGGGACGGCGGAGCGGCGCAGGACCGCCGCCGCAGCGCCGCCCTGCGGGCCCCATGCCTACTTGAGCAACGTCGGCTTGCGCAGCTCGCGGCAACGGCAGGAGGCGTCGTCGGGCAGCGCCGCGAGCGCCTCGAGGAGGATCCGCCCCATGAGGTCGGCGTCAGCACTGAAGATCCGCTTGAGTTCGGCGTGCTCCCAGTCGCGGACGACGCCCTCGCCGTAGTTCACGACGATGTACACGCCCGCGTAGCAGGCGCCGATGTCACGGGCCAGCCACACTTCGGGCGAGAAGCTCTGCCCGATGATGTCGCCCATGGTCTGCAGGACGCGTACCTCGGCGGGCGACTCGAACCGTGGCCCCTCGGTCACGACGTAAGTGCCGCGCGTGAACAGGCGCCGGCCGGGCGCGAGGCGCCGCGCGGCAGCGATCAGCGCCTCGCGCCCGGTCGCGCACACCGCATCGCGCATGATGAGGAGGTGGTCGCCGACGATCGTCCCCAGACCGTCGCGGTCGGTGGTCATGTCGACGAAGTCGTCGGGTACGACGAGGTCGCCGGGGTCGAGCAGGCGGTCGAGGCTGCCGACGCCGGCGTCCGAGAGGATGCGCTTGACGCCGGCGCGGTGCAGCACGCTGAACACCTGGCGTGAGGCGCGTCCGCGCGAGACGCCGGCGCGCCACCCGTGCATGCGCACGTGCAGCACGCGTCGTCCCTCGCGCTCGAAGAGTGCGAACGGCGGACTGACGCCCCACGGCGTGTCGAACACGAGACCTTCGCCGAGGACGCGAACCGCCGGGTCGAGGCCGGCCGGAAAGTCAGCGGCGAACGAGCCGGACCCGCCGATGACGGCGAAACCGGCTTCGGGGACGGCTGCCCCAGCCGACGGGGCCGCAGGCGCCATCATGGGCCCGCGATGTCGGGCGTGACCCGCAACGCGACGAGTTGCACGTGGTCGCCGGCGTCAGACGTGAACCGGCTCAGTTCCTGGGTGACTCCGGCGGGGTAGGCGCGAACACGGCCGAGGAGCGTCTCACCCTGGGTGACGCCGTCCCCCAGCCCGACGGCGGGCTCAGCCACGTGCGAGAGCACGAGGACGAGCGTGGGGTCGTCCGCCACCTGGATCTGGATCTCGACGTCCTTGTACCTGCCGGAGATCAGCACGTGCTCGACGCCGACGACCTTCCCGTCCACAGGTGCGAACACCTCCGCCCCTGGATCCGCGCCGATGTCGAGCGCGCCCGTCGCGGAGGCGTCGGCGCCCTCGCCCATAAGGCAGTAGGCCATGCCGCCGGCGGCGAACAGGTCGGTCAGCTTCTCCGTGAGGCCGCCACCGCTCGCGCACTCGCCCTGCGGCGCGAAAGGAACGCTGTCCGGGCTCTCGGCTCCGTGATAGCCGATAGCGGTGATCTCGTCGACGGCCACCGGCAGCATGATGTCGACGTCGCCCGCCGTCGCGACGATGACGCGGCGATCGACGGACGCCCTCTCGACGAACGTCGGCTGCGCCGCGGCCGCGGGGACACGCGCCGGCGTGTCCGCGGGCAGAGCGTACGCGAGCCGGACTGCGAGGACAGAGAGGGTCGCGACGATGACCAGCGCGCCCGCGCGCCGGCGCCTGATCTGCTTGCGGCGGCGGTCAGACCGCAGCCGCCGGTCAGGGGTCAGGCCGTGCATGGATGGCGCGACGATACACCGCCGCCGTCGTGACGGGCAAGCAGCCGCCGTTGACCCCCTGCCGGCCGTTCCGGGGCGACGTTGTCTGGCCAGACGAAAGATGTGCGTCCGTCATCCTCAACTCGCGCCCCGGGCGGCCGATACCAGTCAGTAGAGGCAGCCCGCAGCAGGCGGGGGTCTTCAGTCCGTATGGCAGAGTTCGGCTCGGGGGTGAGCCATGAAGTCCAAGCTTGCGCTGTTCCTCGCGGTGGCCATCCTCACGACACTCGTCGCCCTTCCGGCTACCGCCTCCGCCGCGATCACCCTGACGCCCGCAGAGAAGAAGATCGTCTCCCTGGTCAACAAGGCGCGCACCGAGCGCGGCCTCCATAAGCTGTACGTCAAGCCGTGCCTCGTACGCGCCGCCCGTGCCCATTCCGCCGAGATGGGCGGCGAACAGTACTTCGACCACGACTCCTTCAGCGGCGACTCGTTCGCCCGCCGCCTCATCAAGTTCGGCTACAAGCGCGCCGGCTACAGCTTCTGGAAAGTCGGCGAGGACATCGCCTGGGGCTCCGGCCTCTACTCCGCCCCTGAGGTCATCTTCGACGGCTGGATGCACTCCAAGGCGCACCGCGCCGTGATTCTGACCAAACGCTTCCGCAACATCGGGGTCGGCGTGAAGGTGTGCGACGAAGGCTATGGCGGCTGCACCGACCCAGTGACCTTCTTCACGCTCGACCTTGGCCGCCGGATCGACTGAGCGCAGACGACACAGAGGTCGAACGACGGGGCGCCGCAGGGCGCCCCTTCTGTATCTCCTGGGGCGCCGCAGGGCGCCCCTCAGCGTCCCCTCCCCACGGCGGAGCGCTCGGCGACGCCCGTCCCTGCCGCACGCCCGCGCGGTAGACTCCGAAGCGTCCGTTCCGGAACGACCGTCCGCGACAGGAGTCGCACATGGCGCGCGGGACAGAGAGCACTTGTGCCGACGTCGGTGGCAGGGAAGACCTTGCACCGGGGGGTGGTCACGCATCCGCGGGCGTCCATGAACGCCTGAGGGCCCTGTTCACGAGCGGCGACCACGAACAGGTCGTGGCCGTGGCCCACGAGGCCGCCCGGTCGGCGCGCTACGCGCCCCTTCCAGGCGGCCTCCACCCGGGCGTCGCCTCCGCCCTCGCGGCCGCGGGCGTCGAGCGGCTCTGGTCGCACCAACGCGAGACGTACGACCTGCTCGCCGAGGGCAGGAACGTCGTCGTGGCGACGGGGACGGCGAGCGGGAAGTCGCTCTGCTTCGTCATCCCGACGCTCGACGCCGCGGCGCGCGACCCGCAGGCGCGCGCGCTGTACCTCTACCCGACCAAAGCGCTGGCCCAGGACCAGGCCCGCAACCTCGCCGCGCTGCGTGCGGACGCGCTGCCGGGGCAGCGGACAGAGCGAGGGAAAGTCCGGGGCCGCCCCGGCGCCGAAGCTCGCGAGGCGACAGAGGCCGCCCGCGCGGCGACGAGCGCCGACTCCGCTGAAGCCCTGCGCGCCGTCGTCCCGGCGATCTACGACGGCGACACGCCCCAGGACCAGCGCGCCGCGATCCGCCGCAACGCCACCATCGTCCTTTCGAACCCCGACATGGTGCACGTCGGCATCCTGCCGGCGCACGAGCGCTGGGCGGAGTTCCTCCATCACCTGAAGTACGTCGTGCTGGACGAGGCGCACGTGTACCGCGGCGTGTTCGGCTCGCACGTGGCTCAGGTCGTACGCCGGCTGCGGCGCCTCTGCGAAGTGTATGGCTCGGCGCCGCAGTTCATCCTCACCTCGGCCACCATCGCCGAGCCGCGGGGGTTCGCCGAACGGCTGGTCGGGCTGCCCTTCGAAGCCATTGAACAGGACGGTGCGCCGCACCCCGAGCGGACCATCGTCTTCTGGAACCCCCCGCTGGAAGACCCGGACCTGGGGACGCGGCGCAGCAGCCTGGCCGAGTCGAGCTACATCGTCAGCGAGGCGGTGCTCGCAGGGGCCCGCGTCATCGCCTTCGCGCCCACGCGCAAGGCGGCGGAGCTGGTCTTCGACCACGTCCGCCGCCGCCTCCAGGACCGCGATCCCGGCGGCGCGGGAGAGCGCGTCCAGCCCTACCGCGCCGGCTACACGCCGGAGCAGCGTCGTGACATCGAGCGTCGCCTGTTCGGGCATGAGCTCGACGCAGTCATCACGACGAGCGCCCTCGAGCTGGGCATCGACGTCGGCAGCCTCGACCTGGCGCTCGTCACCGGCTTCCCCGGCACGGTCACCAGCCTGCGCCAGCGCTGGGGGCGGGCCGGCCGGGCCGGGCACGGCTGGGCCGTGCTCGTCGCCGGCCAGGACGCCCTCGACCAGTACTTCATGCGTGAGCCCGACCGCCTGCTCGACCGGCAGGTGGAGGAGGCGATCATCGACCTCGACAACCCGCATATCTCGGACGCCCACCTGCAGGCCGCGGCGTACGAGCGTCCGCTCGTCCCGGATGACGAACGCTTCTTCGGCGAGCGGGGCATACTGCGCGCCGAGGCACTGGCGCAGGCGGGCAAGCTGAGGCGGCGGGGCGGCGGCCTGGCCTGGGCCAGGCCGCACTCGCCCGCCGCCGAGGTCTCCCTGCGCTCCGCCTCGGCCGAGACCTTCGTCATCGTCGAGACGCAGGGCGGCGAGATACTCGGCACGATCGAGGAGGAACGCGTCTTCCGCGTCGCCCACCGCGGCGCCGTCTACCTGCACCTCGGGCGCAGCTACCTCGTCACGGACCTCGACCTCGACGGGCGCACGGTCATCGTCGCCGAGCACGACGGGACGTTCTACACGCAGGCCAAGATCGACAAGGACGTGGCCATCGCCGGCCAGGCCGCCATGCGGCCGCTGGCCGGCGCCGCCCTCTTCTTCGGCGAGATCGAGGTCACCGAGCAGGTCATCGCCTACCAGAAGCGCGACCTCGTCGACGGCCGCGTGATCGACACCGTGAACCTCGACCTGCCCGAGCAGACGTTCACGACCGAGGCGCTGTGGTTCACGCTCGGCCCCGAGGTCGTCGCCCGCGTCGCGCCGCCGTCAGGCACTGACGCCCAGATCGAACCCGAGCTCGCCGGCGCCCTCCACGCCGCCGAGCACGGCCTGATCGCCCTCCTCCCCCTCTACGCGATGTGCGACCGCTGGGACATCGGCGGCCTTTCCACTCCCTGGCACTGGCAGACCGACCGTGCCACCGTGTTCATCTACGACGGCTACCCGGGTGGCATCGGCCTGAGCAAGCGCGGCTTCGAGGCGTTCGAGGATCTCGCCGGCGACACCCTCCGCCTCATCGCCGCCTGCCCCTGCGAGAGCGGCTGCCCCTCATGCGTGCAAAGTCCGAAGTGCGGTAACCTCAACGAGCCGCTGAGCAAAGCCGGTGCGGTCCGGCTGCTGACGGCGATCCTCCCACCTGCCTGACGAGGAGACCAAGCATGCCCGACGGGATCACGATCAAGAAGCTCGCGCCGGAAGACATCGACGTCATCGCTCCATTGTGGAAGGCTCTCCTCGACCACATCGCCGCACTGCCCGACGCCATCGTGCCGATCCGGCCGTTCGAGCAGTCGTGGCCTCTGGAGCGCGCCGAGATGCTGACGGCACTTCAGGGTGACGCGTTCCTGCTCGTCGCGCGACGGGACGGGACACCGGTCGGCTACGCGTACGTGGTCGTCGAGGGCCCCGATCCGGTCTGGTACACCGGCGACGCCCGTGCCGAGCTCGTGCACTTGAGCGTCGCCGACGGCGCGCGCGGAGCCGGCGTCGGCACGGCCCTGATGGAGGCCATGGACGCCGAGCTCGAGCGTCGCGGCGTGGAGGACGTCGAGATCGGCGTCGACACCGCCAACCACGATGCAGTCCGTTTCTACGAGCGCCGCGGTTACCGGCACGACTTCCACATCTTCTATGGATCACCGGGGATGAAGCCGTGGGCCTGCCTCCGGCGCGAAGAAGAAGACAGGCGGGCCGGGCGCGGCCGCTTCGCGTCGCCCGGCCCGCCCGCCCGCTGACCGCCACCGTGGATCCCCCCATGGCCGCCCGAACACACCATCCCGCGGACAGCGCGTCCGAGTGGACGGTCGAGCCCTTCGTGCCGGCGGACGGAGTCACCTTCACCGCCGCCGATCTGGGGCCGCTGCAGCCTCTCTGGAACTCCCTCATGAACCGACACCGCGAGGCGTGGGAGCGCGTGCCCATGCGCTCGCATGAAGACTCGTGGCCGCGGCGCCGGGCTCAGTATCTGAAGTGGCTGGCAGAGCCCGGATCGTTCATCCTCGTGGCCCGCCGCGGCAACCAGCTCCTCGGCTATCTCCTCGTCGCGACGCAGGAGGCCGACGAGACGTACATGATGGGCGAGCGTCAGGCCGAGATCGAGACCCTGGCCGTTTTGCCGGGGAAGCGCGGCGTGGGCATCGGCAGCGCCTTGATGGACGAGGCCGAGCGGCTTCTCCGCGTCGCCGGCATCCGTGACGTCCTCGTCGCCACGATGCACGGCAACGACGCCGCGCAGCGGTTCTACGAGCGCCGGGGGTTCACCCCGTTCGTCCACATCAACTACCGCCGACTCGAGGAGAAGTGACGTGACCGCGGTCGACCACCGCCCCGGCGGCGCAGACCACGACGACGCCCGCCGTCCCGGCGGCGCAGACCACGACGACACCCGTCGTGCGAAGGGCGCGCCGACGTACGTCAGTGTGATCGGCGCGAGCGTCGCCTCCCCGGAGCTCGCCGCCAAGGCGGAGGAACTCGGTGCACTTCTCGCCGAAGCCGGCTGCATCGTCGTCTGCGGCGGGCGCGACGGCGTCATGGCCGCCGTCGCGCGCGGGGTCAAGGCGAAAGGAGGCGTCTCCATCGGCATCCTGCCGGAAGCCGACCGCAGCCGCGCCAATCACGACCTGACCTACTCTGTCTGCAGCGCCATGGGCTACGCCCGCAACCTCAGCGTGGTGGCGAGCGGCGACGTCGTGATCGCCGTCGGCGGCGCCTGGGGCACGCTCAGCGAGATCGCCCTGGCGCGCAACCTCGGCCGCACCGTCGTCCTGCTCGACAGTTGGACGGTGCGGCCGCCCGGCGCGCCCGGCGCGGTGACCGCGGCCGGCGGACCCGTAGAGCGCGAATCACTCAAGGGCGAGCCCGACGGCCTGCTGCGGGCGCACACGCCCGCCGAGGCCGTCCGGCTCGCCCTTCCTGCGCTCTGACCGTCCGGACGCTGCCCCAAAGGCACCAGCGACGACCGGACATGCCGGCCTACGCCCGGCAATGTCAACCTTGCGCCCGCCCCTCAGGCGATGCGAGGAGCCGTACCGCTGTTATAGTTGGGCACGCACCGACGTGGCCGCGCGCCCGAGGTGCGCCCTTTCACTCATCAAGCGAGGACGAACGTGGGGCACGGGGGAGCACTGCCGCCGCTCGTCAAGGCCAAGCTTTCGCCACCGGACGCGGGTCCTGCCTGCCTGCGCCCCGGCACGCTCAAGCTCCTCGGACAGTCGTTCCAGCGCCGGGCCACGGTGGTCTGCGCGCCCGCAGGCTACGGCAAGACGACGGTCGTGCTCGAGGCGCTGCGTCGCCTCAGTCTCCGCCACATCTGGTACAAGCTCGATGTCCTCGACCAGGACCCGGTCGCATTCATCGCTTCTCTCGTCGAGGCCCTTGCCATGTCACACCAAGGCTTCGGCCAGACGATCCGTGACCGTCTGGCGAACGCGTACGAGGTCCCTTACGCAATCGAGGAGATGGTCGCCGAGTTCGTGGCCGAGATGACGACGACGGTCGCCGACGATCTCCTGCTCGTGCTCGATGACTACCACGAGGCCGCCGACTCACGGAGTCTCAACGCGACGCTCGACTACCTGATCACGAACCTGCCGGCGACGATGCGCTTCGTCGTCCTGAGTCGGTACGAGCCCGCGTTCGAAGTGGGCAGACTCCGCCTTGACGGGCAACTGGCATTCGTCGGGGTGGACGAGCTGCGCTTCGGTGCTGATGAGGTCCTCGAGGTCGTCGCTCAACGCACCGGGGTCAGCCTTTCGCCCGACCGCGCCGCGGCTCTCGCCGACCTCACTGAGGGCTGGCCGGCGAGCGTCGTCCTTGCTGCGCTGGCCTCTCACTGGGTAGGGGTGGAGAGCCTCGAGAGCGCATTGTCTGATCCGCGCCTGAAGCAGGATGTCTTCTCGTACCTGGCGGAACAGGTGTACTCGCGCCAATCAGAGGAGGTCAGGGCCTTCCTGCGCCGAACGTGCTGTCTCGACTACCTGTCGGTCGATCTCGCCAGACGCGTCGGCGCTCCGCGCCGCGCGCACCGCATCCTCGCGCATCTCCGCGCCAACGGCGTCTTCACCTTCGCGACAGCTCAGGAAGGTACGTTCCGCTACCACAGCCTGTTCCGTGAGTTCCTGCGACGCAGGGCCATCCAGGAAGACGGCCCCGACCGCTTTCACAAGCTGCAACTGACCACGGCCGACGCACTCGAGGCCCACGGCGACATCGAACGAGCGGTCGACCTCTGCCTGGCAGCCAACGAACCTCAGCGTGGCTTGGAGATCATCTCGCGGGTGGGGGCCATGGACCTCGACGCGTTCCGCTCAGACACTCTCGAGAGGTGGGTCGAACGGCTGCCCGACGATGTCCGCCGCCGTGAGCCGTGGGCGCACCTTGTCGCCGGCGAGGCCGACATGAGGGCCGGGCACTTCGACGCCGCCTTGCAGCACATCGACAGTGCGGTCGCAGGGTTCGCCGCAGACGGCAGCAGACGGGACCTCTATCGCGCCCTGTCCGCCAAGGAGCGCACGCTGTTCTGGAAGGGAGACACGACAGGGGCTGCCGAGACCTGCCGCCAAGCGCTGGAGGTGGCTGACGACACGGAACAGAAGGTGCACGCGCTCGTCAGTCTGGGAGCAGCCCTCAACGCCGAATGCAAGTGGGGTGAAGCGACCGAGGCGCTGAGTTCCGCGCGGCGCCTGGCGGCCGGCGCATTCCCCGCCGAGCAGGCACGGCTGGCAGCGTACACCGTCTTCATTGCTTACAACACCGGCCGCTACCGAGATGCCGCGAGAGCGGCGGACGGTGCCACAGACACGCTGTTGGCATTCGGCTCCCCGAGCCTGCGCATGACCTTCCTGAACCTAGTGAGCACCAACTGCCTGTTCATGGCGGACTGGTCAGAGGCTCGACGGAAGCTGGGTGAGGTCAGAGACCTGGGGACGCGATATGGATTCACGTACCTTCAGCCGTTGGTAGATGATGTTGAAGTGCATCTAGACTCGTGCACTGGCGACTCCGCTCGTACCGACAGCCTGCGCCGGCTTGCGATGCAGGCGCCATCGATCGCTGATGATCGCTACTGCCTCTCCATGGCGGTCTGCCACGCCGGCACGGCTGCACGGCGTTCGGGCAATGAGCAAGAGGCTGTCGCCTACTTCGCGCATGCGGCAGAGATTGCCCACGACACGAGCGCTCGCGACGCCTATCTCAATGTGCTCGTCAATCTCATTTACTCGAAGAGTCTCTTGGGGAAGACCTCATCGGTCGAGCTTCACGCCATTGCTGAAGAGGCCCGCGACCTCGACCTACTGTTCATCGCCTTGAAGGCCGAGTACTTCGCTGCAGCTCTCTCCTACCGGTCGGGCAAACGGACGGAGGCCATCGAAACGCTGCTTCGCTGCGTTCCCGAGCAACTCGAGCTCGGACACCTGAACTTCCTTTCCCAAGAGCTCGTCCTTCAGCCCGAGATGGCGGTTGACGTGGTCACAGCGCTTGAGGACCAGCAGACCGTCCATGCTTTGCTCGACGCGATCGCTCGTCACTGGAACAGTCTCGAGCTGCTGGTGAGATGCCTCGCGGTCGGACCCTGCGCGGGCTGCGCCGCAGTGGAAGCTGCGGTCGCTCACCGCAGCGACGCGGAAGCGTCCTCGGTGCTGACCAAGGCCGCCCGAAACCCTTATCCGGAGGTCCGCCGCACGGCCTCGCGTCTTCGTCGCCGACGCCGAGGCGGAGACGGCCACGGAACGACAGTCGCGCTCGACTTGACGCCTCGCGAGTCACAGATCCTGGCGATGATCGCCGACGGGGCGACCAATGCGGAGATCGCACAGATGCTCGTGCTCTCGCCGGCGACCGTGAAGACGCACGTGAACCACATCTTCTCCAAGCTCGGCGTGCGAGACCGGCTGCAGGCTGCGATCGCCTACCGCAAGGCGTTCACCCTGGACCCGGCACACGATGAGACAGGCATGCGGCGGCCACACTCAGGACGGCAAGATACAACCATAGGTTGATTCTCAAGGGCGATTCCCTGACTACCATCCCCCGCGACAGCGGATGAGGCGTTCGTGGGGGTGGTCATGGAATCCGGCGCACCGATCGTCTATGTTGAGACGAAGAAGATGCACCACAGCAAGCGCACAGTGATCGACATACTGCGCGAGAACCCAGGCTTCGTCTCAGGCGAGGCGATCAGCCAGACACTCGGGGTGTCACGCAACGCGGTGCACAAGCACGTGAAGTCGCTGCGCAAACGCGGCTACGACATCGTGGGCGTGTCGCGGCGCGGGTACAAGCTCGAGGACGAGCCGGCCACCCTCGCCATGCCGTTCGTCGCAGACCGCACGCGCCACAGTCTGCTTGGCCGGTCGTTCCGCTACTACGACGAGATCGAGTCGACCAATGTCGAGGCCAAGAACCTCGCCGCAGCAGGGGCGCCAGAGGGCACGGTCGTCGTCGCCGAGCAACAATCGGCCGGACGGGGCCGCCTGGGAAGGAGATGGACATCGCCGGCGGGCAAGGGCCTGCTCTTCTCGGTCGTGTTGCGCCCCCCGGTCGACATGGCCGACGTCCACCTGCTGACGATCGCCGCCGCGATAGCTGCCTGCGATGCGATCGAATCGCTTACGGACGTCTCGGTGCGCATCAAGTGGCCGAACGATCTCCTCATCGACGACCGCAAGGTCGGCGGCATCCTCCTCGAGGCGGCCGGTGAACAAGACGCCATCGACTGGGTCGTCGTCGGCATCGGACTCAATGTGAACACCGAGTACAACGAGCTGCCGGTGGCGCTCCGGCGTACGGCTGTTTCCCTCAAGACAGCCTCAGGCAAACCCGTCGACCGCAGCGAGCTGCTCGCCCGCCTCCTCCTCTCGCTGGAAGAGCGCTACATGGACGCGGTGCGCAACGGATTCGATCGCGTACTCACCGACTTCCGCGCCCGTGACTACCTGGCCCGCCGGAGCATCAGCGTCCAGACACGGCGCGGCCCGGTCACCGGCGTGGCGCTGGGCGTCGACGAGAAAGGCGCCTTGCTCGTTCAGTTGCCGCACCGCCATGTCCAGCGGTTCCACAGCGGCGACGTGACGCTCCGCTGAAGAGCCGCCCTTGGGAGTCGGGGGGGAGGGCGCCCGGGTGGTCAAGATTGACCTTCACCCGGGCGCCCTATACATTGTCACCCTCGCTGTGCTCAGCGAGGGTGACAATTGTCGAGTCTGACAGCACACGACATCGCGCGGTGCGCCGTCTTCGCCAGTCTCATGGCCGCCGGGGCCTTCGTGACCATCCCGATAGGCCCCGTGCCTGTCACTCTCCAAGTCTTCTTCGTGCTCCTCGCCGGCATGATGCTGGGACCGCGGCTCGCTCTTCTCAGCGTCACGGTCTACCTTGCGCTCGGACTCGTCGCTCCAGTCTACGCCGGAGGCGCCTTGGGTGTCGGCGTGCTGTTCGGCCCCACCGGGGGCTATCTCATCGCGTTCGCGCCCGCCACGACGATAGCCGGATGGGTCGCACACCGTCACGATCGAAGCTTTGGGCGGCTCCTACTGTCTGCCGTCGCGGGGCTGGCCCCGATCTACGCGCTTGGCCCAGCTTGGCTCGCCACTCAGGGTGGCATGACCGTAAGCGCGGCCATGAAAGCGGGGCTGGCCTCCTTCATGCCGGTGGATCTGTTGAAGGCGGGACTGGCGGCGGCTGTGGCCTGGAGTCTGGTCAACCCACGGCTGGGTCTTCTCGCGACTCAGCGACACCGCTGAGTTCGGCAGCGGCCTTGCCGTGCAGCCGCAGGTTGATGCGGCCGCGCTCGTACTCGCCCATGAAGTCAGTGGAGGTCCCCTCACGGTACGCGAGGTCCTTGTCCCGCAGCATCCGGGCGAAGACCTCGACGTAGTGCGCGTCCAGCGTAACGCCGGCCGCCTTTCGAAGCTCCTTGAGGGCGTCGAACGAGCTGCGCGCGAAACGGTACGGACGGTCCGATGTCATCGCGTGGTAAGAGTCCGCAACGGCGAGGATCTTGCTGAGCTCCGGGATCCCATCGGCCGTCACGCCGTCCGGATACCCGCTCCCGTCCAGCCGCTCGTGATGGTACTGCACGATATCGGCCACGTCCTGATACGCGGCAAGGTGTGACAGGACCTCGGCGCCTTTGCTCGGATGCTGGCGGACATACGCCCAGTCGTCCTCGTCCAGGGTGGTCTCCTTGCTGAGAACAGCGTCCGGAGTTCCTACCTTGCCAAGGTCATGAAGGAGCCCCGCGAGATGCAGTGCTTCGGCATCCTCTTCCGGGAGATCAAGTGCTGCGGCCATGTCGCGGCAGTACATGGCGACCGCCGCCGAGTGTTGAGCGGTGTACTCGTCCTTGCCGTCAAGGAGTTCGACCATCGCGGCAGCAAGACCGATGTTCATCTCAAGGTACTGGTCGCTGAGTTCTTTCTGCCGCGCGACATGTCGCTTCTCGTTGGCCAGGAGCTTGAACATGTACTGGCTGGCGAACAGCGGGACGAAGAGGAGGACGACTGCCACCAGGCCAGCCTCTGCATAGAGCGCGGCCGTCATTAGTCCCATGCCCGTCAACACCGTCAATGATCGCGCGAAAGGTGGCAGCTCCGTCTTCCAGAACGTGGCAAGAGGACGTCGGTACATGAGTAGGGAAGCGAAGCCGACACCCGCCAAGTTCACGCACTCATACGCCGCAGCCGTCGCCCCTCCTGCAACCAGCAATCCCGCGCTGAACGCCGAACGATCGAAACTCCACAGGGCATCAATCAGCAGAAACACGAGCGACCCACTCGCTGCGGCGATCACGAAGTTGCAGGCGTTGAAGAGCGAGATGAACGCCGAGCGCTCGCGCCAGCACCCCCACGCTCCTGCCGCAGCCGCGACGACCATCGCCGGGGCGGGGCCAAGGAACATCATGGCTAATAGAACAGGAAGGTTGGACGAAGTGAGAGTAATCCGGTCCGTAAACTCGACACCGAGGCTCTCGGCAACCACGGCCAACAACGACAGGACGACACAAGCACTCATTACGTCCCTTAGGTCGCTAAGAGAGTAGCCAGCGGCCGCAGCGCAAAATGCGGCGATGGACGCAACAGCCCATGCAATAGCGAGCGCCCTGAAGCTGGAGGAAACCTCGGACAACGACCGCATCCTCACTTTCGTAACCCCAGAGGTATCGGCAGGATGCAGCCGATGCTATAGCAGCCGCGTCTATGTGAGAGCGCCGTGGTGAGTTGAAATGCGTGAGCTAGTGGACTTTGCCACTACCTCCGCCAGCGCTCAGTGCAACAAGGAGCGACGCGAGCACACCCTCGAGTTTCTTCATCGTTCACGCTCCGAATCCGCAAAGTGAGGAGCTAGTGGATTTTGGCAGAGTGAATCTTGGCGGATGAGTGCACGTCATTCCTCCTCAAGTTCGCCGCATTGCTGCCGATACAATTAGGTTGACGATTAATCTGCCCGGATGCTAGGAGAGCGCTGCGCGTGCCTGACCGGCATCGACGCTGTCCAGCATGGACAAGGTGGCGGTCAGCATTGTCAGTCTGGACAACACATGTCACAATTGGCAACACTTGCGCCGCTGCCTGGTCGAATCGGAACACAGTGACAACCGCTGCGCCGAAACCGTTCCGTCTTCCTCCAGATGGTGATCGACTGACGCGACTCGAGCGCGGACGCGCAGACTTGCCAGCGCGGCGCTGCCGGCGAGCGGCTGTGTCCAGACGAGCCGGTGGACAGGAGTGAACGAGGAGTCGGTCCAGCGGGTACGTGAAGAGCCGCCAGGCCCTGCCCTCTGGACCAACCGCAACTTCTTGCTCCTCTGGTCCGGGCAGTTCGTCTCGCAGCTCGGCGACCGCCTCTACTACATCGCCTTCCCTTGGCTCGTGTACGGCGCCACCGACTCCGCCCTTTCCACGGGTGTCGCCCTTGCGCTGTACACAGTCCCGTACCTGCTCTTCGGGATGATCGCCGGCGTCGTCATCGATCGCTTCGACAAGCGTCGACTCATGCTCCTCGCCGAGGTCGCACGGCTGGTGCTGGTCCTGCTGGTGCCCGTGGCTGCGAGCCATGCCCTGTGGACCGTCTTCGCGCTGAGCTTCGCAGTCGCCAGCCTGACGGTGCTTTTCGACCCAGCCAAACTCTCGCTCCTGCCCGACATCGTTGCTAAGGACCAGCTGCTTCGCGCGAACTCGTTGCTCGCGTCGGCCGAGACGCTCACCGAGGTGCTCGGGTACGCCGCCGCCGGCTTCCTGCTCGCCGTCGTCTCGACCACTACGGCGTTCCGCATCGACGCGGCGACCTTCCTGTTCTCCGCCGCGACGCTGCTGCTGATGTCGTACCGGCGGCCGGCGCGCGCAGCGGGACCGGCCGCACGGTCCTTTGCCCGCGAGCTACGTGAAGGCTTCGCGCAGATCCGCCGCCATGCCGGACTGCTGGCTAACACCGTGCTCGCCGTCTTCATCGCACTCGGACTCGGGGCGACGCTGCCGCTCACGTTCTTCCTCGCCGTGAACGTCCTCGGCAGCCAGCCCCGAGGAGCAGAGCTGGACCTCGGCATTGCGAGCTTCGGCATCTTCGAAGCGGCGATCGCCGCAGGCTATCTCTCCGGTTCCGTGGCGGTGGCGGCGGTGGCGGCGCGCCTACCGCTCGGCCGCGCCATCATCGCGGGATTCGCCATGACCGGAGCCGGGATGGCGGCCATCGCAGCAGCCGACCGGATCTGGACCGCCGCCGTGGTCTTCGCCGTCATCGGGTTCGCCAACGCCGTCGGGCTCATCGCCATCGACACTTATGTGCAACGCGTCGTCCCGGAGCCCGTCCGTGGCCGCGTGTGGGGTTCGCGATTCATGCTGACGCAGGGCGCCTACGCCACCTCGGTCCTTGCTGGTGGGGCTCTCCTGACCGTCATGGGTGCGCAGACCCTCTTCGTCGCTGCCGGAGTGATCGTCGCCCTTCCAGCCCTCATCGCCCTCTTCGTGCCCTCGTTGCGAGAGGCGTGAGGCAGGGACGGATGACCGCCTCGCCGCCTCGGTGATAGCCTAGCCGAGCGCGGCAGGACCGGACTCGCGCGACAGAGGCGAGGCGGGCGCTGGCGACCGGAGACACCCGGGGCAAGCCGCGCGAGAGGCCCATGGACTCCTGCGACGACTTCATTCACGACGTGACGACCCCTGCGTCGACCTCGCGGGCGACAACGTCCGGGGCGCCTCCGGACGAGGTCGGCCGCGGGGCGACAACATCCGAGTCGCCGCCGGATCCCATCGGCCCCACGAGCTCGACGGGCGGGGCACGCCCGGACCGAACGAGCTGGTTCCAGCTCGGCGTCGTGTGTTTTGCGAGCTTCGTCGCCTGGACCGCCTTCGGGGCGATCCTCCCATACCTCCCTCTCTTCCTGAAGGATCAGGCCCACAGCTCGCTGACGATGATCGGCGTCATCGCCTCCATGTACTACGTCGGCACCCTGTTCTTCTCATCACCGCTCGGCTGGCTGAGCGATTCGATCGGCAGGAAGCCCGTCATCGTCGGCGGCTCCGCCCTCACCGCCGTCGCCATGCTGCTGTTCACGACGACGACGAACCCACTCTGGTTCATTCTCTTCCGTCTGCTCGAAGGGATCGGGACGGCCGGCATCGGCCCGGCAGGCCAGGCCTTCATCGCCGACATCACGCCAGAGCGCGACCGCAGCAAGGCGTATGGGATCCTGACGACGGCGCAGTACGGGGGCCTGATCATCGGACCGGCGCTCGCGCCGCCGCTGTATCACCTGGCGGGCGGCGGCCTCGACGGCTTCTACGCGATCTTCTACTTCGGCGCCGCGTTCGCGGCCGTGACGACCGTCGTCATGCTCGCCTTCGTGAAGGAACCGGCCGCGAGCCGCGCGCGCCGCAGGGCGCGCGCGGCTCGCGGCCTCACTGAGCGCGAGCGCCCCCCTTATCGCTCGGTGCTCACGCGCCCCATCCTCGCCTTCGTCGTCATCGCCTTCCTGAGCCACTACGCCATGGGCGGCTGGGAGGTCGTATGGAGTATCTGGCTCGACCATCTCGGAGCCTCGAAGACATACATCAGCATGACATGGGTCGCCTACTCGGTCCCCATGCTGCTCGCGTTCGCCGGCGGCATGCTCGCCGACCGCTACAACCGCTTCGCCCTCATGTTCGTCGGCTACACGATCTCGGCCCTGTCCTGGATCGTGTACGGCGTCACCACCGACTTGACGCTCTTCCTCATCGTCAACGTGATCGAGGGTTTCGCGATCGCCTTCTCGTACCCGGCGAAGCAGGCCTTCCTGATCCAGGTGAGTCCCCCGAGATGGCTCGGGACCGTCACCGGCATCGAGACGACGTCGATGCAGCTCGCAGGCTGGCTCGGCTCACTGACGGCGCCGATGCTCTACGCCCGCGTGTCGGGCTACGTCCTCGCCATCGGCGGGGCGCTCGCCCTCCTCGGCCTGGCCATCGGCGGGCCGACGCTCCGCGGTGAATGGCGCCGCATCACCGAGGTGGGCGACCGCCGTTCGTGCGAGGAGCTCGACACGCTCTCCGGCGAGGTGCGGCCCGACGCGGCGTCGCATCCCCCGTTCGGCATCGAGTGAGCCCGCACGCTCAGAACCGGCGCACCTCGCCGTAGAGCGTGTCGCGCTGCACGGGGGTGAAGCCGGCGGCGCGGATGAGCCGCACCATCTCTTCGACGCTGATGGTGTGGCTCACGCCCGCCGCCTTGACGACGTTCTCCTCGATCATCGTCGAGCCCATGTCGTTGGCGCCGAAGGCGAGTGCGACCTGGCCCACGCGCAGGCCCTGCGTCACCCAAGAGGCTTGGATGCTCGGCACGTTGTCGAGGTAGAGGCGGCTGACGGCGAGCAGGCGCAGGTAGTCGACGCCGGTGGCCGGCACGTGGCCCTCTTCGAGGGCCGTGTTGCCGGCCTGGAAGGTCCACGGGATGAAGGCCGTGAAGCCGCCGGTCTCGTCCTGCAGGTCGCGGATGCGGCGCAGGTGCGCGATGCGCTCGGCCGCCGTGTCGAGCGAACCGAACATCATCGTCGCCGTCGTCCGCATGCCGAGGCCGTGCGCTGTGCGCATGACCTCGAGCCAGATGTCAGTCGGGATCTTGTGCGGGCTGATCGCGCTACGCACGCGGTCGACGAGGACCTCGGCGCCGCCCCCGGGCAGCGAGGCGAGGCCCGCTGCCCGCAGGCGGCGCAGCGTCTCGTCGATCGTCAGGTCGCTCTGCTTCGCGATGTGGGCGACCTCGGGCGGCGAGAGGCAGTGCAGATGCACCTGCGGGAAGCGCTCCTTGATGCCGGTGAAGACGTCCTCGAACCAGCGGATGTCGAGGTCGGGGGTGAGGCCGCCCTGCATCATGATCGCGGTGCCGCCGAGGTCGAGCGTCTCCTCGATCTTGCGATGGATCTCTGCCGGCGTGAGCAGGTAACCCTCACCGCTCCCCGGGCGCTTGTAGAAGGCGCAGAAGCGGCAGCCCGAGACGCAGTAGTCGGTGTAGTTGATGTTGCGGTCGACGATGAAGGTGACCTCGCCCCCGGGGTGCAGGCGGCGACGTAGCTCGTCGGCGCGGAAGCCGAGCTCGAGCAGGTCGCCGCGTTCGAGGAGGTCGAGAGCCTCGGCATCGCCGAGACGCGCGGGCGGCGCGCCCGGCACGGGCGCGCCGCCCGTCGTCATCATCCCCGGATGGCTCACAGCGCTGCGTCCCTCAGGTCCATCGAGAACACCACATAGTCGCCGCCGATACCGATCCGGTCATGATGGATCGCGACGCCGTCGACCACCTCGTCGCCCGGCTCGATCGTGAACCCGATGCTGCGGTGGAAGGCGATCGAGCGCGTGTTGAAGGCGCCCGTCTCGGCCATGATGCGCGTACGCCCGCGCTCACGTGCGAGCGCGGCGAAGCGACGGTACAGCTCTCGTCCGAGGCCGAGGCGCCGGTGGTCGCTGCGAACGCCCATGAAATGGACGTAGCCGGCGTCGGGATATCGTTGCGAGAGCCAGCCGACGAGGAAGGCGACGAGCTCACCCTCGTCCTCGACGATGAACGTCGAGTCGCCGAAGTGCTCGAAGAGTTGCGGCTGGACGCAGTGGTTCAGCCGCCGCTCCCACCACTCGTCGACCGCTCGCGCCACGGCGATCGCATCGGCGGGCTCAGCCGTCCGCCAGCGCAGACGAGCGAGCGCGGCCGCGTCAGTCGTCATGACCCGGCACCGAGCCCCGGACCGGCGCACTGAGCCGGGTCTCCTCGAACGACGCTGCAGGCACGTCGTCGAGTTCGGGAACCTCGTCCAGTTGGTCGATGGCGGCGGCGCGGCGATAGAACTCGAGCAGCCCGCGCCGGTATTCGGGCGTGAACCCGTACTTGAGCCGGTCGAAGTACTCCATCAGGTACGCCTGGTTGAAGTCGTAGCGCAGGGCGGCCTCGGCGGCGGTCCGCTCCGGCTGCGCCGCGCACTGGTCCCGCGAGGCGAGCAAGGCCCGACCGACGGCGTCGGCAGCCGCGGGCCGCGCGGCGACGAAGTCGCGCCGCGCGGCGCACACCGCGAACACCATCGGCAGACCGCTGACCCGCTGCCACTCCTCGCCGAGGTCGTAGTTGTTCGGGTAGACCCTCGTCCGCAGCACGTGCAACGCCTCGTCGCCGATGAGCACGAGGCCGTCGGCGCCTGCCATGACCTCCGAGAGCGGCCCGCGGCGGGGCACGAACTCAGGCTCGATGCCCCACTCCCGGCAGAGGATCTTGACGAGGCACACCGAGGTCGCGCTCTGTTCGGTCAGCGCGATGCGCGTCACGTCGCCGAGAGGCACGCGGGTGAAGAGCTGGACGGAGTCGACGGCGCCCAGGGAGCTGATCGAGACGTGGGGCAACACGCTGAGGACGTCGGCGTGGCGGGCGTAGGCGATCGACGAGGGCAGGGCGACGTCGATCTCACCCTCGACGAGCAGCGCGTTCAGCGCCGCCGGATGCCCTTCGACGATCTCGGCGGCGACGCCGCGCGCGGCGAGCTCTTCCTCGAAATGATCGTACAAGGGGAAGCAATTGACGAACTCGATGCGCCCGACGCGCACCGCAGGTGCGGCGTCAGTCATCGTAGCGCCGCACGACGTTGTAGAGGGTGTCGCGCTCGACCGGCGTACGCCCGGC
>ENA-UOWE01000967-UOWE01000967.1-activated-sludge-metagenome-genome-assembly--contig:-NODE-967-length-37875-cov-9.108488_pt1 | contig 37875 bp, 37 predicted proteins | sample MGYA00249841_ERZ761562 | MGnify/ENA primary metagenome ERZ761562 (study PRJEB28883, sample SAMN05720200) | activated sludge metagenome | isolation source: Anaerobic digester | place: Japan...
GCTTTTTATCACAGATATTACTGAATATTTTTCAGAAATTGTGATGTTTCGATTTAACGCCATTTAAACCTCTATTGATAAGAATATGTTTACACATCAAAGTTTTTAGATATTGATTTAAACGTTTGGGTAGTGGTATTGGGGGTAGGGAATATGTTTTTCGGCATAGAACAATCTTTTTAAAGAGAAAAAGTTAACCTGTGTTCAGAGCTCTATTCTTTTGAGAGGGTTAAATGATAGATGAAATCCTAATAAAAAACACAGTAATCGAACTTCTAAAAGACGCCTCAACAAAACTCCCTCAAGATGTCAAAAATGCGCTGCAAAAAGCCTATGAAATCGAAGAAGGGCCTTCTAAAGGTCAGCTTGAGGCTATATTAAAAAATATAAAAATGGCAGAGGAGTCGTCAACCCCGCTTTGCCAGGATACTGGCATCCACATTTTTTTTGTAAAGATTGGGGACATAGGAAATCCAAATATAGAAAAAAAATTATATAATATTATCACTGAAAGCGTTAGAGAGGCAACAAAAATAATTCCTTTAAGGCCTAATGCTGTCCACCCTTTAACAAGAAGTAATCCTGGGGATAATGTTGGAGATCACATACCTTATGTTTATTTTACACCGATTGATGCCGATTATATTGAGATAACTGCAATGCCCAAAGGGGCGGGCAGTGAAAATATGTCCCAAGTTGCAATGCTAAATCCTACTGAAGGATTAAAGGGGATAAAGAAATTTGCTCTTGACGCGGTAGTTAGTGCAGGATCAAATCCATGCCCCCCAACGATAATAGGCCTTGGTATCGGAGGAAGCGCTGATGTGTCAGTGATGCTTTCAAAGATGGCTTTGCTAAGGCCAATTGACAGGAGGCATCAAGACCCGGGGATAGCTTCTTTGGAAAAGGAGCTTCACGAGGCTTTTAATGCACTTGGTATTGGGGTTATGGGGCTTGGCGGAAAGACCACCGTACTCGGGGTCAACATCGAACTTGGGTATTGCCACACCGCATCACTTCCAGTCGCAATAAATGTCCAGTGCTGGGCTGGAAGAAGAGCGACTGCAAGGATATACAAGGATGGAAGGGTAGAGCACCTTACCTTTAAGAAGTGATTTAATGGAAAAAATATTAGACTTACCGCTTGATGAAAAGACTGTCAGGCAATTAAAGATTGGGGAAACAGTTTATCTTAACGGGGTTTTCTTTACAGCTCGAGATGAAGCCCACGTTAAAGCGTTAGAATATGCTAAGCATGGAAAAAAAATCCCCTATGACTTCAAAGGTTTGGCAATATACCACTGCGGACCCATAATGACAAAGGAAGGAGACAAGTGGAAGGTAATTGCGGCAGGCCCGACAACATCGACAAGAATGAATTCCCTAGAACCCATGTTTATTGAGAAGTTTAGAGTTTCGGCTATAATTGGGAAAGGCGGGATGTCAAAACCAACAGTTGATGCAATGCAAAAGTTTGGATGCGTCTACCTTGCATTCACAGGCGGGGCTGCAGTTCTTGCTGCTAAGGGGATAAAAGAGGTCCTTGGCGTGGAATGGCTTGAACTTGGCATGCCGGAGGCATTGTGGGCATTGGTCGGAGAGAAATTTGGACCGCTTACAGTTACAATTGATGCCCATGGAAACAGCCTTTATGAGGACGTTATGAAGGAAGTTGAAAAAAATATTCCAAGGGCTAAGGAAATACTGAAAATTTAAGGGGATTTTATGAAAAAACAGTCAGAAGAAAATTTGATAAAGGAGGCGTCAAAACCGGCGGAAGACGCCATGAAACTCCATCCATTTTACAAAGGAAAGATTAAGATTTCATCAAAGGTGTGCATAAGGGATTTTAATGATTTTGCCATATGGTATACACCTGGTGTTGCAGAACCTTGCAAAGCCATTAACAAAAATAAGGATGCAGTCTTTGAGCACACAAACAAGGGAAACGCTGTTGCCATTGTTTCAGACGGGACAAGGGTGTTGGGATTAGGGGACATTGGGCCTGAAGCTGCAATGCCTGTTATGGAGGGAAAGGCACTTTTATTTAAGTACCTTGGAGGCGTTGATGCCTATCCTATATGCCTTGACACAAAAGATCCTGAAAAGATAATTGAGGCATGTAAGCTTATCAAGCCAACTTTTGGGGGAATAAATCTAGAGGACATCGAAAAACCAAAGTGTTTCTTTGTTTTGGATAAATTAAGGGCCGATAAGGATATGGATATACCTGTGTGGCATGACGATCAGCAGGGGACCGCCACAGTTGAAGTTGCCGGATCAATCAACGCCCTAAAGGTCGTTGGTAAAAAATTAAATGAAGCAAGTATTGTGTTAGTAGGGACTGGTGCCGCAAACATTGCAACTTCAAGGATTTTAGTTGCGGCTGGTGCAGAGAAGAAGAACATTATCGCTGTGGACTCTAAGGGAATCCTAAATGCAAACAGAAAAGACCTTGAGATGGACAAATCACAAAATCCTTTCAAGTGGGATCTATGCATCAATGCAAATAGAGAGCAGAGAAGTGGGGGGATAAAAGAAGCTCTTAGTGGCGCTGACATCTGCATTGCAGCATCAAAGCCAGGCCCTGGAACAATAAAGAAGGAGGAAGTGTTAGGAATGGCAACAGATGCAATTATGTTCGCATCTGCAAATCCAACACCTGAGATATGGCCCTGGGAGGCAAAGGAAGCGGGGGTCAGGATTGTTGGGACAGGAAGGAGTGACTTCCCAAATCAGATCAATAATTCAATAGTTTTCCCCGGGATATTCAGGGGCGCACTTGATGTCAGGGCAAAAACAATAACTGATGAGATGTGTGTCGCTGCAGCATTTGAAATTGCAAAGACCGCTGAAGACAAAGGACTTTCTGATGAGTACATTGTTCCAACGATGAGTGAGTGGGAGGTATTTCCAAGGGAAGCTGTTGCCGTAGGTATTAAGGCAATCAAGCAGGGCATTGCTAGGGTGAAGTACAGCAAGGATGAGCTCTATGAGATGGCTGAAATAACAATCAGGAAGGCAAGGGATGAAACAGAAATGATGATGAAACACGGAATAATAGAGATGCCACCTAAATAAGAATTTAATTTATTTGACATCAAGGAAAAATCAATGCCTCGAATTTTTTTAATTTACTATTAAATCAATGATCTAGAAGTGCCAATTCAAATCATGTTTCATCTTGCAGCAAAGTAAAATAAAATAATTAAGTTATAGAAGCGTTTGCATCATGTAAAAATTCACCAGTCGATCTGGCACCGCCTAATCCTAGTATTAGTGATATCTTTTCCATGGGAAGCTCTTTTCTAACAAAGGCATTGTAATGCTGCATTACAACTGTAACTCCTGTTGATCCTGTCACTAAAAACTCAGTCTTATTTTGTATCGAGTAACCTAACGGCCCTCCCCAGTAAACAGTTGAAGTGCTGCTTTGATAGTTTGAAAATACTATATCAAGCCAGCCATCTTTGTTCAAATCACAGATTCCTACACCTGCCGTTCCTTTAGTTGGTAGGAGGGTCCTGTTTGAAGCAGAGTATCCAGAGGGAGATCCCCAGTAAATGTAAGAATTTACCTGAGAGACACCACTATAGCTTGTAAGCACGATGTCAAGATGCCCATCCTTATTTAAATCCTCAACAGATGCACCATAGACCCATGAAGAGGGAATTAGCGATCTTTGGCTATTAGAGTATCCTGATGCACTCCCCCAGTAAATATAGGAGTTAGAACTAAAATTACCGAATACGATGTCTTTAAATCCATCGTTATTTAGATCCCTAATAGAAACTCCACCTGCACTCCATGTTTCAATATCACTTTTGTTGGATATTGAAAATCCTGACGCACTCCCCCAGTAAACATATGACTTAGTTCCATTATAGTTACAGAATATTATATCTGGCCACCCATCATTGTTTAAATCACTGATTGTGACACCAAATGCCTTGCTGGTGGGAAGATCAACCCTTTTAGACTTTGAGAATCCGTTTGGACCTCCATAATAGATGAAAGAAGAAGGATTTCCATAATTAGCAAATACTATATCAAGCCAGCCATCTTTGTTTAGGTCACTAACAGATACCCCACCTGCACTGGGGGATAAGATATCTGTTTTAGAATCGTTTGAATAGCCTTGTCTTGAACCCCAAAATATTCTTGAAGTGGTCCCTGTTGAAAACAGAATGTCATTGAATCCGTCCCCGTTTAAATCAAGAGGCTTGATCTGATATGACGTCCCGTTTGGATATGTCGGGAGGAAAAATGAGTTATCATGCTCCGAATCAGGATTTGAGTTTGCATATAAAGGGCCTAAGGTAAAAATTAATGCAAACAGTAAAATTATAACACTTTTGTAATTAAACGACATAGGGGGAAGATATTGATTCATTTATAAAGTTTATGTACTTTGACTCATTTTTTCCAGTTTTCATTGATTAAGGCTATTAAATGAAAAAATTATACAAAATCACTTTTTAGTGAAAAACTCTATCGCTTCCTCTAGCTCTTTATGGGTCTTTGCATATTCTTTGATATCAATCCCCTTTTGATATGCCTCACAAGCCTGGACAAGCGCCTTTGCGCCTGCTGTTGTCCCTTTCGGATGTGCGTGACATCCTGCACCCATCGTTGTGATGAAATCAATATTTCCCATCACATCGATAAACGGCTTTAGCAAGGTCGGATTAAGTCCTCCTGATATGATTGGGCAGCATTTTTTAACACCCCTCCAGCTGTCATCCTCTAAAATAACGTGGCGTGCTGTATCTGCCTGAACAATGGCTATGGCATCCTCGTCACCCTCAAAGATTTTTGACCACTCCTGTTCAAAGAAATGCCCCTTTGACTTAAAGTGCAGAATGTTCTGCGCTGCAACTATGTCCTCTTTAGGGCTGCCCTGCATCTTGCCCACACCGGCAGTTCCTGTGTGTATCCCGGATGCGCCTGAAAGTCTAGCAAATTTAGATAGAACTAAAACTGAAAATCCGAGTGGATTTTCCATCCTGGTAAATGCTCCATGGGCAGCTCTGTGAAAATGAATGAAAACATCAGGATACTTTCTTCTTAGTGTTTGAACTGCCATCCAACCGGCTGTAATGCCGTCAATTAAAAATGCATAGCTTCCTGGCTCAAATCCGGCGTTTCTTATAAGCTCACATCTTTCAATCATCGTGTCAAAGTCGGCAGCAGAAACATTAAACGAGTGGACCTTTTTACGGCCTGTTTCCTTCACAGCTTTGTCCATGGCAGCTTTTACATTCTTCACCATCTTATCAAATGGTGAGAAGTCCTGATTTGCCTGAGGCTCATCGTTTTTTACAAAGTCCCCGCCACCTACCCAGAAGTCATATGCGGCCTCGGCATATTCTGCTGAGGTAAGCCCCATCTTTGGCTTGATTATGGTCCCAAGAATCGGCCTATCATAGACATCAAGGTATTTCCTCATGTCATCCAACGTATAGCTTGGGCCATCATACTGCTCAAGCATCGAAGGCGGAAACCATACGTCAAGCAGCTTCAAAGCGCTTACTTCCTTCATCCCAAGGACATTGCCCACAAGGTATGTCAGCACATTCTGTACATTACCCCCCCTATCAAAGAGCCTCCAGGGATAGGCTATCCAGACAAGATTTTTTTCCTGATCAATTTTGTAGACTATTGCATTCATCTCTTTTGAGAAGGGTGTTTCAGTCTTTACATTGAAATTTGTACCTGTGGATGACTCTGAGGCAACTTCTGCCGCTGCCTGCAAAATGTTTAGCTTCCCCCCAGATACTAAGTGAAAAACGGCAAGAAGGTATTCCCCATTTTTAGGATTTGGAAGATCAAAATTCACATATCCATTTTGATGGATGTTTAGTGTTTTAATTAATTGTTCTATGTTTATTTTTTCCATGATGACTAACTGCTTTCAATTATTTATAAAATTACCCCATTTGTAATAGAGGTGCCGGATAAATATAAATTTAATAAAAAATTTACATTATGGCTCTAAAGTCTTTTTCACGATTTCCAAAACAAATTTTACATCTTCAATGGATTTTAATGCATCAGTTTCATTGTATTCTTCGGAAGGTAAAAAATCTTCAGCACCGTAAAAGCTTATCTCCCTCTCTTTTCTTAGAGCTTTAGATATGTCCCTTATTTTATCACAATTGGATAATAGTGGCTCTTTTAGAAACTCCTTATTTTTCTCAAGTATTAGACTAACATCATGCTTTGTGGGAACAATCAATCCCATATCAATCAGTACAGCCTTCAATAAAAGTTCCACAGTTTCTTGTGCTTCTCTTACTACTTCTGCATAGCCTTTTCTTTTGAGGTATTCATCCAGAATTTCAAATCTTATTGTGGCTCTTTTTATGTAATCTTCTGAAAGTTTATCCAAACTTGATACCCTCTAGAATTTTTTTATTGTTAAGAGCAAAATATTCAAAACTGCCACATTTCTCCTTTCTTGTTTTACACTCTTTCATTAAATCCTTATATTTCAAAAGCAACTGTTCCATGAAGTTATCCCTGTCAAATATAATAATCTTTTTTGAAATCATGTCAAGGTATAGCGGATTAAAGCATAAAGCCTCTTTTTCAGTCATAATTACTGTGGATATTTCAGGATTTATACCTTCATCAAGTAAGGCTAGACTTGAGTTAAGAAATGGTGATTCTATTTGTTTCAAAAATTCATGTATTCTAGCCCTTCTATTCTCCTTAGTTTTAATAACAATAAAAAGGTCTATATCGGAATCTAACTTATTTTCCTCCTTGGCGTAAGATCCGTACAAAATAAGGGAGATTAATCTATCCCCGTAATATTCTTTAATTCTATCAAAAATTTGATTTAGGTAATTTTTATGATTACCAGAGTAATACTTCATAATTTTGATTACATTTTTATTCTTTATAAATATAATCAGTATCAAAGCTTTTTTTACTTAGGCCTATTTTTTACTTTTCAGACTTCATTTTGATGTGATTCTTCTCCCACTTAATTGACTAGCTTATATTATATGAAGCCACTAAATTAAGACGGAACAGAGTTCTAATTAAATTACTAGTTTTATATTGCCACTTCAACTGTGGTAAAGCTTACGTTCTGGGTTTCAGGCAGTTTAGTGCCAGCTTCATTCATTTCTTCTAAAAGTAGTTTAATAACGTCTTTTATATTTTCTAAAACTTCTTCGTACGTGTCTCCCTGAGTGTAACAACCTTGAATATTTGGGCAGAATGCAAAGTATCCATCTGAATCTTTTTCAACAATTATTGGAAATTTTAATGACACCATCATAGCGCCTCTGTATCCCAGTAGCTAATCAAGTATTTAATATTTTTCTTTTATTTGATAAAGATTGAAAAGAATCATCAGAAAAGAAATCTTACCTTCCGGAAAGGCCTGTGATAATCTATTCTGCTGTAATAGTATCAATCATATCCTAAAACTAGTATATATCAAATTAATTTTTTGAAATCCTCAAGAGAAATATCTATACTATTTAGTATCTCTCTTAATACTTTTGGATGGAGACTCTTTCCTGAATGATATGGTACTGTAATTCTTGGAAGCTTTTCCTTCATATTGCCACTTCAACTGTGGTAAAGCTTACGTTCTGGGTTTCAGGCAGTTTAGTGCCAGCTTCATTCATTTCTTCTAAAAGTAGTTTAATAACGTCTTTTATATTTTCTAAAACTTCTTCGTACGTGTCTCCCTGAGTGTAACAACCTTGAATATTTGGGCAGAATGCAAAGTATCCATCTGAATCTTTTTCAACAATTATTGGAAATTTTAATGACACCATCATAGCGCCTCTGTATCCCAGTAGCTAATCAAGTATTTAATATTTTTCTTTTATTTGATAAAGATTGAAAAGAATCATCAGAAAAGAAATCTTACCTTCCGGAAAGGCCTGTGATAATCTATTCTGCTGTAATAGTATCAATCATATCCTAAAACTAGTATATATCAAATTAATTTTTTGAAATCCTCAAGAGAAATATCTATACTATTTAGTATCTCTCTTAATACTTTTGGATGGAGACTCTTTCCTGAATGATATGGTACTGTAATTCTTGGAAGCTTTTCCTTCATATTGCCACTTCAACTGTGGTAAAGCTTACGTTCTGGGTTTTCTGGAAAGTTCTTTTTATAATTAGTTAATTTTTTATATGATATTGAAGTTATATATTGTTGATGAAAACAAAGGAAGAGGTAATCAAAGTCTTAAAGCATGAATTACCATACTTAAAACAAAGATATGGAGTTTCTAATGTAGGGCTCTTTGGCTCTTATTCTAGAAATGAGCAGACTGAACATAGCGATATTGACTTACTTGTTGACTTTGAAAGGCCTATAGACTTTTTTAAACTTTTTGAAGTGGAAGACTATCTAAAAGAAAAGTTTGGTATTAAAGTTGAGGTAGTAACAAGATCGGCTTTGAAAGACAGAATAAAAAATAGAGTCCTAAAGGAAGTATCCTATGTCTCTTAGGGACGAAAAACTGTATATTGACGATATTCTAGAAGCAATATACAAAATTGAAAATTACATTCAAGATATTGATTTTGAAGATTTTAGTTCTGATCAGAAATCAATCGATGCAGTTATCCGAAATTTGGAAATAATTGGAGAAGCAACTAAGAATATTTCTATAGATTTCAAGAACAGATATCCTGATGTAAATTGGAAAGATCCTACTAGAATGAGAGACAGACTTATTCATGCCTATTTTAGAGTAGATTTAGAAATCGTTTGGGAAACTATAAAGTTTAGAATCCCTGAATTAAAAGAGCAGATTGAAAAGATAAGTGAGTAATTTAAAAATTCTCTTCAGTAAAAGTTATATACATTTATCAATAATCTTAGTTGATGATGCTTAGTGCTGTTATTTTTAAGGAAGAGGATATGTATGTTGCAGAGTGTCCGGAAATAGGAACGGTAAGCCAAGGCTATACTATAGATGAAGCACTTTCTAATTTAAAGGAAGCAACTGAACTATATTTAGATGAATTTCCATTAAAAAAACACTCCAATCCTTTGCTCACTACTTTTGAGGTCACTTTAAATGCCAAAACTTAATTGTCTTTCTGGGTATTAAAGTAATTAAGGTATTAACAAAAATGGGATTTACACAAATAAGGCAAGCTGGAAGTCACGTAATTCTAGTTAAGGAAGGCCAAACTGGAAAAGTTGGGTGTGTAGTTCCATTGCATGATGAATTAAAAATTAGAACTTTGAAAGGAATATTAAAACAGGCCAATATTGAAGAGGAAGATTTTCTAAAATATTTATAAGTCAAAGATTTATCCGATTACTTTCCAGATAGCCCTGTGATAATCTGTTCTGCCGTTATTTTAATGTACTGCCTCATTGTTGAATTTTGATCAATCATGTTCTTATTTATTGCTGTGACTGTTGGTGTTGACAATAAGAAAAATGACAAGAGCAGGATTACTAAACCCAAATACATGAAGACAATGTTAACTGATGTCCCTATGTATCTTTTTGATATGAAGTATAATCCTATAGTTGGGACTCCTAAACCCAATGCCATTAAGGATATGGCAGGAAAAGTGTAGATTATAAAAGATGTGATAAGCATTAGTAGGCATGCCAAAGAAAGCGGCAACACCCTTTTCTTATCCTCTTTTATTATGTGTATTAAGTTTTTAGTGTTGTGCTTGTAATAGATAAACATGAGGGCATACCCTATTGCAATGGCCATGACAAACAGTATGGGAAACCCTTCTGTGGCTCTTGTGAAAAGAAACCATCCGCTTGAAAACTTTAAGACCTGGAGCATAGAGATTGTTAGTACTGATAGGGTTGGATTATTCTTCCACCTTATCCTTGGGTGGGAGTAACAGAGGTTTAATCCCATTACCGCTAGGTAGATTATAAAGAAATTTAATCCTGAAAGGGCTGCTAAAAATGTACCTAAAACTGCAAACAATTTGATTATGGCGATGGACTCTTCCCTTGACATTGTGCCGTTTGCAACTGCCTTCCACCTGATCTTCATTTCATTGTTCTTATCTTCTTTGACATCTGTTAGATCATTAAAAAGGTATATTGCGCCAAGACCGATACTAAGGCCAGAAGCCGCCATTATGCATGTTAGGACGTTATAATTTCCGCCCGCCATTGTAAAAAGAAGCACGCCAAATATAAACTGCATAACGTTTTTTGGAACGTTTAGTGCAGCTGAATTGTATACCAGCGCTTCCCTCTTCATGGTTTCTCTAAATACTGCATGTATTTATAAAGGATTTGGTTTGAGAATTTTGTTATTGAAAGTTGAAACCAAAAGTCTTTTTAATTATTTAATTATTTTAAGATTAATACTATTATGGTGGATTAAATGTCAAATAAATTGGACGGTTCAAAGGTGTTAGTTCTTGGCGGCGCAGGTTTCATTGGCGGATTTGTTGTCCAAGAGCTTCTAAAAGAGAGTGTTTCTGAAGTCATTATCTATGATAACTTTGCAAGAGGGAAGATGGAAAATATCAATGAATCCCTAAAAGATAAAAGATGTTATATTTACCCGAATGGAGGGGATATTAGGGATCTTGATACTTTAAATGACGCAATGAAGGGCGTAGATTATGTTTTCCATCTTGCTGCGATGTGGCTCTTACACTGTAAAGATTATCCAAGGACGGCTTTCAAAGTAAATATAGAAGGAACTTTTAATGTACTTGAAGCATGTGTTAAAAACAATGTCAAAAAACTAATCTATTCCTCTTCTGCTTCAGTTTATGGAGATGCGATTGAAGTTCCGATGACTGAAGACCACCCGTTCAACAATAGAAATTTTTATGGCGCAACAAAGATAGCATGCGAAGCCATGTGCAGGGCATTTTACGATAGATACGGGCTTAACTATGTTGGTTTAAGATACATGAATGTTTATGGCCCTGGACAGGACCAAAAGGCAGCCTACACCGGAGTTATACCCATTATGCTAAACAAGATAGATGCAAATGAGGCCCCAGTTATTAATGGAGATGGAACTCAGGCCTATGATTTCATATATGTGGAGGATGTTGCAAGATACAACGTCACTGCAGCAAAAAGTGATTCGACAGATGAATTTTTTAACGTTGGAACAGGCGTTCAGACATCTATAAAGGAGCTATGCGACACAATCTTACGATTAAAAAATTCAAATCTAAAAGTCCAGTATAAACCTTATAGTGAAGACGATGCAAGAAGGCTTGTTAAGAACAGGATTGGATCCACAAAAAAGTCTGAAGAAGTTTTGGGATTTAATTATAAGTATAGCCTTGAAGACGGATTGAACAAACTCATTGCCTGGAGAGATAGTAAAAGATAGATCTAGGCTTAAAGTTTAATTCTCTTTCTGTTATTTTTGTATTCAGGACTGCATACTGGGGACGAACAGAGAGCTGTTTGCTAGTTGCAGAAGTTTTATTCAAATATTTTAGAAAGTCAGAATTTTTGTATTTTAATTCAGTTACTCTTTTTAGAAATTCATACCTTGATAAAGGTGGATCATTACAGGCTACATGGAATATTTTCTGATTTCCTTTATAGGATATAGCCTCATCCAAAGCGTAAATAATGTCATCAATATATGTAAATCTGTTATAGACATTGCCCCAGGCATTGTAATCCTTTTTTTGCTTTAGAATGTTTAAAGCAGAAGACAAAAAATCATTTTCAATCCCGATGACATTCCCAAATCTAATAACGATTGAATTTTTATATTTCAACGATTCTTTTTCTGCCATTAGTTTTGATTTTGCATAGTTTCCAAGTGGACTAAAATCAGGGCTATTTTCGTTATGGCCTTCTTTTTTACTATTGAATACAAGCTCTGTAGATGTATAGATAAATGGGCATTTTAGTTTGTATTTTTCTATTACCTCTAAAAATAATTTGACAGAGCCAACATTTATTTTTTCATGGTATTCCAAGGAATCATCCATCAACGTGTTTGTTGTTGCTAGATGGATTATTGCTTGGATTTTGTTGTTTGACACAAACTCTTCAACTTTTTTCATGCTTGGGGCATTGAAATCAATTTTGATATGATTATATTCGTTTTGCGTATCTGTTTTTGATATGCCAACAAATTTTAAATTATTTTTCTGAAGGTGGTAGGTATATGCCCTGCCAATCCTGCCAGTAGAACCAATAACTATAATATGGCTATCCACGGTCAAACTATGTAAGAAAGATATTTAAATTCTTTTGAGGCTCTTTAATCCATATGAGCGGCATCTGCGGTATTTATGGTGAGAACAATTTTGAACTTTTAAGAAAGATGATGAACTCGATGAATCACCGCGGCCCAGATGAAGAAGGAAGCTATGAAGACAAAGGGATTCTTCTTGGGCATAAGAGATTATCAATTATTGATCTTTCCACCGGCTCTCAACCTATTTACAACGAGGACAATTCAGTTGTTATTGTTTTCAGTGGCGAAATCTATAATTTTCAAGAGCTAAAGGTGGATTTGGAAAAAAAAGGCCATAGATTCTATACAAATACAGATGCTGAAGTAGTTGTGCATGCATACGAAGAGTGTGGTGTTGGGTGTATTAACGATTTTAATGGAATGTATGCATTTGCAATATGGGATGCTATCAAAAAGAGGCTATTCATCGCAAGGGATCCTAATGGAATGAAGCCGCTTTATTATTATAGTGATGGAAGTAGATTCTTATTTGCTTCTGAAGTCAAAGCGATTCTTCAAGATTTACGTGTTAAAAGAGAGGTTGATCTAAACTCTTTCCACTTCTTTTGTAACTTAAGATATTTGCCTAGGGAAAAGACCATGTTTAAAGGAATAAAAAAACTTGAAGCAGGAAGCTTTATTGTTTTAGAGCAAGGTAAAATTACTAAAAAAGATATGGTGCCTAGAGTTTTTAAACAAGAAAATAACTATGATGAAAATTATTGGTTAAAATTAGTAGAAAATGCCCTGATGAATGCAGTCAGACGGCACCTAGTATCAGACGTTCCAGTTGGCATTAATCTATCAGGCGGCATTGACTCAAGCCTTGTAACTGCATTTGCGGCAAAGATTTCAGACATACCTGTAAAGACTTTTTGTATGGGATTTGGAGAAGCAGATGATGAAATAGAGGATGCAAGAAGGGTATCGGATTATTACGATACCGAGCACAGGGATCTTTTGATTAAATCAAAGCTTGCCAAGGACTATCCCATGATGATATGGTATGCCGACACGCCAAAAAGAAATCTTTATCCTTATTATCTTACGGAGCTAACAAGTAAATATGTAAAAGTTGCACTTGGTGGGCTTGGAGGGGATGAACTATTTGGGGGGTACACCTGGAAATATGAGTATGCATATAGGACCGAAGAAATAAGAAAAAGGGTGTCACAAGAAAAAAGAGAGGAGTATAGCAAACACGCAAAAAAACTCCTTGAATACCAGATTATGCACGGCCACATAGATGATGACAATTATATGGAGTATCTGAAGAAGATCAGATTCATCGATAATAATGTCAAACTTTATTTGGAGATCCAGACACTTGATGAAGTTTTCACAAAGGAGTATCAGAAAAAAATATACGGTAAGAAGATCAATATTTCCACACTTGAAGATATTTACGATTATTATGAAAAATATTATAATGGCAATCTACCATTTTTAGATAATATTCTTTTGTTGGATTATAATATCAAAATGATAGATGACTTCATTTTTATTGATGAGTCGATGGCAATGGGGCATTCACATGAGGGTAGAATACCATTCCTCGATAGAGAAGTTGTTGATATTTCCTTTAGAATGCCTTTTGAATTTAAGTACAAGGATGGAATTGGGAAATATATTCTAAAGAAACTCGCCACTAAATACCTACCTCCTGAAGTTGTTACAAAACCTAAAAAAGGATTTGGGAGTGGCGTATTCTTTAGCTTTAATGAGGAGATCCAAGAGCTTTGTGAAAAGGCACTTTGTGATGGAAACATTGTAAAAGAGGGTTTTATTGATAAGGATTATACTGATAGAATAATTAAAAGACCTCCACAGAGAGAGCTGGTGAAACATTACGCATTAATGTGGAGCTTGCTTTCCTTTGAGATTTGGTACAATATTTATATTAAAGAGGGCAAGATTGAAACACCAAGGAAGAATATTGAATATTATATAAGGTGATTTTATGATACCGTTGATTAAGCCGTTTATTGGGGAAGAAGAGTTAATGAAAGTAAAGGAAGTCCTAGAATCTGGATACCTTACTGAAGGAAGTTTTACACAAGAGTTTGAAAAGAAGTTTGCAAAATATGTTGGATCTAAGTATGCGATAGCTATTTGCAATGCTACAGTTGGTCTTGAGATGGTATTAAAATGCATCGGTGTTACGTCTAAAGATGAAATTATAGTACCAGATTTTACTCATCCCGCAACTGCAGATGCAGCCTATCTAGCGGGCGGAGAATGTGTTTTAGTCGATGTCGATTTGGAATCAAGAAATACTACCTTTGATTTAGTTAAGAATGCAATAAACAAGAATACAAAAGCTACGATTCCAGTTTCAGAGTTTGGGAATCCTCTTGATGAATCTTTTTATGATCTAAAAGATGAAGTTTTTATCTTAGAAGATGCAGCACCTTCTATCGGTGCTGAAATAAATGGTAAAAAAGTAGGCTCATTTGCAGATGCCACAGTTTTTAGCTTCCATCCAAGAAAAATTTTAACCACAGGCGAAGGTGGCATGATAACAACTGATGACGATGAGCTTTATGAAAAGTTAGTATCATTCAAAAAATTTGGGGAAAAGCATTCTGAACTTGGAAGATTTAGCTTTGAAAGTATTGGAACAAACTACAAATTATCTAATATTCTTTCTGCGCTAGGATTAGTCCAGTTGGATAAGCTTGAAACTATTTTAAAAGATAGGATAAAAAAGGCAGAGTATTACAATAAATTATTTTCTGAAACTGAAAAGGTAGCTATACCGAATAAAAAGAATGGAACAAGACATACCTACCAGAGCTATACGTTATATGTTAAAGAAAGTAATAAAAGAGATTTTTTAATACAGAAGCTAAAGGGTAGAGGAATACAGACGCAAATTGGAACATACGCTTTACATAGGGAAAACGCATTTTCTAAGGCTAAGAAAATTGGGGAACTAGCTAACTCACTAAAATTATTTAATAATCTCCTAACACTACCTTTATATTATTCTATGACAAAGGAAGAGCAAGAAACAGTGTTCAATAATGTCATGGAGTTACTATGATAGATAAAGATGAATTTAAGGATAAATGGAAGTTTGAAATCAAGAATTTAAATTACAAAGAACTTTTAGAGCTACATTTTATTTTAAGGGATGAAATTAAGAAAAAATGGAATAGAGTTTTGCCTTTTAATGAAGAAATTACTGATAGATGGGAAAAAGCAAAATATCTGGGTTTTGGCGAGGGATCTAGCATCTATGACTCCTCTATCGTAATTGGCGATGTGAAAGTCGGAAAAAATACATGGATTGGTCCCTTTACAATTCTTGATGGGAATGGGGGCAAACTTGAAATTGGAGATAACTGTTCAATTAGTGCGGGGGTTCAAGTTTACACGCATGATTCTGTGAATTGGGCAGTTTCTGGTGGAAAAGAAAGCTACGAAACTGGGGATGTTTCAATAGGTAATAATTGTTACATTGGCCCATATGCCATTGTTTCTAAAGGTGTGAAAATAGGAAATGAAGTTATAATAGGTGCCCACAGTCTTGTAAATAAGGACATTCCTTCTGGAAAAAAGGCTTATGGAATACCTATCCAAATTAAATAAATAAATTCATGATACTAAGTAATATTCTTTTTACTATTTTAGGCATCTCTATATATTCAATCATTTTTACATCTTCTTTGTTAAAGGTATTAGAAAATTTAATAATCAAGCAAAATGTTGCCACTAAAATTATTAGCATTATTAGCCTTAATATAAAAGTTTGAATTAAAATCATTGTTAAAATGCTTAAAATCAGTGGTATGTTATACAATAATAAGGAGTATCTTCCCACATTTACTTTTTTTCTAAGAATGTAAATATATAGTGCAGAGCCTATAAAGAAAGTAATTACGGTAGCTATTGCAGGACCATTTATCCCTAGAATTTGGACTAGAATGAAATCTAAAATTAAATTTAATATTGATTCAAATACTGAAACAATGACTGAGGCTTTAATTAATTTATTTGCAGATAAAACAGGAGATATTAGACTTAAAATAGCTCTTGATATGCCCCCCCCTACAAGTACATAAAATGGCAATATTGAAGGGATATATTTTACACCAAAAAGTAATACTATTATATAAGGCCCAATTAAAAGAGTCGGCATTAAAACTAAGCTCCATATGAATAAAAATTGAGGAGTTAATCTTTCGCAAAAATTCTTTACATGCTCAGATTTCTCTTTTACAATAAATGTAGTTATTATGGGAAGCATTAAGGTTGAAATGGATTGGATGAATACTGCCATATATTCTGTAATTCTGTAAGCCAAAGAGTATATACCGACAGCCTCTGTATTTATAAATGCCTTTACTACTATAATATCCACCCACATCACAACATAAGAGCTAAGAGCTCCGAATATAATCGGATACGAAAATAATAAAATCTCAGAAATCTTATTGTTTGAAATATTAATAGGCATAATCAATTTTGGATCAAGAAATAGGACTGAGAACAGAAGTGTGGCCAAGTTTGATACAACTAATGATATAATAATGTAAAGAACAGTTGATTTATCAAAGAATATAGCTGATAAAACCATAATGATAAATAATATTTTGTTTATAACAGGAATTAACGAAAATAGTTTAATCTTGTTTGTTGCTTGAAATGTGTATTGGTCATGTTCAATTAGTGAGTATGATAAAATATAAATGAAAAAAATATAGAATAAACTATTCTTTAGACCTACATACGATGTAACAAAATTTCTAAAAACAAATATAACAATAAGAATTACGACAAGTATGCCTGATATCAACAATAAACGTGACCAGAATGTAGTCTTAATCGAGCGAGTCTTAAGGAATTCTTCTTTTCCAAATATAACAAGCGCCCCACTTGTCCAACTGACGCCAAACAAAACAAAAAAATTAACAACTGTGAGGAACAAATTGTATGCCCCATAATCTTCAACAGTTAATAATCGTGCAATAAGAGTGAAAGATATTAACTGCAATATAATAGTAGTGATATTTCCAAATAACAATGAAGAATAGTCATAAAATGACTTTTTAACTTCTAACATATTTATTCCACTTTCTCTTTTGGAATATTCCAAAAGGGTATTTAAATTTTATATTCGGATAGGTTTTCCATGCATTGCAGTATTTACATTCTGGAATGTTTTCTAGTTTATCCCTTATATTCATACTTCTAAATTTTTTTTTCAAATTACAATTAATTAGATTATTATTTTTTGAAATGCTATGCAAATGCAATAGCATTTCCTTCATTATGTATTATCCATGAATTCTCAATATGGGCACATGGATATCAGTGATCCTCATAGTACAAATCAGCTACTCTTCCCATTTACATATGGTGTATCTAAATTCTTGCATTAGGACTAATAAATTTATTCCAATATTCTTCAATTTTTTAATTTCTTCTCCATCATTTAATTTATCTAAGCTCGGGACATACATTAAGGGCTTTCTTTTTATGCCATCTTCATTTAATATTTCTAAAAAGTTAAGAGTGTTTGTAAATACTATATAATATAGATCTTTCCCGGAATTCTCTTTGTATTTACCTCTTGAATGGAAATTAATACTTATTGTCATCTGGTCAAGACCTGATTCTATTATCATTTTTCCCAATTGTTTAATCAATAGAACTCCATTAGTTGTTATGTATATTTTAGTGGTAGGGTATTTTTTCTTTACATATTTTATTGCGTCTATCAATTTTAGATAAATGAATGGCCCACATACCATGTCAACGCAACATTTTGAAGTTGCATTATGCTCTCAGCTTCATCAATGATCTTCTTGAATAAATCAAAATCAATGTCCATATCTTTTCTGTCTTCTAATTTACTTTTAGGACAGTAATTACAAATAAGATTGCATCTATTGGTGAGCTCTATGGTAATTCCATTGGGATATTTTCTTAAAGATCTTCTTCGTAGTTTTATTTTTTTGTATAAATGATAAAAAGGAGTTTTTTTTAGAGATTTCTTCAATTAAATTCACCACTTAATAATTTATCAATTAACATTTTTCTCTGTTCTAATGTTTTTTCAAGACTGAACATTTCAATGGCAAGTTTTCTAGCGTTTTCACCGTAATTTAATCCTGGGTTATTGAGTATTTCAATCATAGCATTAGCCATTTCTTCATAATCTCTGAATTTTACAAGTCTTCCTGTTTTTCCATCCTTTATTAGTTCACTGTGCCACTCAACATCATAAGCCACTATTGGAGTGGATGAAAGTGCAGCTTCAACTAGGGATGAACCTGTTAATGGGCTTACTATTAAGTCAACTGAATACATAAGATTGAATATGTATTCTTGAGGCTTGAATCCTAGGAATATAACGTTTTTTAAATTAAGGGATTTGATTATTTCTTCGAGGTATTCTCTTTGTTCCCCATCTCCCGCTAATAATAAAACTGAATCTGGAACTTCTTTTGACACTATTTCAAATGCTCTTATCACATCTTCAACGTATTTTTCTTTATGCAGCCTACCACAATAAAGAATTGCTTTTTTTGAAACAAGATTAAGTTCTTCTTTGATATTTTTTCTTTCGTTTAGAGGTAGAAAATGTTTTTCACCTATACCGATGTCCCTTACAGTAAATGTTCTATTTTTATTTGCACCGTTTCTAATCGCATATTCAGTTAAATGATCATTCCCCCCAAATACTAAATCTGCATTTTTAAAAACTATTCTTTCTATTATTTTTTCTATTTTTCTGTATTTTAATTTGGGATATGCAGGTTTACCAGTAGATTTGAAAGAAAGATCATAATCACATATCACGTTTTCAATATAAGGTTTTTTCGTAATAGCTCTAATGATTAAAGCTCTAATTCCATTGAAATATGGTTCTTGGGAAAGAATAATATCAATGTTTTGTTTTATTGCAAGTTCCTTTAATTCAAAAGTTGTTTTAATTTCATTGAGTATATGATCTGTAAATTTAAAACCTAATCTATTTAATAATTTATATCGATTTTTCCCAAACTCTATAACAGTAATATTATTCTTCAGAATAAACTTTTTTGTTTTATCACAAAAGATATGAGCTTCATAATACTTAAAAAAATATGCGTCATAGTTCAGTTGATATAGATGATTCATTATTCCTTTATTTTTGATGTCTTTACAACAAGTTGGATTTAATCTAAGAATAGATACAGTATTTTTACTATTATAATCTATTTCGTTGATAATGAACGAAAAAAAAATAAATAGAAATAAATAGAAACAAAAAATTATAATAGAAATTACTCTATCTATAACCTCGATTATTATTTTCAAAGAATCACCATGAATTATTATATTTAGTATAGTCAACCATAATAAAAAACACTTATAAATCTTTACAAAAATAATGCGATAATGAATGTGCCCATTATTTTATTAGAATTTTTAATTGTAATCATTGCAATTATAATCCGTGCGTTTCCAGCATATAAAAATAAAGTTGGAATAGATACTTGGGTTCATTTACTAATAGCAGAAGAAATAAAGAATAATAAATATTGTATGCCTAAATATATAGACTATTTTATTTTCAAAGGACCTAATGATTACCCTCCGTTTATGCATTATCTAATGGCAATATTCAGCAAAAAAACACTTCAGAAAATAATTTGGTTTATCTCGCCATTAGTTGAAGGGATAAATACACTTTTAATGTTTGTAGTTGCTTTGATACTCACTAAAGATTATAGTATTGCACTACTATCTTCTCTTCTTTATGTATTTGTTCCTGTAATTGTCTTTGAATCCGATAATCTTAATACAAGACCATTAGGATCATTATTTTTTAACATAAGTTTATTTTCAAACATTTATTATGTTCAAAATAATAACTTATCATTTTTAATACTTGCAATCTTTTTTGGGATTATCCTCCATCTTACTCATAAAATGGCCACTCAAACATTCTGGGCAACAACGTTATTATTCTCAATAATTTACCTAAATCCATTTTATCTAATGGTGCTCATATCATCATTTTTAGGAACGTTAATTATTTCCAAAGGACATTATCTTGAAATATTAAGGGGCCATATTTCGATTATTTCTTTTTGGAATAGACATATGAGTGAATACTTCACAAGAGATGATTATAAAGAAAAAATCAGTCCAAGTATCAAGCCAGTTTCAAAAGCTATTATCCGAATACTAGGTTTAACAAACAATCCTTGGGTTTTTTTTACATTTGTCGCGTTCTTATTTTCAGAGGTAATTATAGTTTCAGACCCTCTTTTTGTTTGGACAATATTGATTTATTCCTATTTTATATTAACTAGCTATATCTCAATCTTCAAATGTTTCGGGGATGGATATAGATACTTTGAATATGGTATTATGCCCACAGTTATCTTGTCTGCCAATACAATAATTTTGGGTACTGCCCCTTTAATTTTACTGGGAATAGCCCTTTTTGCCTTTTCAATTTTAAATTCTTTTAGAGGATTGAGAAATAAAGGAAAGAGAGATATCAGATTTGGTCAAAACAGAACTCTAGAAAAAATATTTGAAATTATAAAGACATCAGAAAAAGAAAATATAATGTGTATACCTCCTAACATATCTTTTATGGCATCTTACTTTACAAAAAAGAAGACATTAATGGCCCTAAGCCCACAGGCTTATGAAGAGGCAGCGGTATTCATGCTTGGATCTCCGTCTAAGAAAAACATTGGCAAGCTTGTGAATAAATACAATATTAACTATATTATACTTGATAAAACTTTATACCCAAAAGATACTTTAGATTTTAATTCGATTGAGTATAAAATGTTAGTAGATGAAAATGGTTATCAATTACTGGAGGTTACAAAATGAAAAAAAAATTAGCGAGTATATTAGTTTGCCCAATTTGTAAATCTGAGAAATTAAAAATAAATTCGTTTAAAGAAAAATCAAAAGACATAATAGACGGATTAATATCCTGTAATAGTTGTAACAATGTCTTTCCGATAGTAAATTCTATTCCTAGAATGCTACCATCATCGATGAGAGATAATGTTGAGTTTTATCTAGAATATAAAGAGAAAATAGAACTTCCTAAAGAAGACATAAAACAAATAGAAGATTTCTTGAAGAAAAAAGGAAAAACAAAAGAAAGATTTGGGTTTCAGTGGAAAATCGGGGAAAAGGCATATCCAAACAAAGAGGCAATCCAACATGAAGTTCAAAAAATGATACAGATACCAGACCTCAATCTATTAAAGGGTAAACTTGTATTGGATGCTGGATGTGGGAATGGTCAGCCGGCTTCTGTAGTTGCAAAATATGCTAAGAATTTAGTTGCAATAGATATCAATGAAAGTATTGATAAAGTTCTTGAGAATACTAATAATTATGATAACGTCTGTATAGTCCAGGCAGATATATGTAATCTTCCTTTTAAAGATAATACTTTTGATTTCATTTATAGTAACGCTGTCCTGCACCATACACCAAATACAAAAAAAGCATTTCAGAGATTAGTCAAACTAGTAAAAAGTAGTGGAGATATTTCTATTGGGGTATACTGGAAAAGTCCAAAAATAATTTCAAGAATAGCAATTGCTAATCTTTCATTTATAAGAATCTTCACAAAAAGGATGCCAAAAAATATTTTGTACAAATTATGTTGGTTCGCCGTTCCATTAAATAAAATACCATTAATTAATACTGCATTGATAAAATCAGGTATTCTTTTTTATAATCCTGAAATTCCAACAAATGAATGGACACAACTTGGCCAGTATGATAGATTGGCACATCAATATCAAAGATACCATACAGAAGATGAAGTTATGAATTGGTTTAGGGAATCCGGCCTTTCAGATATAATTTCAAATCCAGAATATAGAGTTTGTGTTAGGGGCCATAAGAATTAGTGCCATATATCCGGCTTTCCATAACTTGAGCAAAGCTTACACAAATCAACATCTTTCTGATTTTCAAATACATTCTTACGAAATGTTCTATATTTCCTATTGTTCCATATTCTCTTAAAATCTTCCTCTATAGCATTACCCATGATATATTTTCCAGTTGGATCTCTGCAGCATGGCACAACACTTCCGTCCCACATTATTACCGTTGAATAGTAAAGCATGTCACATCGATTATTTGGAACAATATTTGGTACAACTTTTCCTTTTTTTAACTCAGAAGTATTATATATTATATATTTTTCATCAGATGGAAGCATTTCATTTGCTTGCTCTATTGTTCTAACACAGGGATTTATTATATGGCCCTCATCTGCGCCAATCTCCTCCACCAGTCTGAAAAAATCTTGAATTTCATGCTCGTTGTGTTTCATTAAAATTAGATTAACATGTATCTCTGGACTTAAGAGTCCTTTTTTGTTTCTTTCTTTAATGGAAATTCTAGCATTTTCGATAGTCTTTTCCAAATCACCATTTACCCTATACTTCTGATGTGTTTCCTGTGTTAGGCCACCAAGCTGAAACTCTACCTTATCAATTCTGGATTCAACTAATTTCATTGGGTCAATAATATCCCCATTTGTGCATGTCTCAATAAAGATTCCTTTGCTTTTTGCATATTTTATAATATCATATGATTCTTTGTTTAGGAATGTTTCGCCCATAAAATAAAACATAATGGAATTAACTTGGCCACCGACATTATCTATTATTTTTTTAAAACTATCAAGAGTCATCCTTCCTTTTGGTCTATTGAGTATATCAAGCCCGGTTTCACATATCGGGCACCTTAGATTACAAAAATTAGTGGGCTCTATAGTTAAGTTAATTGGCTTACCAAGTACATATGTGGATCGCATTTTAAGAGATAAGGAAGAAAGTAGATAATTGAAAAATCCTTTTGGGATAGACCGAAACAATTGAGTTGATATCGAAAAGAAAGAAACTTCTTTTAAAGACCCTTCTGAAGTAAAAACAAATTTCTTTTTTGATCCATTAAATAGTAAAGACAATCCATAGATAAAGGGCATTTTATTTGACCTCATGGGAAGAACAATTTCGTCATACTTAAGGTTCCTTATAAAAAATAACTTTTTCACCTTTTTTAAAAATCCACTATATTTTGGAACGATGATTGTATTGTGAATGCTATTGGGCAATTTAATATTTTTATCTTCATAATAGAGCAAAATATCAATTTTATCTTTTTTTCTATCTTCTAGATATTTCTTCATTATGCCCAAAGGCGATGTTTTGATTATCAATATCTCCATTGTATTTTATCAAAACGGGATTAATATAAAACTATTTGTGGGTTAAATAAAAACAAATATAAATATTCATCATAACCTATTCTTAGGTACTACTATGCTTGAAATCCTATGGGTATTATTATTACTCACCCCAATTGCATTATTCCCAACAAATTATATAAAAAATTCAATTAAAACGAAGATATTATTTGCCTCATTATTCTATGTTCTTCTCTATTCAACTATTGGCTATATCATGCATTTTTCTGGGATTCCAATAACTATCCTTTATACTTCAATTTTTATCTTGGCAGTTGATGTTAGCCTATTGATATACATCTCAAAGAAGAAAATGCTAGATAAAAATTCGTTTAAGAACGACCTTTCTAGTATTAAATTCTCTAAATTTGATATTCTATTGAGCCTAATTTTAGTTTCAAGCTTCTTTTTATTTTATTATATACAATCTAGACATTATTCTTTGATAGCACCTGATTCATGGTACTGGTTTAGTGGTCTAAACTATATTAAGGATACCGGCACTCTATTCCTCGAAACAAACGTTCTAAATTGGTATCCTGATGGATTTCATTACCTCTTTGGTATAACATTCTTGCCGTTTTCGGCCACCTCTTCATTTGGCCTTGTTAAACTAATCGGCCCCTTATTTGGAGTCTTAACTATTATGGGACTGTGGGAATACTTCAAAGATAAGAAAATATATCTCTTGATAGCCTCTATTTTGTATGCTATGTCGATGCCTTATCTAATCATAAGATTCTCGATGTTTGTTCCTGAAGCAATTGGTATTTTTTTCATTATTGCAACTGCCTTAATCTTAAAGGATTATGAATTAACAAAGAATAACATAATAATCATAGCGATAATATTTGGACTTTTGACAAATATTTACCATTTCATAGGACCAATTCTTTTCATCTGCGTTGTCCCAATAATTATGATAAAGAAAGTAAAAGAAATTCCGCTATACTTTATTTCTTATTGTTTGGCTTCAATATTTTTTATTTATCCCTACCTAGTTAATTACAGTGGACTTTTAGTCTACCAAGAGCATATAGTTGATGTACAATACTACCCCCAAGTATGGCTCAATAGCATTTATGCATCGGGCATAGTATTTTTTGCTAAACCTGGGATAAGAGAAAGTGTGATTGGATTTCCTTTGGCAATCCTTTATCCTTTAATTCTTTTAAAGAAAAACTATAGAAAAAATGATATAATGTTTGGATCTTTGATAATTGCATTTAGTCTATGCCTAGGTGTTTCATATCTTTTTTATAAAAATGGTCTGGCTTTGAGGTATAAATCAATATTTGCAATAGGAAGTGCAATACTATTTCCACAATTTATTGAGTTTTTAAGAGATTTATCGAAAAAGATATTAAAAAATAAATTTTCAAAGTGGATTATAATATTTGTTATTCTAATTTTGGCAAATAGAGCTTTAATAGATTTATTTGCTTTCCCTGAGATAGAAATGGCCAATGTAAAAACAGAAGATTCAAAGATGATACTCTGGATAGATGATAATATCCCAAATGATACAACTATAATACTAGGAGATAATGTCTTTTCAAATCAATTAGGATTAACTAAAGAATCTGTATTAGTACTTTTATACCCAAGAAATATTGTAAAAGAAATTGGATTTGATACAAGTGGTAAAACTTGCTATAAATTAGGATATTTTGATTCAAATAACATAGTTCATCAAGAAAACGATTTATTTCTCATAAGATGTGACGCAGATGAAACAAAATAAAAGAAAATACGTAAGGTCTATGCTAATAATAGGCACTATCGCTCTATTTATTTATTTTTTTAAAATGCTTAATATCGATATACCAAAGCTCATTCAAACTCTTAAGCAAGCTCATTTTTATTTTCTCTTAATTGCAATAATTATCGCCTGGATTGAGTCATTTCTTAGAATTTTCAGATATGGATCTATATTAAAATTTTATAATTACCGAATTAGTTTTAAGACTCTATTTGTAACTTATTTTGTAGGACTCTTCACAGGGAGCCTTACACCAATGAAAGCGGGGGAACCTATCAAAGCAGTTATTCTGAAAAAAAAATCAAATGTGCCTTTGACAATTGGTGTAATGTCTTCCATGATAGAGAGGATATTCGAACTTGCAATTATGGCTTTGCTTCTTTTGATCTCTATTGGCTTTAACAATGCACTAAATTTAAGCGTTAGAAGCTTTTACCTAATCATTAGTGTATACTTAAGTTTATTTCTAACTTTGTTTATCGTTGTTTTAGGATATAAAATTGAGTTTTTCTATAGGCTTTTAGAAATAATTTCATTAAAAATTAAATTTGGGATTTTATCAAAGATATTGAATAGCCTTCAAAGATTTATTCAATCTTTGAAAGAGAAACCATTTTCTCAAAGAATTATATTTTCCCTTAACATTTTGATACAATCTTTTTTAATAATAATAATCGATGCATTTATATTTTATTTTGTTTTCAAGGCCTTTAATTGGAGTGTTTCAGTATTTGTTATTATAGGAGTAATTATAATGGCCTCTCTTGCGGGTGTTTTATCACAGACACCTGGGGGGGTAGTCACCACAGAAGGAATCTTAATTTATTTGTTTAGCTTATTCCAAATTCCAATTGAGATTTGCACGGCCACATCGCTTATCACAAGAGCAATTGGATTCTATTTTTTCATGATAATAGGTTTTCTTTTATCAATAGAAGAAGGAGTTAATTTTTAATAATTATTTCATAAAGCTCTTGATGTCTTTTCCCTTGAATTCTAAGTGAAAATTCTTTATCTATCAAATCACTTGCATTTTTACCAATTTTTGTCCTTAATTTCTTATCGCCGAAGAGTTTCTTTATAGATTCACTTATTTGATTTGAATCGGATGGCCGTACCAAAACAATATTTTCCCAATTTTTTAGTAAAGGAAGAATGAAATTATCTTCTTTTGCAGACGAAATAGTGGGAATGCCTGAAGCCATGGATTCGAGGCTCGCCAATCCCACACCTAGACCTGCTTCTAGGTCATGGCCTTCAATATCTGTAACTTTTAATAACTCAATTATTTTGTCATGCTCCATTCTCCCAAAAAACTTTATGTTATTTTCTAAATCTAACTTAGCCGTTAGATTTACAGGAGCTTCTGTATACACATCGCCAATAAAAACAAACTTAGCTTCTGGAAAATCCCTAATTACATCAGGTATTGCTTTAATTAAACTTAGCGGATTTCTTAGATTAGAGATGGTCCCTACCGACAGCATTAGCTCCTCTTTGCCTATGCCATAATTATCTCTAACTTTTGAATTTTTCTTGATTTTTTCAATTATATCTGTATCAACTGCTATTGGGATATATGTTATTTTTTCTTGGGGAAATGAATATCTTTTAATAATGTAATCATGCATCTGTTTATCAAGTGATATAAGATTGTCACAACTTCTCTTGATTAAAGCTCTGAGTACAACTCTATCTACAGAAGATAGCAAAAAATTATAAAATTTATTTGTATGCTCAATTCGTGTTCCGATTGTTAGTACAAATGGAATATTCAAACTCTTAGCTGCGAATTCGACTAAAACGGTAAGATCAAAAAATTGGCCATATGCATGAATTATATCAACATTGTGTTTTTTTAATATTTCTTTTATCCTTTTATAATTGCTTGGAGTAAACGAATAATACAGATCCGCATTGTGGGATATCTCAAGTTTTGGATATTTCTTACAAGGCAGCCTGTATACTGCAACTCCCTCATGATTTTCTAGTTCTTCACTATTCTTTATTTTAGTTGTGATTACTATGACTTCATGTCCTAAAGAAGAAAGCTCTTTAGATAAAAGAAAAACTCCCCGTGAGGTACCACTAAGATGTGGTGGAAAGAGGCTATTCACAATGCATATATTCATAAGAGCGATTCAATATCTCTTTTTAAAAGACTATTGCAAGTGGTCTTTCAAAAATTTTTCAAATTCATCTAATATTTTATTAATAGAGTGATTCTGTTCAACATATCTTCTTCCATTTTTCCCTAATTCTTCTCTAAGTTTTTTATCATTAACAAGTTTATTTAGATCTTCAGTCATTTTATCAAAAGTTCTTGAATGAAATCCTAATTTGTACTTACAGATAACTTCATCGGGGTCCACATCTAAGCTGATAACTGGATTACCATATGACCAAGCTTCGAGAAAAGTATTTGGAAATCCTTCAAACTTTGAGGTATTTACAAGAATAATATCCTTTTTATACAATTCTAAAATCTTTTCCCTAGGTAAATAATCACAGAATTTCAAATTTGTTATTTTTCTAGATTTTCGTTTTATGGAATCATAGTAATTTTTATCATTGCAAGGCCCGATAAAATAAAATTTTGTGTTCTTTACAGTTCTTGCTAGTTCCATAAATATTCCCGGTCGCTTATAATCAAGTATAGAACCAACAAATAAAACTATTGGGGATTCTGTCTTACAAGAAATTTCTTTCGGCAGTTCCATTAAATTTTTAATTATTATAGCGTTAATCCCTAATATTTTCCTGGCCTCTTCTTTTTGAAATGAATTCTGTACTATGAAAAGATTGGCAAGTTTTGAACTTGATTTATATACAATTCTAGAAACTAATCCCATTTTATGTAATCCTTCGTCCCGAAAATGAGAATCACTTCCCGCAGCAAAAATGAATTTTTTTCTTTTTATTTTACAAAATAATCCAATAATTAGTGTAAGGTTGTGAGGAGTTCGCCTGTAGTAAATATCAGCATTTATCTTGGATAAAAGATTCCAGAAAGATATGGGTTCTAATATCCTATTGAATATACCCTTACCATATGAAAAAAATCCTTTGTATATTTCTAATCCATTGATTGTAACTTGGTCATCTTGCCCATAATTACCAACTATGAACGAAACATCGGCTCCTCTTTTCAAAAATTCTTTAGCTAAGAGAGTTTCTTGTAACTCTGCACCACCTGCAGAGTTAAAGTTTTTTTTAGAAAGATAAGAATACGCTTGCCTCGAGATAAAACAAATACTGATTTTTCTCTTGCCCATTGAAGATTATTCTTTATTTCGATTAATAACTTTAATCTTTGGACAAAAATATTAACAAAAGTTTTTTATTTTAGTTTACTTTGCTATATTTATGTGTGGCATCAACGGCTTTAATTTCACAGATAAAGCACTAATCCATAAGATGAATAAACTTCTAAATCATAGAGGGCCAGATTCACAAGGAGAATATGTTGATTCAAACGTTTCTCTTGGCCATACTAGGCTTTCAATTATAGACTTAACTTCTGCAGGAAATCAGCCAATGCCAAATGAAGATGAAAGTGTATGGATTGTTTATAATGGCGAGGTATACAATTTTAAAGAACTTAGAAACAATTTTAAAAGAAAATATCAATTCAAATCTGAAACAGATACGGAAGTTTTAATTCATCTCTACGATGAGTATGGAAAAGAAATGCTTCCTATGTTAAATGGGATGTTTGCTTTTTGTTTATATGATTCTAATAAAAAACAGTTGTTTTTAGCAAGAGACAGGACAGGTGTAAAACCTCTTTATTATTATTTTGATGGCGATAAATTTATTTTTAGTTCTGAAATTAAAGCAATACTTGCACATGAGATGCCTAGAGCCATCAATAAAGGAGCCTTGGCATTTTACTTAATGTATGGATATACATTGGATTATTCCTTGATGGATGGAATAAAACAATTGCCTCCATCTTCCTATATAATTTTTGATATCAATAAAAAAACGATTGAAGAAGGAAAATATTGGAGTTTGGGAGAAAAAGAAATTAATGCAGATATGGGCTCAATAGAATCATTGCTAAAAGATTCGGTAAAAAAGAGATTAATTTCTGATGCCCCAGTAGGGGCTTACCTTTCTGGCGGCATAGATTCGAGTCTTATTACGGCATTGTCAAGACCTTATATTGAAGAATACCATACATTCTCCATAGGATTTGATGAAGGTGTATATTCAGAGTTACCTTTTGCTAAAGTTGTTTCTGATCATCTAGATACAATTCATCATGAAGTTAGTGTAACATGTGACAAAGTAATAAAGGAGATAGAAAATATAGCATGGCACTATGACGATCCAATAGCCGAAGGGGGAACAATTCCTAATTACTTTATTTCTAAGGCTGCAAAAAAAGATATTACAGTAGCTCTTGTAGGTGATGGGGGGGACGAAGTATTTGGGGGTTATAAGTGGTATAAATATCAATCAAGATTAATCGATTACGCTAGATTCGTTCCAAAAGTACCGGAAATTGGGAAATTTTTCACGCGAAAAAAAATAAGAATGCTTAATGGTGCAAAGGAAGGAATTGAAGAATTACAATCTATAACTCAGAGTTGGCTTTCTTTAGATGAGATAACAAACATATCTAACTTTAATTTCGAAAATCCTCAAATAAAATTCTTAAGTCGATGTGAAAACAATTTAACAAAAAATCTCAATAAGATGCAATATATTGATATAAATACATTATTGCAATCATATAATCAAAAAGCCGATCGGATGGCAATGGCATTTCATGTTGAAGAAAGAGCACCATTTCAGGATTACAGATTGATAGAAGCTTCATTTTCCCTCCCCGAAAACCAAAGAATAAATAATGGAAATGAGAAGTATATTATAAAAAAGATTGGAGAAAAATATCTCCCAAAGGAAATCGTGACAAGAGAGAAGAGAGGATATGGTGTTCCCATTTCATTCTGGGTTGAGGGCTTATTAAAAGATGAAATCAGAAGCAAATTAGATTCTTCTAAACTAGTCGAAGATGGAATATTTAAAAAAGACTTTATGAATAATATAAGATACTACCCGACAAATATATGGTCACTTTATGCGTTAGAATTATGGTATGACAATTACATAAATTAATTCAAGTTATTTTAAAAAATATTCGACCGTCTTGTTTAATCCGTTATCAACAGAGTATATAGGTTTATAGTCAATAAGTTCTTTTGCAAGTGAGATATCTGCTAACGAATCTTTGACGTCCCCCTCTCTCTTATCCCTGTATACGATATCAACTTCTTTTCCTATTATTCCCATTATCTTTATGGCCAAATCATTTATGGAAATTCTCTTGCCTCCTGCAATATTCAATGCCTTTCCATCAGATTTTTTTGATAAACATGCCAGTAAATTGGCATTTATCACGTCTTCAATAAATGTAAAATCTCTTGTCTGTTCGCCATCACCATATATTTCGACGGGCTTTCCCTTTATGGTAGAGGAAATAAACTTTGGCACAACGGCTGCATATTCTGATCTTGGATTTTGTTTTGGGCCGTAGACATTAAAATATCTAAGGGAGGTAGTCCTTAATCCATATACTTCATGAAATATTTTGCAATACTGTTCTCCACATAGTTTTGTTATGGCATATGGTGAAAGTGGGGAAGGGCACATAGTTTCTACTTTGGGTAGTGTGGGGGTATCCCCATACACTGAAGAAGAAGATGCAAAAATTACTTTTTCGACACTACAATCTCTTGCAGCTACAAGTACATTTAAAGTTCCCTCAATATTTGCCTTATTTGTAGCAATTGGATTTTTTATGCTTCTAGGAACACTTGGTATCGCTGCCTGGTGTAAAACATAGTCCACATCAGAAAATGAGTCATGTAATAACTTCAAATCTGTTACAGAACCCTTGATTAATCTAATTGACTCATTTTCAATCAAATCAACAATGTTCTCTAAATTTCCCGTTGAAAGGTCATCGATTACTGTTACTTCGTTGTTCTGATAAATATTATAAACAATGTTTGAGCCTATGAATCCAGCCCCACCAGTTACAACAATTTTTTTGTTATTAATCATTTAATCAAATCTTTCTTTTTTGTTCCTCGGCCTTCAATACCATTATAGCCATATATTACCTCAATGTTGTCTAAATTAGCCTCCATAAACCAATCCTTAACAGAATTTAGGGATTGAGGATTATCATATGCTGGTGACAACATATCAAAAGTATCCAGAATCGCCCATTCTCTTAGTAAATCATCTGAAAGATTGTATCTACCTCGATAATCTGCAATAAGGAGAGCCCAATTTATATTCTTCCCAATATGTGGTATTTTATTAAGGAGTTTAGATAGAGGCCACATCAACTCAACATAATTCTTGCATCTACTGTAAAGCTTATTATGATCCATTCTTTTTGTTATTGGTCTAATCCAATATTTAGTATTAAACAGTTTTCTAATTTCTTTATTAGCATAAATATCTATTACTAAACTTCCTCCAGGTTTTAAGTACTTAGGGAGCTCCATAAAGCTTTTTTTAGGATCAGGGGTATGTTGAAGTACGCCTATGCAAAGTACTTTATCGAAGAAGTTTTCTTTCACAGGTAAGTTATAAATATCGCCTTGGGCAATAATAAGATTATTTTTATGTCCATTATACTTGTAATTTGATTCTACGGCTTGACTATAATCTATTGAAATAATAGTAGCCCCTGTAGAAACTGCTTGCTCTGTAAATCTACCCCCTCCACTTCCAACTTCAAGTATCAGTTGGCCTTTCATCTTTCTCGGCCATTTTGTTTCTTCAAAGAATCTCTTTTCTGAAATATTGGTACCAGTGTAACTGTCATATTGAGTATGTGCATGAAGTGTCCATTCTAAACCAAATCCTTCAGCATAATTATTTATTGGAACAAATCGAGGAATGTAGTTAATAATACTATAAAATTCATTGCAATTAGAGCATCTTAATGTTCCCTTTTCTATTGAATCCCTTTTTTCTTTTTCAATAGCGTCTATAGAAAGGCCATTTTTGCACATGGGACAAGCAAGGTATTTTAGATGCCCTCTTTTCATTGTTCACACCTATTAATAACCAGCACCAACACCCTTATAGTTGAATCCCAATTTTATTACATTTTCTTTATCATAAATCCTTCGGCCATCAATAAGTATTGGAATTCTCATTATTTTTTTAATATTTTCTAAATCAAGCTCTTTAAACTTTTGATGTCCAGTCATTAGCACTAGCGCATCTGCATTTTTCAAAGCTTTGTATGGATCGCATTCAACTTTAACTCCAAATGATTTAATGAAATCCCCTTCAACATAGGGATCAACAATTGTTATATCTGCTTTAGCCTTTTTTAGCTCACATATAAGATGCTCTACAGGTGTTTCCCTTGCATCACCAACATTTTCTTTATATGAAAATCCTAATACTACTATTTTAGAATTCTTAACGGGCTTTTCTACTTCGTTTAAACTATCCCTTAACATCTCAAAAACATGATATGGCATATGGTCGTTTATTGCTCTACCCGCAGTGATAACTTTGGAGTGGTATCCAAGCCCCCTTGCCTTTGCAACTAGGTAGTATGGATCAACTGGAAGACAATGCCCACCGACGCCTGCTCCAGGGTAATAAACATTGAAGTTCCATTTGGTGCTTGCAGCCTTAATCACATCCATTATGTCAATTCCCATCTTCTCAAAGATTAGCGATAGCTCATTCATAAGGGCAATGTTTAGATCTCTTTGAATATTTTCAATCACCTTTGCAGCTTCTGCTGTTTTTATATCTCTCACTTTTGTAACTCCGGCTTTTATGACGTGTGCGTAGAGATCTTTTGAAATCTCACCCCACTCATCATTAATCCCCCCAACGATTCTTTTTACATTTTCAATTGTGTGTTCTAAATCTCCTGGATTATATCTTTCAGGGCAATATGCAAGACCAAAATCAACACCGGCCTTTAGGCCTGTAGATTCAAGAATTGGTTGTAAAACTTCTTCTGTCACTCCTGGATATACGGTCGACTCTAAAATGATGAGTTGGCCTTTTTTTAGCCCCTCTTTTACTTCAAGGCCAGCGGATTCAACATAGGATAGATCAGGTTCCTTATCTTTAGTGATTGGGGTAGGAACAATCAATATTGAAACATCGCTTTTTGAAACGGCATCTTTTGTATTAGTGGTGGCATATAATTTTTTCAAAGAAACAACTTTTCCTAGTCTCTCATCAAGCCCAAGCTCCCCCAAATGAGAGATTCCTTTATTGACCTTATCGATAATTTCTTTTTTCTTATCCACACCAATTACATTAAAACCTTTCTCGGCAAAAAAAATAGCAGTTGGAAGGCCCACATATCCAAGACCAATAATACAGATTGTAGCATTTCTGTTTTTAATTTTGTCCCTTAGCATCAATCCACCTTTGAGAATATTTCTTTCCATATCCTGCTTGCATTATCAACAGAATGAATATTCCTAACTTTTAATGATTCTTCAGACATTTTCTTATAAACTTTCTTATCAGATAGTATCTTTATTATTCTATCCCTATAAGAACTAACATCATCAAATTTTTCAACTAGAAATCCATTTTTCCCATCAACTACGATATCTCCAATGTCCCCTACATCACTTGATACAACAGGCACTCCACATGCCATTGCTTCTATTATGGCTGAAGGCATACCTTCAGATTCAGAGGTGAGAAGTAAAACTTTCGTTTTATTAATCAGCTGAGTTATATCCTTCCTAAATCCAAGGAACTCAACATTGTCATTTAAGAAAAGGTCCTTCACAAGTGATATACATTTTTCAATATCTTCTCCATCACCTATCATTGCAACTTTAAGCCCAGGAATTTCTTTTGAAACTTCAGAAATCACTTTAAAGAATATATCAAGTCTTTTGACATACGTCAATCTCCCGATAAAAGAAATATCATACTCTTTCCTAGAGCCTTCACATTTATACTCATCTGTATTAATTACGTTCGGCATGATAAAGATTTTATTTTCATCAACATCTTTGTCAATTAGAATTCTCTTGCTTTTTATCCCCGTGACGGTAATAAAGTCAGAGCTTTTTAGAATCTTAAGATATAATTTTCCTAAAAAAGGAGTATCCAAGTGGTATAGCAGATCCCCTATTATCGATATACAGCATTTGGCGCCTATAGCTCTAGAAACAAAATATCCAATTATTCCATGGGGAATCAAATAATAGCTAATTACTATCTTTGTTTTGAATTTTCTACCCAAATTTATCCCTTTAAAGAATCTACAGATATCTCTTAGTATCTTAGTCTCTGGTATATTAGCATATATCACTTTATTAATTTCTGGGCCATTTCCGCCACGCAAGACAATAATATTCTCTATAGTGGGAATGGTATATATTGGCTCTAACTTCATGGATAGCTTTAGGTCGCTCATCTTTCCAAAGATTAAAACATTCAAACAATCACTTGAAATCAATTAAGATAAAGCGCTTTTATGTTTAACTAGATAAGTTTTTTGGGTTTTCATTTTCAATGAATATCTTATACCATAGCACAAGCATTATTATGTTCCATAAGTAGTTGTAATACCATCTTAACTTTGGATTTGGTTTTGATTTTAGTATTTTAGAAATTAGCTTTTTGTTGATCCCAATCTCTTCCAGTATCTTTTCATCAAGAATACCTTCAGCGTAATCTTTCAAATCTTTTTTAAACTGATAATAAGGATTTACTGCAAATCCCCACTTTGGTTTAGAAAAGACTTCTTTTGGCAGCGTATCTTTCATGGCAAGTCTAAAAACATATTTAGTAATGCCATTTTGTAGTTTATATTCTGCCGGCATTGAAAATGCCAATTCAATTAATCGCTTGTCAAGAAGTGGCGCTCTAGCTTCTAGTGAATTTGCCATTCCCATTCTATCCTCAATATGTAGAAGATGATAAGGCATCTTAGTTTCAAACTCGGCATAGAGCTTCTGATTTATTATATTTAGATTACATAGAAAGTAGGGTGAGAATATCTTCTCAACATCATGAACTTTGCTAAACATTTTTTCATTGTAGAAATACTCTTTAGTTCTATCAGTTATATTTAGGGCGCCTCTCAAGAGTAGGTAGTACCTTGTGGTATCCTTAAGTTGAGATACCGCATTTACTCTTCTGAAAAATTCATGATAGTTAAGCCCCAGTTTGAATGGTGCGCTATTTATTAAATTAAAAAGACCTTTGGATGAAACAAACTTAGGCATATATTTTCCGTAAACAAGATTCTTTGCCATATATATATCCCTGTCATAGCCTGCAAAGAGCTCATCGCCCCCCATGCCTGATAAAATCACCTTGACATGTCTTCTAGCCGCTTTAGATACAAGATAGCTCTGAAGCATCCCTATCGAAGGCTGCTCTGAGTGATACACTGCAAGGGGCATCACTTTCAGTAAATCATTTTCTACCATTATCTCGTGATGATCAGTTCCGAAATAATCACTCACTAGTCTTGCAGAGTCAAGCTCGTCTGTAGGCTCTCCAAATCCTACTGTATAAGTTTTAATCTTTTGGAATTTGGATGCCACCCCAACTACTGAACTTGAATCAATACCTCCAGAAAGAAATATCCCCACAGGGACATCTGACATTGTGAGCCTTCTTCTGACTGCATCTGTAAAGAGCTCCTGAATCTGCTTTGCATAATACTCAATCGGCTTATTTGACTCTGTTACCTCTAGCTTCCAATACCTATTGATAAAGATTTCTCCATTTTCATAGATTAATGTGTGCCCTGGCAAAAGCTTTTTTATATTTTTAAAAAGGGTCCGATCATACGGAATGAACTGGAGATTAAGGAGATAATTGAGTGAAACACCATCGAGTTCCACCTTTATTTTTTTATAGTTCAGCAGAGATTTAATCTCAGATGAAAATAATAAAATCCCATTATTAAAATAATAATGCAGCGGCTTCTTGCCAGCTGGATCAATAGAGAGGATGGCCTTTTTTTTAACTGAATCCCATATCACAAATGAGAACATCCCCAATAGTTTTTTTGGAAAATTTTCGCCGTAGTCTTCATATAGATGGACCAAAACTTCCGTATCACTATTAGAGTAGAAGACATGCCCTCTTTTTTCTAACTCTTCCTTTAATTCAGGGAAATTGTATATCGCACCATTAAAAACGACCCATACAGTTTCATCTTCGTTATGCATGGGTTGATGTCCGCCTTCAATGTCTATAATTGAAAGCCTTCGATTTCCTAAGGATGCCCTATTATCGGTATAGCTTCCATGATCGTCAGGCCCTCTGTGGTATAGAGAATCGAGCATTTTATTTAACAGCTCTTTATCCTCAAATCCGAAAAATCCAGCAATGCCACACATTAGAATTCAAAGATAGTAATATAAATAAAATTTAAAAGAATATCCATTAGAATATCAACATAAGAATAAGACTAATATTATATATAAAATATATAAAATGATATACAGGGGCGAATCATTTGGCTAAGATTCTAGTTGACATTGGTCATCCAGCACATGTTCATTTCTTTAAGAACTTCATATGGGAAATGGAAAAAAGAGGTCACAAGTTTCTAATCACCGCAAGAAGGAAAGAAAGTGCATTTGAATTATTAAATTATTATGGGTTTGAGTTCATAGATCTTGGCCTCAATAAAAAAGGCTTGTTTAACAAGGCTTTAGGGATGTTATCAAATGATATAAAGCTATTAAAGATATCTAAAAAGTTTAAGCCAGATGTCCTAACAGGGATTGGAAGCCCATATATAGCCCAAGTATCAAAACTCTTGAAGTCAAAATCAGTCCTTTTCACAGATACTGAACATGCTTCTTTGATAAACAAACTTTCTGTACCTTTTTCTGATTATGTATTGACCCCTTTATGCTTCTTAAAGGATTTTGGAGAAAGGCATGTTAGATATAATGGATACCATGAGCTTGCTTATTTACACCCCAACTTGTTTAAGGAAGAAAAGGGGGTTTTGAAGGAATTAGATATCAAAAAAAATGAGAAATATTTTCTCTTAAGGTCTGTTTCTTGGCAGGCAAGCCATGATGTGGGGCACAAAGGGATAAGTAAAAAGGACATGGAAAAGATAATTAAATTATTAGAAGGGTATGGAAAAGTATTTTTAAGCTCTGAGTATGATGATACGGCATTTAAGGAATATACAATTAAAATGCACCCTGCAAAAATTCACACTCTGATGGCTCATTCTTCACTATATTTTGGAGAAGGTGCAACTATGGCTTCAGAATCAGCAATTTTGGGGATTCCAAGCTTTTATATTTCCCCGCTTCTTGGAACAATGGGAAACTTTGAAGAGTTAGAAAAAGACTTTGGATTGCTGTTTTCTTTTAGGACGGTGAATGAGTCATTGGATAAGATAAAAGAGATTTTGGAAAGCAATTCGAAAAAGGAGTGGGCTAAAAAAAGGGATAAGATGTTAGATGAAAAAATTGATGTCACGTCATTTATGATAAAATTCTTTGAGAGGAATCTAGTTTAACTAGAAGTAAATACTTTTAAATATAATTAAAAAACTATAAACAGTAGAAAAGAGGTGCAAAAACTATGGAAAAAAAATTAATTATTATAAGTGTTTTTATTATACTTAGTATAGTCGGAATAGCACTATTTCAAAC
>ENA-UOWE01000993-UOWE01000993.1-activated-sludge-metagenome-genome-assembly--contig:-NODE-993-length-37412-cov-7.137672_pt1 | contig 37412 bp, 28 predicted proteins | sample MGYA00249841_ERZ761562 | MGnify/ENA primary metagenome ERZ761562 (study PRJEB28883, sample SAMN05720200) | activated sludge metagenome | isolation source: Anaerobic digester | place: Japan...
ACATTTACAGTCCACACCGCAGAATCATTTGTTGTTCGGACTGAATAATAAACAGGATTATTAAAATCATTTTTAGTAAACCCTGCGTATTGTTGTATGCCGTTTACGTATGCGTTAGCGCCACTTGAAAGCGCAAAAGATGCTATCAAGTTTCCAAGAGGGACGTCTTTATCCACAAAACAGGTTATTTTTTTATTAACAGAGTCTATCTTGGTGGTACCTACTTGGTTTGGCAATGTAAAAGATAAAATACTTATCCCCTCTTTCTTAGTATAATTCTTTATATACCAGGTAACTTTGCTACTGTCCATGGCCCTCACCTCAAATGAGTCGGGGAAAGAATATACATAAATGCTATATTCCTGCTTACTCCCTCCTTTCCATATTTCGGCCCCATCAGATACTTTAACATACAACATATTAACATTAGTGTTTGACGAAACATTTAGCCAAATGGTACGGTTAGGTTTGTCAAGCATATAATCACCATACATACCGTTAACCGAAATTACCTCTTTTTCCGACGAAGCAGGTATTTCTTTGATAGTAAACGACTTGAGCTTTTCCCCAAAATAGAAGTAGATTATTTCTCCTTTTTTGCACCGTTTGGCATATTTACTTTCGGGTGATATGTAATAGTATTTTGAAGATGTGGACGGACAACCATTTAGTTCATATAAATAGTTATATTTCGAATCGACCCCGGAAAGCTCAACTGCATTATCACTAACACATTTATAAGCAAACACAGCATTTATCGGCCAAACACCCGAATTAACACCTGCTGTTGCAATTATAGGTTTTGCGCATGAAACCCCAAGTGTTGGAATAACCCGGGTTACTTCAATATAATATTTATTTTCAGTACCATCTTCAGCAACTACCCTTACGCTGTCTTTGGCAATAGAATCAGAATCATTGTCAAAATACAGGTACATATACTTTAAATCGTCAGTACCACTAAGTTTATCTGATGAGGCACGAGGTGAAATGTTGCACCTTGCTGTTAGTGAAACATTTTTACTCCATTCTACTTTTGCAGTAATTTTTTTATTAGCATTGTCAATAGTAGCAATGCCTATTTGGACAGATTCAATGAAAAATTGGGTAAAAATCTTTGCTGTAGAAGCAAGGCTGTATTTTCTGACTTGCAATGTCCATGACTGAGAATTCCCGACTTTGTCAATAACTGTAATGGTAGTGTCTGATTCTTTTGTAAAAGAAATATAACTTCCCGATACTAATGTTTCATTGGCCAATATCGCCTTTGAACCATTTACAAGACTAAAGTCAACTGTTATCCCGGAAGAGAAAGATTCATCGTAAGGAAATGTAGCTTTTACAATGTGGTTATTGTAATCAATAACCATATCTGCATCCTTCCCATTATAGTCAGCCGATTTGAACGTGAGAAAATCGGTAGTATTGTAAAATTTCGCAAACCACGAGAACGTGTCAACTGGGTTGTCCCAATGCAGATAAACGCTGTCATCTTTCTTGACATAAATGGCATCATTTAGGGTTTCTAAAGGAAAATATTCAGAAGCCGAAGCATGTCTTTTATCTGAGTAAAAAGACACTAAGTTACCTTCAGCTTTTCTGTATGGATGTATTATTTGCAAAACACCATTCTTTTCTGCCTTATATGCATAATTGACACTTGGGTTGTCTTTGAGTTTTGTCAGGTTCAATTTATTTAGTGTAAAAGGGGTTATATTATTTGAAAACAAAGACAAAGGCTTTGTTTTTTCAGCATTTTCCAATGAAAGCGCAACCTTATTATTATCACCAAAGCATCCTATTGCAAAAACATATGTATTATTTGCAACTGCATTAAAAACAAAAGGTTCGCCTATTGTTGGTTCCCAAACTTCTACATTTGTAACTACAGACCAGCTCCAAATATTCGAGGTTTCAACGCTTATTTGGTATTTGCCGCTAATCGTTGGTGTAAATGAAAAAAAACTAAAGAAATCACTTTCATAATAGTTTAGCAAAGGATATACTCCTTTCCCGACATTTATTGCCTGTGGCGAACGGGCATCCACACCATTGGCAAGACGTGCTTTGTTAAAAGTCAAAAACAATTGCCATTGGGGGCTTGTATTATAATCGTCCATTATTTTAATATAAATAGCATCGCCAGCTTTGCCATTTACTTTGAGCTGACTAAAATCAGCAGAAGCCGAATAATTGAAACTACCAAGGTTTAGCAAATTTGCATCAGAAAAATTCTCATTATCGTTCCAAAAATCAGAACTATACGCTGGCTTAGCTTTGTAAGCATATATGTATTGCGAAGAACTGCGCACTGTAATTGACCCGTTTTCCGGGAATACATATTTACACCATTTAGCTTTGTAATTACCCGAAGAAATAATGTTTTTGCCTTCATAAATATTAAAAGGATTTTCAAAACTTTCTCCTTTTTCCGAATACATCGTATCTACTTCAAGTTTCCAAACAATACGATTCACATAATCATTACTAAAAGCAAAATAGAATGTATCTTTTTCATTTCCTGTTATTATATTAAACCCATCAGGCGTGGTATTCATACGTTTAACAGTTGTAAAAGGCTTAACAGAACGATTTTTATATACTGTCAAACTAGAGTAATATCCAGATTGTACATAATATCGCAAAGAATAATTGTTGGCCGGAACCGGAATTTTGTAAAGAGTTATGCCTGTATTTGAGAAAGAATTCTCACCAACAATGGCAGGGATGGCATCATTAAAATCAAAAGACAGGCTCTGGGCTTGCATCTTATATAAAAATACAGTGCAAAGCATCATCAAAACGGCTATAATTTTTTTCATAATGAAATAGATTAAATGTTATACTATCAAAGATACAAAAAAGAATACCTAAGTGGTTTTATAGAAATGTTTTTTTTCTGCCAACATTAAAAAAAAATATTACTTTTGCGCAGGGTAAGTCTTATACGACCAGCTCCCACTGAACTCCCCCAGGATCGGAAGGTAGCAAGGGTAGGTGGTTGTAGCGGTGCGATATAAGGGGCTTACCCTTTTTTTTGTATTTTTTTGTGTTTATTTAAATAATTTTCTACTTTTGTACTTATAAAAATCAGACAATGAAATTAAGTAGTATTATTCTCGTGGTCGTTGTGGTCCTTTTCGCAAATCGAACAAGGTGAGGATAATATTGTTATAATATGAACAAATAAAGAAAACCCTTCTCACCGCAATGAGAGGGGTTTTTTGTTATAAAGAAATTTTAAAATTAAAATTTAGATAAACAAATGAAACACCCATGATTCTGCAAATCGCAAACACGATGATATTTTATTGTGGGTGTTACATCATTCCATTAAAATTAAAAAATAAATATGATGAAAAACAAATTACGCAGTCACACAACCACACAAGGCCGATTAATGGCAGGGGCACGCAGTTTATGGAGAGCAAACGGAATGACCGAGCAACAAATGGGCAAGCCGGTTATTGCCATTGTTAATTCCTTTACACAATTTGTTCCAGGCCACGTTCACCTGCACGAAATTGGCCAGGAAATAAAAAAAATGATAGAAGCAGAAGGATTCTTTGCTGCAGAGTTTAACACTATTGCCATTGATGATGGTATAGCCATGGGGCACGACGGGATGTTATACTCGCTGCCTTCGCGCGACCTTATAGCCGATAGTGTTGAATACATGGTTAATGCCCACAAAGTTGACGCTATTTTGTGTATCAGCAACTGCGACAAAATCACCCCGGGTATGCTAATGGCTGCCATGCGTTTAAATATCCCGGCAGTTTTTGTATCAGGCGGGCCAATGGAAGCAGGCGTTGTTCGTGACAAAAAGATGGACCTCGTAGATGCCATGGTTATGGGAGCTGATGATACCATAGCCGATGACTATCTGGATGAAGTTGAAAAGAATGCTTGTCCTACCTGTGGTTCATGCTCTGGTATGTTTACCGCCAATTCAATGAACTGCCTCAACGAAGCTATAGGCATGGGACTTGCAGGCAATGGCACTATCGTTGCTACCCATAAAAACCGCACAAAACTTTTTGAAAAAGCTGCCAAACGTATTGTAGAAATAACCAAAGCATACTATTATGACGGGGACGATTCTGTCCTTCCCCGCAATATAGCTACCAAAGCTGCATTCAACAATGCCATGGCGGTAGATATTGCCATGGGAGGTTCTACAAACACTGTACTTCACCTGTTAGCTATTGCAAAGGAAGCAGAAGTTGACTTTTCTATGAAAGACATAGATGCCCTTTCACGTAAAGTACCAGTATTATGTAAAGTAGCCCCAAGCTCTCATTATCACCTTGAAGATGTAAACCGTGCCGGCGGGATACTCGGTATCATGGCCGAACTAAGCCGTGCTAACCTTATTGACACTACGGTTAAACGCATTGACGGGCTTACATTAGCTCAAGCTATTGATAAATATGACATTTTGAGTAAAAACGTAACTGAAGAAGCATTAGATATTTATAAAAGTGGCCCTGCAGGCATCCGCAACCTGACCATGGGATCACAAGGATATATGTATAAAGAACTTGATAAAGACCGTACTCAGGGTTGCATCAGGGATATAGCTCATGCTTATTTCCCCGATGGCGGACTGGCTGTTTTATACGGCAATATTGCAGAAAAAGGTTGTATTGTAAAAACAGCCGGAGTTGACCCTTCCATCTTCAAATTCAGTGGAAAAGCAAGAGTTTTTGAAAGTCAGGAAGATGCTTGTGATGGCATTTTAAAAGATGTTCAGGCCGGCGATGTGGTGATTATCCGTTACGAAGGGCCTAAAGGAGGCCCGGGTATGCAGGAAATGCTTTACCCAACATCTTATATCAAATCTCGCCACCTTGGGAAGGAATGTGCTTTGATTACCGATGGCCGTTTTTCAGGCGGGACATCAGGCCTGTCGATAGGCCACGTTTCTCCCGAAGCAGCTGCAGGCGGTGCAATTGCGCTTCTTCGTGATGGGGACAAAATTGAAATTGACATTCCTGCAAGAAAAATCAATGTAGTAGTTTCAGAAGAAGAATTGAAATCACGCCGTGCCCAGGAAGAAAAACGTGGGAAAGAAGCTTATACTCCTGCAAAACGCAAACGCAATATTTCTAAAGCATTGAAAGTATATGCCAGCATGGTTTCAAGTGCCGACACCGGCGCTTTCAGGATTATTGAATAAGTAATAAAGTTTAAAGGTTTTGAAAATATGAATAAAGAAATAAAAAAGATAACTGGTTCTGAAGCGATAGTATTGTCGTTATTAGAAGAAGGTACCGAAATTATGTTTGGCTACCCCGGCGGGGCTATTATGCCGGTTTATGATGCCATGTATAACTATCAGGACAAGCTACATCACGTTTTGACCCGCCACGAACAAGGGGCTATTCATGCAGCCCAAGGCTATGCAAGAGTTACCGGTAAAGTTGGAGTATGCATGGCTACTTCCGGCCCGGGGGCTACCAATCTTGTTACCGGTCTAGCTGATGCCATGATAGACAGTACCCCAATAATTGCTATCACTGGTCAGGTTGGAGCACACCTGCTTGGGACTGATGCATTCCAGGAAACAGATGTCGTAGGTATCTCTATGCCAGTTACTAAATGGAACATTCAGGTTACTAAGCCTGAAGATATTGCCCCGGCTATTGCAAAAGCTTTTTATATAGCACGTACCGGTCGTCCAGGGCCTGTACTTGTTGATATAACTAAGAATGCGCAATTTGGAATGTGTGAGTTTTCCTATGAAAAATGTAACTATATACGCAGTTACGTCCCTCGTCCTACTATTGACGAACATAAGTTGACCGAAGCTGCCAAACTTATCAATGCGGCTCAAAAACCAATGGTATTAGTTGGACAAGGAGTAATTTTGGGTAACGCCGAAGATGATTTTAAAGCTTTTATACAAAAATCAGGTATTCCATTTGCCTGGACTATATTGGGGGCAAGTGTAATGCCGGTTGACCATCCTCTCAATGTAGGAATGCTTGGTATGCATGGCAATTACGGCCCCAATATTAAGCAAAACGAGTGCGATTTGCTTATTGCTATTGGCATGCGCTTTGACGACCGGGTTACCGGGGATCTTAGCCGATATGCCAAGCAGGCCAAAGTTATCCACATGGATATAGACCCTTCTGAAATAAACAAGAATGTAAAGGCTACGGTAGCTATCCTGGGCAATGTAAAAGAAACCTTGCCATTATTGACCCGTCTAATTGAGAAAAAAGAGCACACTTCATGGCGAGCAGAATTTGATGCATGCATGAAAGTTGAACAGGAAAAAGTCATCAAGCATGATTTATTTCCCGAAAAACAAGGATTGACTATGGGCGAAGTTTTGCGCCGCGTTAATGAGCGTACCGATGGTGATGCTATTCTGGTTACAGATGTAGGCCAACATCAAATGATTGGTTCGAGATATTTTAAGTATAAAAATAAAAGAAGCTTCATAACTTCAGGCGGATTAGGCACTATGGGCTTTGGTTTGCCAGCAGCAATGGGAGCTAAAATGGGTGCTCCCGACAAACAAGTTATACTAATGGTAGGTGATGGCGGCATCCAAATGACCATTCAGGAGCTGGGCACAATCAAGCAAACGGAAATTCCCGTTAAGATTATCTTACTGAACAACAACTTCCTTGGTATGGTGCGCCAATGGCAGGAATTGTTTTTTGACAAACGCTATTCAATGACCAAGCTTATCAATCCCGATTTTCAAAAAATTGCAGAAGCTTATGACCTGAACCATAGCAAGGTTACATCTCGAGACCTCTTAGATAAAGCCATTGAAGAGATGTTAGCTTCAGACAAAGCATATTTGCTTGAAGTTGTTGTTGAAAAAGAAGACAACGTATTTCCAATGGTCCCGACAGGGGCATCGGTAAGTGAAGTACTACTCGAAGCTGCAAAGTAATATTAATAGTGTTAATCAAACTTTCGATTGAAGTAATCGGACGAAGGATAAATAAAAAAAACATGAATACAGTAGAACAATATACCATCATTGCTTTTTCGGAAAATGCCATTGGTTTGCTAAACCGCATAACCATCATTTTCACGAGAAGGAACGTAAATATCGAGAGCCTCACGGTTTCTGAGTCTTCTCTACATGGGATCCACAAATTTACCATAGTGGTAAATACCACTGCGGCCCAGGTTGAGAAAGTGGTAAAGCAAATAGAGAAACAGGTAGAAGTATTAAAAGCTTTCTTTTTTACAAAGAATGAAATTATTTTCCAGGAAATAGCTTTGTATAAAGTGCCAACAGAAGAGTTGTTGCGTAGCAATATGATAGAAACTATTGTCCGCGAAAATAATGCCCGCATTATGGAAGTCACGCAAGACTATACCGTTATTGAAAAAACGGGCCACGAATACGAAACCAGCAAGCTCTTTGCCGAGCTCAATAAATTCGGGGTAAAACAGTTTACACGTTCGGGCCGAATTGCCGTAACCCGCTCTAATGTTGAGCTTCTTACAGCATTTCTTAATGAACGCGAGAGCAGCAGGCTTTCTTAATTGAAAGTAACAAGTTTTTACATAGCCAAAGCCTTCCAGGTTTTAAAAACCTGGAAGGCCTGATATTGTTGTTTTAATTAATCAAATATGAAAATCTCCAATTATATTGACGTATTAAACATTCCTTTTTCTGTAAAACTGCCTAATGATAAGTCTCTTGAACGTTCAGTGCAAATGTATATCTTGGTAGGAGAGCAATTGGCTCTTATCGATACAGGAGTAGCAGGCAGTGAAAAGGTTATATTTGACTACATCGAATCAATTGGCAGAAAACCTAAAGAAATAAAGCATATCCTGCTTACCCATACCCATCCTGACCATATTGGGGCTGTTAGTGCTATTAAAGAAGCTACAGGGGCTAAGGTATATGTGCATGCTGCCGAACAGGCATGGCTGGAAGATACTGAAAAACAATATGCCGAACGCCCGGTTGGCGGCTTTCATGAGTTAGTTGGAGGATCTTGCAAAGCAGATCAGGTACTGCACGATGGAGAAGTGCTACATTTATGTCATAATCTGACCTTAAAAGCGATACATAGCCCTGGACATTCTGCGGGTTCTGTTTCGTATTTGTTGCAACAGGAAAATGCCTTGTTTACCGGCGATGCTATTCCTGTTAAAGGGGATATCCCAATTTATGATGATTGGGCTCAAAGCTTGGCCAGTCTTGAAAAACTTGAGAACCTGCCTTTCCCTGCATTTGTTTTGCCAGCATGGGATAGCCCTAAGACTGGCAAAGATGCTGAAGAGGTTTTCAGTCATGGTTTTGATATGCTGTATGATGTACATCAAGCTTTTTGCGAAGCTAAAGATGAGGTTGGCCTTGCTGATATGCAGGCTGTTGCGGCAAGCATGATAACAAAGTTACAACTGCCAGCCCAGTCAATGAACCCTCTTTTTATCAGGTCAGTGATGAGCCATTTGAAGGTAAGGTAGGTTATTATTGAAGTAGAAGCTATTCCACACTCTTATTGTTATTGGCATACCCCCGCCATTTTTCAATAACTTGCTGCATATCAGCAGGGAGAGGTGACTCAAACTGCACCCTTTTGCCCGTTGCAGGGTGGTCAAATGCCAAAGAGCGGGCATGCAGGGCTTGACGAGGAAGAATGTCAAAACAGTTTTCCACAAACTGCTTGTATTTTGAAAAAGAAGGGCCTTTAAGTATAGTATTGCCACCATATTCAGCATCGCTAAACAATGGGTGCCCAATGTGTTTCATGTGTACACGTATCTGGTGTGTACGGCCTGTTTCGAGTACGCAATCTACAAGTGTAGTCATCCCGAAACGCTCTATTACTTTGTAATGCGTGATGGCATGTTTGCCTATCTCAGGGTCATCGTAAACAGCCATTACTTTGCGGTCTTTGGCGCTGCGCCATATATTTCCGGTGATGGTCCCGCTATCTTTAGTAAGATTTCCCCAAACCAAAGCCGTGTAATGCCTTTCAATGGTGTGGTAGAAGAACTGGCTGGCCAATTTGTTCAGTGCTAGTTCGGTTTTGGCAATAACCAATATTCCCGAAGTGTTTTTGTCAATGCGGTGTACCAGTCCGGGGCGCATCTCGCCACTTTGAAACATAGGCAAATCCTTGAATTTGTAGTACAACGCATTGACCAATGTCCCGGTAAAGTTACCATAAGCCGGGTGTACAACCATTCCGGCCTCTTTGTCAACAATTACAAGGTGCTCATCCTCATATACTATATTCAGGGGAATATTCTCGGGGATTATCTCTGTATCGCGTGGTGGAAAGGTAAGCACGACAGATATTACATCCAGCGGCTTTACTTTATAGTTTGACTTTACAGGCTTATTATTGACCAGGATATTTCCGGCTTCAGCTGCATTCTGCACTTTAGTGCGCGAAGCATTAACCAGCCTGTTAAAGATGAACTTATCAATTCGCATTGGCGCCTGTCCCTTGTCCACAGTCCAGCGATGATGTTCAAATAATTCGCCAGTTTCGTTATTTTCTGCTACTTCGTTCAATTACTTCTTGATAAAACGTGAAACACTAACATTGTTGTCAGGTGCGATTAGCTTAATAATGTACATCCCTGATTTTAGATTGCCAACATAAATAGATGATGCGCTTTGCATAGATAATACAAGGCAACCTGTTAAAGAATAAATCTGAACCTTGCAATTATTGTTGGTTGAGCAGGTTAGGTTTATATAATTCCCGGCAGGGTTCGGATATACCGAAAACTCAGCAGGTTTTGTAGTGCTTTTTAATGAAACAATGGTAGGGTCGCCAAAAACAGGGCGCATCATAAGAGCCCCAGTTTTACTAACTTTTGATTTAGCCCAACCCGATGCTATCCCCGTAAAATTAACAAAATGAAAAGCATTAGCAGTATCATTCCTGTCAAAACCAACATTAAGAAAGGCTTCATTCTTTTGTTGCCAGCCAATATAAAACACGGTATCTACTAATATTCTTTTACTTAAAATATAACGTTTAAATTGTTGAGGGCCCTTTGCAATCTCAACAACTTTACGTTCGGCATAAATTGAGTCGCCCGGTTTACCTTTGTTGTCGGCCCAAACAAATAAATTAAACTCTGTTTCATTCTCTTCATTCAAAGTTGGGTTAAAATAAATATCAATAGCAGAAAGGGTATCTGGCTTATAGGTTGAGTATTTCAATGCAACCATGGCTGCAGAGATATTGGCGCCCTTTAAACCATAACCTAATTCGGCACTTCCATCGTCATAAGCATAGTAGTTGGCAAATCTTTGGTACCATTTAGAGCTGTTGTTAAATGAAATGCTGTCTGCTTCTGAATTTTCAATTTTTGCCTCAATCTCAAAAAGCGTAGATTCGGTTTCGTCTGAAGTTAAGTTGATGGTTTCAAACTGATAGTCAGTATATTTGTGAGGAGGGCAAACTATCATCGTAGAGTTTTTCTCGTAAGGATAAACTTCGTTGCCAATAATTTCTTTAAATTGGAGGCTTACCTGTACGTTAGCTTCGTAACTCCCGAAGTTGTATATCTTTTGATTAAATAACGGTTTGGTTGTCTTGTAAAAAAAGTCCCTGTAATGTTTCCAGGGTATAGAAGTGTATTTGAGAAGTATTGATCCGGCATTCTGGGCAATGGCATTGTCAATAAAAGCGGTATCTGCCATTGTTCTGTTTTTTATAATACAGACGTAATCAATATTCCAGAAATCGCCATTAGAAGCTAAACCGGGATTTTGGTTTTCGTTTTTCAGACTGACTTTATTGATAAACCTGAAATAAAAGCTATCTGTATAAAAAGCTTCATCTTTTAAGGCCATTTTAACTATCTGGAAATTAGTCAATACATCTTTGTTTGGGCCTTCTTTTTTCCAAACAACAGTACCATTGTCCGAACTATTTTTATAAAATTTGAGTATCAGGCTATCACTAGTTTCGGGCATATCTCCCAGTCCGCCAGGCTGGTAAAAAAAATAAAAGTACAAGCTGTCATCTGGTGTATATCTTGATAAATCAATGTATTTTGAGGTTAACGTGTCAGCATTGCTCAGCTCATCAGATTCAGCAGACTTGTACAATTCACCTTTACTGTTCAAGCCGTCAAATGTAGCAACGCCAATTGTATATGGTTTGTAGCCGAATGAACGGTTTATGCAAACGTTTTTGTCCCTCCAGTTTGTCCCAAGCGGGTAACAAAAGGCCGAGTCGTTGGCATACCAAAAGTCGTCGAAAAAAACAATCTGCTTATCCGCTTTTTGAGTTGCAGTGGCTTTTAAAGAAGCTTTTGTTGTTACAGGAGATGCTTTAACTGTATAAGTTACAGGGGCTAAAAATTCTTCTTGTCCATAAGTTTTTTCTGTTTTAAAAAAGAAGAAACTTGCCGTAATTAATGTGATGAAGATATATTTACTATTGGCCATTAAGGTCTCTTTTTACGGTTAACCACAATTCTACACTATTCCCCGAAGTGCTGTATGTACTGTCTTTAGGCGCTTGCTTGTAAACTACAGCTTTAAGTGAATCTTTCCAATTCTGAACAGTACTATCAAAATGAAATTTGTTAACATTGAGATATGAAAGTATAGACTTTTTGCGGGCTTGCTGAAGAGTTAACCCTTTAAGGGAAGGCACCATAGTACTCTGGTCAGAACTTTTTCCTAAAATTAGTTTGACAGATGAGCCCTTGTATATTTCTTTTCCCGGGGCTATGATTTTGCCTTTAAAAACCTGCTTTAACACTAAGTTTGCCGCTAAATCTGACTCGTAATTGATACTCTGTACTTGTAACCCTTGCGATTCAAGTATTGCCACCGCCTGACGAAGCGAAACACCAACAACATCAGGCATTTTCACCTTTTCAGGGTTTATAGCATTCATGATCAAAAATATCCGCCTGTTCTTTTTTACATTTGCCCCTTTTCTGGGATATTGGTCTAACACTGTGCCCCGCTTACTTTCAATATTAAAAACAGAGTCAGAAATTGCTATCTGCAGGCCATAATCATCGGCCAGCTCTTCGGCCTGCTGTAAATCAAGGCCAGAAAAATCGGGCACAGTTAAATATTTATTATGCCGTGTAGCACAGTGCAAAACAATACTGGAAGCAAATACAATGGCAAAAAATACAGCTGCCATCACTTTTACCTGTTCTAAAAAAGGTTTGCTTTTTAAAAATTCAACAACAGACTTTCTTCCCATGAGCAAGTTTTTCAATAGTAAACGTAAATATTTGCAAAAATATATTTTTTGCCATGCGTAATATCGAAAAAAACAATTCTTTTAGGTATTGCCTAATTCTCAAAAGTTTGAATAACATTATAAACCGAATCGCGCTCGGTGGGGGTATAACCGGCAGATTTTATCAGCTTCAGCATTTCATCCAAGGTCATAGTGTTTTTTTCTTTAAAGCCAGCCATGGTGTATATTTTTGTAGTGTCATCTATGGTGCCATCAATATCATCAACTCCAAATGAGAGGGAGATTTTTGTGGTGTCGCGGCCTATCATGGGCCAATAAGCCTTAATGTGCGGGATATTGTCCAGAAACAACCTTGAAATGGCATAGTTACGAATATCTTCCACCACCGAAACTTCTCCAATATGAGAAAGATGGTTGTTTTCTTTTCTGTATTTCAGTGGAATAAAAGCATTGAAGCCTTTCGTTTCGTCCTGCAACTGTCTAATCCTCGACATGTGGGCGATGCGGTGTTCCCACTTTTCAATATGGCCATAAAGCATGGTTGCATTAGACGGAATGCCAGCACGATGAGCTTCGCGGTGGATTTCCAGCCATTTTTCGCCTGTCGATTTCTCCGGGCACAATATTTTCCTGACTTCTGCATCAAATATCTCTGCTCCTCCACCCGGGATGCTGTCCAACCCGTATTCTTTTAATGCATGAAAGCCTTCTGATAAAGACATTTTGGCCTGCTTAATCATGAAATCAAGTTCTATAGCCGTAAAAGCTTTTACATGAATAGCCGGCATGATGCTTTTTATAAGCTTTATCATGTTTCCATAATAATGCAAATCCCTTTGGGGATGCACGCCACCTACAATATGGATTTCTGTAACAGAGGTATTTTTGTATGCTTCTACAATCCTTGCAATATCGTCATATGTATATTCCCAACTCCCCTCTTCGCCTATTTTTCGCTTGTATGAACAAAACTTACATTGATAAAGACAAATATTTGTTGGCTCAAGGTGAAAATTTCTGTTGAAAAATACAAGTTTTTGACTTGCCTGCTGCTTGGCATGACTTGCCAAAACGCCCAACCATGCAGTATCTGCCTGGGTATATAACAATAATGCCTCTTCTTCACTAATGCGCCGGTGGTTGTATATTTTATCGGCAATAACCTGTAAGGCTTTATTTTTATGATGTAAAAAGCTTTCCATTAAAAATATCTTTTTGCAAAGGTAAACAAACAAAAAAAGGCTGTCCGAAATGGAACAGCCTTTTTATAGTTTTGTTCAGAAACTTATGCTTTGTGTTTATGTTCGTCAGAAACAGTAAGTTTTTTGCGGCCTTTAGCCCTACGAGCTGCCAATACTTTGCGTCCGTTAGCTGTTGACATTCTTTCAAGAAAACCATGTTTGTTTTTTCTCTTTCTGTTTGATGGTTGATAAGTACGTTTCATACGTATATTATTTTATCTGTTATTATTCTTTTTGTTAAGGACTGCAAAAGTAATGATTTTTTGAAAAATGCAAAATTTTTCCTGAAAATCATTTTGAAAAATATGATATTGTCCCCACAATTTTACATTGCCCGTATCAAAAAAAAATGTATGTTTGTGGTCGCTTGCAATAAAAATTCGAGTATTAAACAATTGCAAAATTTGATAATCATTAATTAAAAATCAGATGAAAAATATTTCTTTAATTGTGAATATTGTACTGGCTGTAGCGCTGGGTGTTCTTTTTGTTTTGCATTTTTCTTTGCGTAGCAAAGTTAATGAAGCTGTATCTCACAAAGTTGTTGCTTCTGGCAATTCTAACATTGTCTTTGTTAACATGGATTCTTTGTATGCGAAATACAACGAATACGCAGACTTAAAAGAGCAACTACAAAAAAAGCAAAGCAAAATGGAAGCAGATATAAACAACAGAAAAATTGCTTACGAAAGAAAAGTTGCTGATTACCAGGATAAAGCCCAAAAAGGATTATTACTTACCTCTGAACGCCAACGTATAGAACAGCAACTGATGGGCGAACAACAAGAGTTGATGCAATATGGCCAGAAGCTTCAAAATGAATTAGCTGAAGAATCAAGAGTTTTGAATAATAAACTAGGAAACAATATTATCGAATTTTTGAAAGAGTATAATAAAGATGGCCGTTTTCAATTTGTACTGAGCCATGTTTATGGAGGAAACCTTTTGTATGTAAATGACTCACTGGACATTACCAAAGATGTTATCGAAGGGTTGAACAAAAAATACGATAAAGAGAAAAAATAAATTATTCAATGGGTTTTGCATCTGGCTATTTTGAAAGGTATCAAACCAGAGAGCCTTTAATTAACGAAGCTCCAGACTCCAATCTTTCGCTTGTCGTTTGCATTCCTTCATATAACGAAAACAATATAATAAGGGCCATCGAGGCCCTTTATTGTTGTACCCCCTTGCAAAACAAAGCCAAGGTAATAATCTTGCTGAATTATACCCAAAATAATGAGCCAATGAAAGCTTTTCACGAACGGCAACTCATTGAAACCCAACAATGGATAAGCAAGCATCAACGGGCTGATATACAGTTCCATGTTTTTCTGAAAGCTTTACCAGCCAAAGATGCAGGAGTTGGCCTTGCCAGAAAGATTGCAATGGATGAGGCTTTGCGATTGTTTAATTTGCTCGACAAACGCAATGGTATCATTGTGGGATATGATGCAGATTGCACCTGTAAACCTAATTACCTTGCTGAAATAGAATCCTTTTTTATAAAAAACCCCCGAGCTCCCGGCATTTCTGTTTATTTTGAGCACCCTACAGAAGGAGAAGAGTTTGAACCTCAGATATATAAAGCTATTTTACAATATGAACTTTATCTTAGGTATTATATTGAGGCGTTACGATATTGTGGTTTTCCGTATGCTTTTCAAACATTGGGTTCTTCATTTGCAGTACGAGCAGATGCATATGCTTCGCAAGGTGGGATGAACAAGCGAAAGGCAGGCGAGGATTTTTACTTTCTTCACAAAATCATACCCCTCGGGAGATATGATGAATTAAACACTACAGCCGTATATCCTTCTCCACGCATATCCGACAGGGTGCCTTTTGGTACCGGAGCAGCTGTGTCTGATATTATTTCGGATACTGAAGGATACAAAGTGTTCAACCCTAAATCGTTTGAGGTTTTGAAAGGCTTCTTTTCTTTAGTGCCAAAGTTTTATAAAGCAGAGAACGCTTTTATTCATAAATATATTGAAACCATTGGACCTTCATTCGCAGAGTTTTTGAAATCAGAGAAAATGGTTGAGGCTGTTGCCAACTGCAATGCTAATTCGTCCAATATCAATGTATTTATACGCCGTTTTTATGCCTGGTTCAATGGATTGCTGGCATTGCAATGTCTCAATAAATTGCATGAATCAGCTTTTCAATATGTCCCGGTTGCTGAAGCGTCGAATGGACTGTTGTCTATGCTGGACAAACAATATGAACAAGCAAACTACAGCGAGAATGAGCTTTTAAAAATATTCAGACAAAGAGTTTTTAAGTTCAAGGTTTCGTGGAAAGAAAATTATAGTTTTGAATTGATAGAGTAAATAAATATGCCCTACGAACTGTTTTCTGACGAATATTACATGAACGAAGCCCTGAAAGAGGCGAAAAAGGCTTTTGACAAAGACGAGGTGCCTGTAGGGGCTGTAATAGTAGCTAAAAACCATATCATAGCCAGAGCGCACAACCTCACAGAAACGCTGAACGATGTCACAGCCCATGCCGAAATGCAGGTTATTACTGCGGCTGCATCGGCAATAGGAGGAAAATACCTTACAGATTGCACTTTATATGTTACTGTTGAGCCATGCTTTATGTGTGCCGGGGCGTTGTCTTGGGCTCAGATAACTCGTGTTGTCTATGGTGCAACAGACCCCAAAAAAGGCTTTATGCGCAGCGATTACCCGCTTCTCCATAAGAAAACCCAAGTAACCGCTAATGTCTTAAGGGACGAATGTGCTTCACTGATGAAGCAATTTTTTCAACAAAAACGGTAATTAATTAGCAAATTCGGTAATTAGCTAATGCTTTTCTGTATTTCATCAGCTAATTTTCAAATTCTCGAATTTTCAAATTTACTTTCCAGGCTGTAAAGTTGCATAATTGCCAGAAAATGTTACTTTTGCATAGGGTCGGTTATGAAACATAAAGACCTTTTTGAGTATTAATAATGATGCGGAATTTGATATGGTAGTTTTATGAAGGTTCGATTTTGACAATAGTTTTGATAGATAGCAAGCTAAAACTATTGTCTTTGAGGGATAACATGCGCATCAGGTTTCATGGCCGCCCGGATTTTTATCCAATTTGTCAGATATAATTTTTATATAGGCTCTTTGAGTATTTAACTAAAAACACTGACACATGAAAAGCTATGTTACAAATCAAATCAGGAACATTGCACTCTTGGGCAGCTCCGGATCGGGTAAAACCACTCTTGCCGAAGCTATGCTTTTTGAGAGTGGCGTTATAGAACGTAAAGGTTCTGTAGAGCAAAAAAATACCGTTTCGGACTATAACGAGATCGAACACAACAACAAGGCATCTGTTTTTTCATCAGTGATGTATGCCGAAGTCAACGACCGAAAGCTTAATATCCTTGACAATCCCGGAATGGACGATTTTATAGGGGCTACCCTTACTTCTTTACATGTAGCCGACAGTGCTGTTGTAGTTATCAATGCCCATAACGGTGTTGAAGTTGGGACAGAAATACACGCACGTCATCTCAAAAGGCTCAATAAGCCAATGATACTTCTTTTTAATCAAATGGACCATGAAAAGGCCAGCTATGAGAAAACATTAGAAGCAGCCCGCGAACGTTTAGGCAAAAATATTACCGTTGTACAATACCCGGTTAATGAAGGTACAGCATTTGATACCATTATCGATGTGATATTGATGAAAATGCTCAAATATCCTAAAGAAGGAGGGAAGCCTGAAATTACAGAAATACCTGCAGCAGAAGCAGCAAGGGCTGCCGAGTATCATAATGCGTTAGTTGAGAAGGCTGCTGAAAACGATGATAAGCTAATGGAACTTTTTTTCGAGAAAGGTACATTAGAAGTAGAAGATTTACGCAGCGGGTTGCGTCTTGGGGTGTTAAAAAGGGATGTATTCCCGGTTTTTGTTTGTTCGGCAAAGAAAAGTATTGGCATTGGGCGTTTTATGGAGTTTTTGGGCAATGTAGCCCCTTCTCCTGAAAAAGTTGAAGGGCTTAAAACTACTAATGGCAATGAAATAAAAGTTTCTCCAGATGGAGCTCCTTCATTATTTGTATTTAAAACATCTATAGAGCCTCACATTGGCGAAGTATCATATTTTAAAGTGATAACAGGCAAAGTTACTGAAGCAATAGATTTAAACAACAATAATAACCAAGGCAAGGAACGCCTTACCCAATTGTATGTATGCTCTGGCAAGAACCGTACAAAAGTTACAGAACTTATAGCCGGGGATATTGGCGCAACTGTAAAATTGAAAAATACCAAAACAGGACACACCCTGGCGGGTGGAAGTTTTTCTGAAATGTTCGAAAAAACAACCTTCCCTGAGCCTAAATTTAGGATTGCCATCAAGGCAAAGGTTGAAGCTGAAGAAGAAAAATTGGGCGAAATACTCATCAAACTCCGAATGGAAGACCCGACCATTTTGATAGAACATTCTAAAGAATTGAAGCAAACAATCATCTCCGGGCAGGGAGAATACCATATAAGCACCTTAAAGTGGCATCTCGACCATATTCACAAAATTGACGTAGAGTTTATGTCTCCTAAGATCCCTTATCGTGAAACGATAACCAAAGTGGCAGCTGCCGATTACAGGCACAAAAAACAATCAGGGGGGGCCGGACAGTTTGGTGAAGTGCACCTGGTTATTGAACCTTATGTAGAAGGAGCACCAGATCCGGTTGTATATAAGGTTGCTGGCAAAGAAATCAAACTTAATATCCGAGATAAACAGGAGGTGGCTTTAGCTTGGGGGGGCAAACTTGTATTCTATAACTGTATTGTAGGTGGTGCTATCGATGCCCGCTTTTTGCCGGCCATTATGAAAGGGATTATGGAAAAGATGGAAGAAGGCCCGCTTACAGGTTCGTATGCCCGCGATATCCGCGTAGCTGTTTACGATGGAAAAATGCACCCAGTTGACTCTAACGAAATCTCGTTTAAGTTGGCAGGGCGTAATGCATTCAAAGAAGCATTTAAAAATGCCGGGCCGAAAATTTTAGAGCCTGTGTATGATGTTGAAGTACTTGTACCATCAGAGCGTATGGGAGATGTAATGAGCGATTTACAAACCCGACGTGCAGTAGTGCTTGGCATGTCAAGTGATAGCGGATTTGAAAAAATTTCAGCCCGTGTACCTCTTGCCGAAATGGATAAATACTCTACATCATTAAGCTCATTAACCCAGGGAAGGGCTATTTACAACATGAAGTTTGCCGAATACGCCCCAACACCCGCCGAAGTTCAAAACGAACTGCTCAAAGCCTACGAGGCTGCTGAAGTAGAAGAGTAATATTTATTTTTATCCTTTCACATAAAAAAACCTTCTGATATGTTTAACAGAAGGTTTTTTTATTTACACCCAATTTAACCATAAGGTGGTTTTTCAAAGCCGAACTATATGATTTAGTTGGGTTAAATAAAAAACACCTTCATCTGCGTTTTTGACCTGTTCACCGAAAAATATTTTTTATTGGGGGTATAAGCTGTTTAATTTGTCTTAAAATAAACTTTAAAAAAATTAGGCCATCGGAATTCATCTTTGTATTCATTACAGAAACATGATTGAATCAGATGTTTCAGTTTTAAACAGTTTAAATTGTAAGAGATGGATAATACAACAATCAACCAACCGGTAACTTATTCATTAAGTATAAAAGGAGACGAAAAAAGTTTTTACAAAGAATTGGAGATATTTACCCAATCTGTTATTCAGGAGCTGAGCATTTTTTTCAACAAAGAAGTAGATGGCCTTGTAAAGTTCCTTTCGCAGAACAAAACTGAAGAGCTCAGGACAAAAGAGGAATACTCTTTTGAATTGATTATCATAGGCACTTTGTGGAATATATATAATGGATATGCCCAAAAAGACAATAGCTTTGTAGTTGACACCCTGCTGCCGCATCTAAATAACCTGCGAAAAAAGAACCAGATGCTTAAGCCTTACGTGGACGATGTAAAAGGCTATTTTTTATCCCGCATATATTCTAATCCTGAAGTTGATGTTAAACCTGAGTATTCTTTGTATGAGTTTAAAAGGCTTATCAAATGGCTTGATGCTACAGGCGAATTTGGCGAAGAAGTAAAACGGATGAATAACTGGTATGCTTTTTTACTGGGATTTTCAGACGAGAGAGTAAAACAATTGTTATCAAAAGTATCATCTTATGCAACTTATTTCTCAGATTTGTCACGGAATGCATTAGGACAATATACTAATGGCGTTCACAATTATTTGAAAAATATACATCCACAGATGAAAAACCGTGAGGATTATATATTCTGTGGCAGAAAAGAAGAAGAATATCTGATGAACCTTGTGGGTGCTGAGGTTCTAAATAAGTCATTAAAAAAATCCTTTAGCCAGGCCTCAAAACGGGTAATATTATTGCCTACCTGCATGTGCAAGCCGGATAATGGGCAATGTAAAGCTATTTTTGCTGAGATAGAGGGCAAATGTACAAGTTGTAGCAGGAACTGTATTGTGAATACTATAAAAAATCAGGTTGAAGATAAAAATACCACAGTAGCACTTATCACACACTCTTCATCATTTAGCAGAGTGTTGCAAAAATATGAAAATCAAACAGGCGTAGGATTGGTTGGTATCGCTTGTATTTTGAACCTGTTGACAGGGGGTTATGAGCTTAAAAGGCTCAATATCCCTGCTCAATGCGTTTTTTTGAATTATAGCGGGTGTAAGAAACACTGGACTAAAGATGGCGTCCCTACTACGTTGTATATTGAACAGCTCAAGCAAATCCTCGCACAAAAAGAAATTGCAACAACTCATGAGGCTAAAGAAGAGGTAAAAATGGCTGTTTAATTATTTTTTAAATTTCACAATGTGATTTCGCCTCTTAATGAGGTTTCAAGCCCCCGGACAATATCTTCCCGTTTTTCATAGCGCCCTAAAAGGTACATCAGCTTAGTAATTGCAGCTTCAGTTGTCATATCGTGACCACTAATTACACCACACTCTTTTAATGCAAGACTTGTACGGTACATGCCCATAACCACGCTGCCTCCAAAACATTGTGACACGTTCAATACTATCAATCCGTTGCTAATAGCGTATTTCAACAGGGAAATAAACCATTCGTCGGTAGGCGCATTGCCTGAGCCAAATGTTTCGAGAACAATAGCCTCCAAATCGGGGCTTGTAAGAACTGACGACACAAATGACGGGTTTATTCCGGGGAACAATTTTAAAAGGCCTATTTTGCCATTGAGCTTAGTGCTCAGTTTAAGTTCTCGCTCCACTGTAGGATAATTGATAGATGGGAAGTTGTATTTGATATGAATGCCAATTTCTGCAAGAGCAGGGTAATTAACCGACCGAAATGCATTGAAATGCTCTGCACTGTATTTTGTGGCACGGTTGCCCCTAAAAAGCTTATTCTCAAAGTAAATACAAACTTCCGGAACGACAGCTAAGTTGTTTTTCTTTTCTGCAGCAATCTCTATGGCTGTAATAAGATTTTCTCTACCGTCAGTGCGGACTGCACCCATAGGAAGCTGCGCCCCAGTAAATATAATAGGCTTTTGAAGGTTCTCAAACATAAAACTAAGCGCTGACGCAGTATATGCCATAGTATCAGTTCCATGAAGCACCACAAACCCGTCATACAGATTGTAGCTTTCTTCTATAATTTTTGCCAGTTTAACCCAAATATCGGGCGTCATTGTAGCCGAATCTATTGGAGGGCTGAAAGTGACCACTTTGCACTCAGTCTGTAGTTTGCTAATTTCGGGCATCTGACGCAAAAGAGCTTCTAAATCAATCGGAATTAATGAATTATTATCCTCATCATGCTTCATGCCGATGGTCCCACCAGTATAAATAATCAATATGGAAGAAGTGTTGCTCAAAGCTCCTGAAATTACGATAAAGGTAGAAAATGAAAATGGCAATTCAAAGAAAGCGTGGCCTTATATTATCCTGTAAATTTCCATAATACCTTTCAATATGTTGTCAAAATCAATTTGCAAGTCAATAAGCTTACCACTGTGAATGTCAAACACCCAGCCATGAACTGTGATATGCCTTTCTTTATATGCTTTTTGAACATCTGAAGTTTTTAGGATATTCACGCATTGTTCCTGTACATTAAGCTCTACAAGACGTTTGTATTTTTCTTCGGTATCGGCAATGGAATCTAATTCATCTTTGTGCAAGCGATACACATCGCGGATATTACGCAGCCAGGGGTTTAATATTCCAAGGTCAGCAGACTGCATGGCCGACTTTACACCGGTACAATAATAGTGCCCACAAACTACAATATGATTAACTTTCAGATGACTAACTGCATAAGTAATAACAGACATCACGCTTAGATCGGTATTGGGTACCATGTTGGCAATGTTCCGATGGACAAATACTTCTCCGGGTTTTGCCCCCATCAGTTCTTCGGCTGTAACTCGGCTGTCTGAGCATCCAATATACAATACCTCAGGGTTTTGCCCTTTTGAAAGGTTTTTGAAATATTCCGGATCAACTTTTAGCTTTTCGGCAATCCAGCTCTCGTTGTTTCTGAATATTTGAGCTATGTTCATAACGTTTTTATTTTTTAAACAAGAATTTGGATATTAATGTTCTATGTGCATACAGTATTCAACTTCTCAAGATAAATAAAAGTCAAATCATCATTGATTTTTACTTGTTTAAACTCTTTGTATCCCATTTTATTATAGATGTATAAGTTTTTGTCGTCACGGAAGCCGGTAAAGAGTTCATATCTGTTTACTGCAGGAAACTGGTTTTCGATAGCACTCATCAATTGCCTGCCTATGCCTTTGTTTTGAAATTGGGGATGTACAACCAGCCGTCCAATAAAGCATGTGTCATTCTTCATATTTCCCCGGACACTTCCAATAATATGCGAATCTTCAACAGCTTTCAGGATAATACTATACCTGAAATCGTTCTTTAGCTCTTCGATGGTTTCCATCAAAGGGGGGATGTGAAAATCATTATATCTTACGGCATTTTCGTGATAGGATAACTTTTGTAGGTCAAGTATTTCGTGCAAATCGTCTATTTGGGCTTCTTTAATTTGCATAATGAAAGATGTTTATAAATTAAAAACACTCTTTGCAGCCAATGTAGTTACTTCGGTAACTTGTTCTTTCTCTACCTGATATATTTCGGATAGTTTGCTCACAATAAGTTGCAAATAGGCTGGTTCATTTCTCTTTCCCCGATACGGTGTTGGGGTTAAATATGGCGCATCGGTTTCGAGTACCAGGTTTTTCAGGTCTATTGAACCAATGATTTTGTCCAGGCCTCCATTTTTAAAAGTAACCACGCCGCCAATCCCTAAAACATAACCCAAATCAATAGCACGTTTGGCTTGTTCTACAGTGCCAGAAAAAGCATGAAACACGCCTTTTACATCAGGGTGCTTTTGCACAATATCGAGAGCTTGCTCCACTGCGTCCCGGGTGTGGATGATAACAGGCAGATGAACCTCTTTTGCCCATTGCAACTGTATTTCAAATGCATCAATTTGTTCTTTGTAAAATGTTTTGTCCCAATACAAGTCAAGCCCAATCTCACCAATAGCAATAGGTTTATTATTTGAAATCTCTTTTTCTATTATAGATAAAAGGGCTTTGTAGTTTTCTTTTACCGAACAAGGATGAATACCATAAGCTGGCTTGCATATATCAGGAAAGGCTGAACAAATTTTATTCAGAGCTTCTACAGTTGTTTCGTCCACATTGGGATTGATGATGGTAGAAACCCCCTGATATACACCCCTTTGCACAACAGCCTGAACATCGCTGTCGAATTCTTCCAAAAAGAGGTGACAATGTGTGTCAATCAATTCCATAGTTCTTTTTTCAAAAATAAGAATTTTATATCAATGGCAGGGGTGGTAAAAAAACAGCCTGACTTGTAAATAGTCAGGCTGCATATTTTATTGTTGCGAAACATCATTTTTACGTTCTGTTTTTTTTACCTCAGGTTTCTCAGGCTTTGGAAGAAGAACTTTGCGGGACAACCTAAGCTTGTTAGTCTTTTTGTCAATCTCGATAAGTTTAACTTCAATCTCGTCACCTTCTTTCAAAACATCAGCAACGTTCTCAATACGTTTCCAGTCTATTTCAGAAACATGAAGAAGTCCATCTTTACCGGGAAGTATCTCAACAAAAGCGCCAAAAGCAGTCAAAGTCTTAACTTTACCTTTGTATATTTCTCCTTCTTCAGGGACAGCAACAATCCCCTTAATCCACCTGATAGCTTTATCAATAGATTCCTTATTATCGGCAAATACGTCAATTACACCTGAGTTGTTTACTTCTTCAATAGTAATAGTAGCGCCTGTTTGACGTTGTATCTCCTGAATTACTTTACCACCAGGCCCGATAACAGCGCCAATATATTCGCGGGCTATTGTCATTTGCTCGATGCGTGGAGCATGTGGTTTCAAGTCGGCATTTGGTTGGGCAATAGTATCAGTTATTTTACCAAGGATATGCAAACGGCCTTCTTTAGCTTGTTGCAATGCCTTTGCCATTACTTCGTATGGAAGCCCGTCAACCTTGATGTCCATCTGGGTTGCTGTAATACCTTTATCAGTACCGGCAACTTTAAAATCCATGTCACCTAAGTGGTCTTCATCACCTAAAATATCAGAAAGGATTGCATACTTTCCTTTGCCTGAGCCATTTTCGGTAATAAGGCCCATGGCAATACCAGAAACAGGACGTTTAATTTTGATACCAGCATCCATAAGCGCCAATGTACCGGCACAAACAGTTGCCATAGAAGACGAACCGTTTGATTCAAGAATATCCGAAACAACACGTATAGTATAAGGATTTTCAGCTCCTGTAGGTATAACATTTTTCAATGCGCGATGAGCAAGGTTACCATGCCCTACCTCCCTGCGGCTTAACCCACGTGAAGCTTTGGCTTCACCTGTTGCAAAGGGTGGAAAATTGTAATGCAACAAAAACTTGTCGGTTCCTTGTATCATCACATCGTCAATAATTTTCTCATCCAGCTTAGTACCGAGAGTAACAGTGGTAAGCGACTGGGTTTCGCCACGAGTAAAAATAGAAGAACCATGAGCAGCAGGCAAACAATCAACTTCGCACCAAATAGGCCTGATTTCGTTTGTTTTACGCCCATCAAGACGAATCCCTTCGTTGAGAATCATGTTGCGCATAGCTTCTTTTTCTACCTCATGGTAATAGCGCTCTACAAGCATTTTCTTTTCTTCTTGTTCTTCTTCTGAAAGTGAAAGCAAGAAATCTTCTTTAATTTTCTCAAAAGCTTCGCTGCGCTCGTGCTTTGGACGTCCAGATTTTGCAACCTGATAAACTTTGTCGTAAAGCTCACTGTGAATGCGTTTACGCAAATCGTCATCGTTTACTTCATGACAATATTCACGTTTCTTAGTTTTACCAACAAGTTCGGTAAGCTCTAACTGTACCTTACAATGTTTTTTTATTTCTTCGTGGGCAAATTTAATAGCCTCGAGCATTTCTTCTTCACTAACTTCGAGCATTTCGCCTTCTACCATCAGGATGTTTTCTGCAGTAGCGCCAACCATAATATCAATATCGGCTTCTTTGAGCTGCGAGTAGGTTGGATTGATAATAAGCTGGCCATTTATCCTGGCTACCCTAACTTCAGAAATAGGCCCATTGAAAGGAATATCAGATACGGCCAATGCAGCAGAAGCAGCTAACCCAGCCAATGCATCAGGCATAGTATCTTTATCTGCAGAAATTAAGTTAACCGTAACAAAGGTTTCTGCATGAAAATCATCCGGGAATAGAGGCCTTAAAGCCCTGTCGATGAGACGAGAAACTAATATTTCATAATCAGAGGCTTTTGCTTCGCGTTTTAAGAACCCTCCGGGAAAACGTCCTACGGCAGCATATTTTTCTTTATATTCTACCGAAAGAGGCATAAAATCTGTATCTTCTTTGGCTTCTTTTGCTGCAACAACAGTAGCAAGCAACATGGTGTTGCCCATTTTAACCACTACTGAACCATCAGCTTGTTTGGCAAGTTTACCGGTTTCAATGGTGATTACCCGTCCATCAGTTAATACAATATCTTTAGAAATAAGATTGTACATGTTTGAATGTTTTAATAAATATTAAATACAAAAAAAGGCAATTGATATTGCCTTTATTTTCTTATATTAAGCGCTTTAAGGATACTTCTGTACCGCTCAATATCTTTTTCTTTAAGATAATCAAGCTGGCGACGCCTTGCGCCAACCAGTTTAAGAAGAGCACGTTGTGTACTGTAATCTTTATGGTTTGCTTTCAAATGTTCAGTCAAATGATTGATACGAGTTGTAAACAAAGCAATCTGACTCTCTGCACCACCAGTATTAGTAGCTGCACCACCAAATTCAGCAAAGACTTCTTTTTTCTTTTCGCTTGTTAAATACATATTAAAACGAGTTTTTATTCTTATTTTTTAGAAGCGCAAAGTTATAAATATTTTTTAATAGAAATGATTATTTTTCAAACGATTATTTTTTTGACAAGATAAAAAATTGTTTGTTTGTGCTTATTTTTATCAAAATATCCATAAATTTCCTTATGCGTAAAGTATTTCTTTTTCTTCTCTTCATTAGCCTTATAAAACAAGGCTTTTCAACCGAAAAGATCTTGTTTTCAAAATTGGATATCAATGCCGGGTTGTCGCAAAATCACATAAATTGCATTTTTAAAGACTCAAAAGGGTTTGTTTGGATAGGTACCATGTCCGGGCTCAACAGGTATGATGGTTCTTTGTTTAAAATTTTTCGTAATGACGCAAATGATTCGGCTTCAATTATTGACAACTTTATTATTAGTATAACTGAAGATAATTTTGGCTGTTTATGGATTCTTACCCGCTTAGGTTATAACATTTACAACCCGGTTGATGAATCTTTTTCTCGTCAAGCCCCTGAATGCTTTTCAGCAATAGGTTCTGATTTTACGCAAATCAATGAAATGACTAAAGACATAGACGGAGGGCTGTGGTTTGCCCAATCTAACCTTGGGGTTATTTACTACAATCCACTTGAAAACAAATGTGAACTACTGAAAGTAAACCCCAAAAATACAGAATGTTTGTCTTCAAAGGCTGTCCGTGCAATTACAAATGATACAGAAGGCAACCTGCTGACCATAAACGACAACGCAGTAATCGAAAGAATTGACCACAAAACAAAAAAAGTAACCCAACGCATTACCAGCATACGCAATATCTGTGGCGACCTTGCTTTTTATAAAATAATGTGCGACAAAGAAAACCTTATTTGGGTTTACAGCACCAATGTAGCTTCTGGAATTTATCAGATAAACCCCAGGACATTGAAAACCCGCATTTTTAACACTAAATCATTGCCTGCATTAAATAATAATATCATCAGGGCTGTTGAAGACGATGGGCTTGGACGTATTTGGATTGGCACAGACCATGGAGGTATTAATATTATTGATAAAAAAGCTGATAAAATAACTGTTCTCACATCAGACAATAACAACGAATACAGCCTTTCGCAAAATGCAATTACCTGCATTTATAAAGACAATACAAATATTGTTTGGGTAGGAACATACAAACGGGGGGTAAATTTTTACCACCCTAACCTTGTGAAATTCGACTTGTATAGACATGAAAGCTCAAAGGCAAACAGTATTGGCTTTGATGACATAAACTGTTTTGCCGAAGATAAAAAAGAGAATTTGTGGATAGGGACAAACAATGGAGGTATTTTTTATTTCGACAGGAAAACCAATACTTTTAAAAACTACAAACATAACCCATCTGATCCTGCAAGCCTCCCCAATAACGTGATCCTTAAACTATATATTGACAAAGATGATAAACTTTGGGTAGCTTCATATTACGGAGGATTAAGTTATTTTGACGGACAAAAGTTTGTACGCTTTAAACATGACGACAAAAACCCCCAAAGCTTATCAGACGATAAAGTTTGGGACATTTTTGAAGATTCTCAAGGGAATTTTTGGATTGGTACCCTAGGTAGCGGATTAGATTTATTTGATCGCAAAAAAAACATTTTCTACCATTATAAGTATGGCGAGGTTAACTCTGTGAGTTCTAATTATATATTGCATATTGCCGAAGATAAAAACAGGAACCTTTGGTTAGCAACAGCTTTGGGAGTTAATATGTTAGAACACAAAACAGGGCGGTTTGTTTACTTTAACAATATCCCCTCAGACAAAAACAGCCTTTGTAATAATAATGTAACCTTTGTTTTCCCTGACAGCAGAGGGCTTATATGGATTGGGACCCGCGAAGGGCTTAGTATTTATAATCCTTTTACACGTAAGATAAACAGTTATTTTATGAATGATGGGTTGCCAAGCAATACCATTCAAAGCATTACAGAAGACAACCTGCACCATATATGGATTAGCACAACCAATGGGTTGACAAGGTTTTTTATAAAATCATTTACCAACAATAAGCTGGAATTTGATATTTTCAACTATGACAAATCTGACGGTTTGCAGGGAAGCGAGTTTAACGAAAAAGCATGTCTTAAAACATCGAAAGGAGAGCTTGTGTTTGGCGGGGCTAATGGGTTTAACATTTTCAAACCTCAACAAATTAAAAGCAACACCACTCCCCCTCCGGTATATATCACTGATTTATACCTATTTAACGAGAAGGTAAAAGTAAATAAACCTGTTTTTAAAAGAATTGTACTAACCAAATCTTTGATGAACAACAAAAAATTGAAGTTACGCTATAGCGAAAATATCTTTTCTATCGAATTTGCCGCACTTAATTATCTTCATCCCGAAAAAAACCGTTTTAAATATAAGCTTGAAGGATTTAATGAAACCTGGATTGAAACAAATAGCCTGCATCCAAAGGCTACCTATACCAACCTTGACCCTGGTAGGTATATTTTCAGGGTTATAGCATCAAATGACGATGGCGTATGGAATAAAGAAGGAGCTTCGCTCGAGATAGTTGTTTCTCCTCCATTTTGGCGCTCAGTCATTGCATTTGTACTTTATTTCCTGATAATTTTTGGGATACTGATATACGCAAGGCACCAAGTTGTAAAAAAAGCCCGGATAAAATTTAGCCTGGAAAATGAACGCAAAGAAGCCAAACGTTTGCACGAACTGGACATGCTAAAAATTCGTTTTTTTACCAATATCAGCCATGAGTTTCGAACTCCGCTCACACTGATTATCACCCCATTGGAAAAATTACTAAAAACAACACAAGACACAATACTGTTAGGACAGTTAAACCTGATACACCGAAACGCAAAACGCCTGCTAAATCTTGTCAATCAATTACTTGACATTAGAAGGCTTGAAGTTGAACCGTTTAAACTGAACCTGCAATTAGGCGACCTGATATATTTTGTCCGGGACATCACCACCTCTTTTTCAGACTTTGGCGAAAAGAAGAACATCCAGCTTATTTTCAAATCTAATGTTGAATATATCAATATAGCTTTTGATGCCGACAAAATGGAAAAAATTCTTTTTAACCTCTTATCCAATGCCTTTAAATTTACTTATGAAAATGGAAAAATTGAGGTTAACATAGAATACAACAAATTAGGAGACAATAGCAAGGATGCTGTTACCATAAAAGTTAAAGATACAGGTATTGGTATCCCTCACGAACTTCAGGAAAGCATTTTTGAACCATTTATTCAAAATACTGAAATGCCGGCCAACATTATTAACCAGGGAAGCGGAATTGGACTGGCCCTGACCAAAGAATTTGTTCGTTTGCACAATGGCCGCATTTGGGTAGAAAGTGAGCCCGGCAAAGGGAGCTGCTTCTATGTAGAACTGCCGGTCAATGTATCTGCAGAGGCTGTTGGTGGCAACAATATTGAGACAGTGTTAATCAATGCTGAAAAAGAAGCCCTCCCCGAAAATGAGACGGACGAACCTTCAAATAAAACAAAATCTTCGTTGATGTTGGTAGAAGATAACGAAGATTTAAGATTTTACCTGAAAGACAACCTGCGGATTCATTACCAGATTTTTGAGTCAGGCAATGGAACTGATGCATTAAAGCAAATTATGGAAGTAGTACCCGATTTGGTAGTTAGCGATATTGCCATCCCCGGCATTGATGGCATTGAGCTTTGTAAAAGGCTCAAAAATGACAAACGCACCTCACATATCCCGGTAATACTACTCACAGCCCATCTTGACAACACTCAAAAAGTAAATGGATTTGAAGCTGGTGCAGACGATTACCTGACAAAGCCATTTAGCTTTGAAATTCTTGAATCAAGGATAAAAAACCTTATTTCACTAAGAGATTCTTTACGAAAAACATTTAAAACGAATTTCGATCTTAACCCCTCCGAAGTTGAAATAGTTTCTTTGGATGAAAAATTTTTAAAGAAAACCCTTGAAGTGGTAGAAAAACAAATCGGCAATCCTGATTTTTCAGTTGAAGACCTGAGCAAAGAAATGGGCATGAGCCGCGTTCATTTGTACAAAAAATTGCTTTTCCTTACGGGAAAGACACCAAGTGAATTTATAAGGCTTATCCGGCTTAAACGGGCTGCCCAGCTGCTCCAAAAAAGCCAACTTACAGTAGCTGAGATTTCATATCAAACAGGTTTTAACAATCCAAAATATTTTGCCCGGTATTTTAGAGACGAATTTGGTATTTTACCATCAGCTTATGCCCACGAATATAAAAATAAACAAGAATAAAACTATTTGTCAAATATGCCTTCCTTTAAAAATAATAACAATAGTATAATAAATAACCAGAAAATCTGTACGTAACGACATATTTTCGAGATATATAAGATCGTAACGCAAACGTTTTACCATTTGCTCAATATTGCTTGCATATCCGTACCTAACTTGCCCCAATGAGGTAATACCAGGTTTTATCTTTTGCAACTGTTTGTAGTTGGGAGCAATCTTCACTATCTGTTCTATATAGTACTTGCGTTCAGGACGAGGTCCAACCAAAGACATATCTCCTTTCAAAACATTATAAAAATTAGGTATTTCGTCAAGCTTGGTTTGTCTTAGCAAACGCCCAAAAGGCGTACAGCGTCTGTCGTTTTGAGTAGAAAGGTTAGGTCCATTTTTTTCGGCATCGACATACATACTCCTGAACTTGTAAAGAACAAAAGGCTTGCCATTTTTACCAATCCTTTCTTGCCTGAAAAATATAGGCCCTTTAGAAGTTACCTTCACGCCAATAGCAATAATGATAATTAAAGGCAGAAAAAGTAAAATAGCCAAAACTGCCCCGGTAAAATCAATACATGCTTTTAAAGCCTGCTGCCACAAAGGCATCAACTGATGATCAATTTCAAATAAAGCTGTACCCAGGATATTACTAATTTTCAGCTGTCCCTTCAAATGACTGCTAATCTCAGCCACAATTTTTACAGTTATTTCAGAATAACCCAACCAGTTAAGGATTTCTTTGGTCTTTTCACTTTCTGATGATTCTGTAGCAATGATAATTTCTGACGGGCTATATTCTTTTATAATGTCCGGGAAATCCTGAATAGTACCCAAACATGGCAGTTCATTAAACTTTGAATTATTGTCACTGGTTTGGATATACCCGATAAACCGATTGCCATAAATAGCCTTTTTGAGCGTCAACTCGTCAAAAATATTTTTTGCCTGTTGCTGACAACCTACTATGATGGTATCAAATGAAAGCTGACCATTTCGTACTTTTCTTTGCTTTGAAGCGGTAATTATCCAACGTCCGGCAAGAGTTAGCAAGTATTGAATTGCAAAAAGCGTAATAAAAGTGATGTAATAATTTTTGTAATTCCGAACCTGGTCATCGAGCAAGAAAAAAAAGAAAATAACAACAGTGCCAATAAAAACAGCCTGGAAAGAAGAAACGGCATCCGTACTTTTATTTTTATTATAAATAAAGTTATAATAACCAGACAAATAGTACAAAAAAACCCAACATAGCGGTATAAGGGTAATTCCCAGATAAAACTTACTGTCATGCAACATTTGCGACACAACCTGTGAAAAATCAAACTGCTCAATAACATATTTTCGAAAAACGAAAAAACATGTCCAGGAGATGACAGCCATAAAAAAGTCTGTTGCGATATATAAAGCTTTTGCCTTTCTTGGGTTTGTCATTGCTCAAAAGTTTATTCAAAAATAGTTTTTTTTCAATAATTAATTAGCATTTTCAGGTATTTGCTTCTTTCTTATTACGAAAAGCCCCATAAAAGTCAACATTCCATTAATAATAAGAATCTCAAAGCTAAAGAAATCGGGGAACAAAAAGTTTAAAAATAAACAAACAACCGGAGAAGCAATAGTTACATAAGGGACTAATTTTTCTTTTAATTTATATTTTGTAAACAACCCAAAAGAAAACAGGCCAAGCAGCGGGCCATACGTATAACCGGCGGCGGTAAACACAGCTGATATAACATTTTGGTTATTTACAACATGAAAAAGCATTATTAGCCCGATAATTAAAAGAGAAATCGCCAGATGTACTCTTTTTCTTGTCTTTGCAAGATATTCATCACTCTTTTGGTTTGCTTTCAGGATGTCTAATGTAAATGAAGTTGTCAAAGCTGTAATAGCAGAGTCTGAACTGGCAAATGTAGCAGATATAAGGCCTATTGTAAAGATTATTACAAAAAACACAGGCATAACATCTAATGTAGCAACGGCAGGGAATAACATGTCCGAATTGGCAGGAATGACAAAACCTGTTTGGGCTGCAAATATATAAAGCATAGCCCCTACAACAAGAAACAAAATATTTACAGGAATTAGGCTAAGACTAAACCAAAACATGTTTTTTTGAGCCTCACGGATATTCTTGCAACTAAGGTTTTTTTGCATCAAATCCTGGTCAAGGCCGGTCATAGTGATAGCAATAAAAGCCCCGCTCAGAAATTGACGAAAAAAAAAGCGTTTATCGCTATACTCGGTCCAAAAGAAAACTTTGGAATAATTACTATCTCTGATGGCATTGAAAACCCCTGCAAAATCGAGATGAAGGAACCTGGCCAGAATAACAACCACCCCTATAAGTGAGAATAACATGAAAGCCGTTTGTATGGTGTCAGTGTAAATAATAGTCCTAACTCCGCCTATTCTGGTATAATAATAAACAAAAAGCAAGGCACAACTTGCTGTTAGCCAAAAAGGAACACCCATGTGGTCAAAAACAACATACTGAAGCACACTGACCGAAAGAAACAGCCTAAAAGCAGACCCTATAGTTCTGGAAATAAGAAAAAACATAGCCCCTGAGATGTATGAAGTTTCTCCAAACCGTTTTTGCAGGTATGTGTATATAGATGTAAGTTCAAGCTTGTAGTATAAAGGCATTAACACCAAAGCTATAAAAGCATACCCGGCCAGATAGCCCAATACAATTTGCATATACGAAAACTGGCTGGTTCCAACCCATCCCGGAACCGAAATAAATGAAACCCCAGAAATAGAAGCCCCAATCATTCCAAAAGCAACAATAAACCAGGGCGATTTACGGTTCCCGATAAAAAATGTTGAATTATCAGCTTTTCGGGCAGTAACATGGGATACAATGTAAATTCCAACAAAATAAACTAATATGATACAAAGGATAAAATATGGAGACATCATTGGTAAAGCTTTACGGCAAATGTAGAAAATCTTTTAAATTTACAATTATTTATAATTTTGCGATAAACAGATTTTATATGAACAGCCCCACTTTTTCGTCTCAATTGTTGGAGGAAGCTGTAGAGCAATTTGCCAAACTACCCGGAATAGGCCGAAAAACAGCGTTAAGAATGGCGCTATTTCTTTTAAAACAACCCATTGAAGATGTCAACCTGTTTTCGGCTTCGATTTCCAGGCTCCGAAACGAGATTAAGTTTTGCATGATATGCAGTAACCTCTCTGATGCTGACGTATGTCCTATTTGCAACGACAAGCAACGAGACAATTCGCTGGTTTGCGTTGTCGAAAATGCTAAAGATGTTCTTTCTATTGAAAATACAGGACAATATCATGGGGTTTATCATGTACTTGGCGGTATTATTTCTCCTATGGAAGGCATAGGACCTGCCGATTTGCGTATTGAACAGCTCGAACAACGGGTGGCAGAAGGGACTATAAAAGAAATAATATTTGCTTTTAGTGCTACAGCAGAAGGAGACACTACCTCGTTCTATTTATACCGTCGTTTAAGCCGCTTCAGTGTACAAATATCATCTATCGCCCGAGGAGTTGCTATCGGGGACGAATTGGATTATACAGACACCGTAACTCTTGGCCGATCTATACAAAACAGATTACCCTTCGAGGTAAAACAAAACAAATAGAACCTTATGTATAAATTAAAATTTATTGTCGCATTAGCAGAGCTGTTTGTATTGGCTTTTATAGCAAAAAGCCAAACAAACCCTGAACTTGCCAATAAGATAAGGGCTAACGTGGTTATTGGCATTGGCAATGAAGCTTTGCCTTCATTTTTCGACCCTATCCCTTCGGGTGATGAAAATATAATTTATACTGTGGGTGTGTCTGACCCATACGCCAATGATTCGGTAGCTTTGATGCAGGCAAAAGCCCGTGCAGTACTGCTTGCCTCAGTACTCAATGGCTGCAGGTTCTCGGGAGTTTTTGACAACTATAACAACAGCGGCAATACAAGCAAATTGCAGGAATTGTACAGGATAAAATCAGCAGTTCCGCTGATTGGTTCATTAACAATAGTGGACAGCCTGCAAACCCGCTTTAATGAAAAAATATTACTGATAAAATTTGACAAAACAGGCAAAGACACCTTGACCAAAGAAGTATTGATAGAGCTTTTCAAGACTCAACGAAAATTAGACTATGGCACACAGATAGATTACAACATCAAGGTAGAGGAACGGTACAACAATGTTGACTTTCCTTACATTTATACCAATGTAGATGGCTCATTTGAGATACTTTCAAAGTTGGACAATAACAAATCAAAGGTACCCCCAGGGATTTATCAATATGAACAAAATTCTTCGGATTCAACAAAAAATGTTGTATATTTACAACACAAAGGGCTTTGGTGTGGAATATTGCAAGCTTTTACAAATGAACTGGCCCTTCAGGCATCCACATCAAAATCCGTAAACAGGCAAGTAGGTCAAAATTCGGGGGACAGCTACATGGGATATCTTTCGCGGGAAATTTTGAATAATGCCTTTACAAGCAGAATAATAAAAATATTTATCAACTTAGACCAATTACAAATTTCATTGACAAAAATTCAAAAATTATAGTTATCATTGTATTTTAAATCCTTAAATCTAAATTTATGAAAAAGATTTTATACCTAACATTAGTTTCAGCAGCATTAGTATTGTTGAATACAAGTTGTGGCGGCCCCAAAAAAATGTCCGCAACTGAAGATTCTCAAGAAGTAATTTTACCTTTATCAGGAAAAGAATTCCAATCTGACAAAGAGTTTTACAGAGCAAAGGCTTCTGGAAAGAGCCCAGATATTGCAACAGCAAAAAAAATAGCTTTAAACAATGCTAAAGCTGAGATAGCCGGGCTAATTAGCAGTAAAATCAAAACTGTTACAGACAACTACACCAACCAACGTTCTGTAGCTGATGCCCAGGATTTCGAAAGCAAATTTGAAACAATGACCCGTGAAGTAGTTAATCAACAATTGGTTGACGTTGCTATTATCGGTGAAAAATTGATCAAAAAAGGTTCAACCTACGACTACTGGATTGGTATTGAGGTTTCAAAGAAAGCAATCTTAGAAGGTATTAATAACAGCATTTCTAAGAACCAAAAACTTGCTATCGATTATGATAAAAAGAAATTTGAAGAAATCTACAATGCCGAAATGGAAAAAATGGAAGCTCAGCAATAATCTGAGAGCCTAAAAATATGAGAGGCTGTCCATTGGGGCAGCCTTTTTTTGTACTAATGCTTAAAATTCAGACACATCCTCATTTTTAGCCATTATTATTCACGAGGCAATGTTGTTTAGTTAAGTATTAAAAAAGACGCCGACAAGCCAGAAAGACGCTGTCGGGGTAGTCTCACATCAGACCTGACAGCTTTCGCAGAACCTGCCAAAGTCTTGACTAAACAACATTGATTCACGAGGCTTCAATATAACCTGACATTGAATGATACGTAATAATTTTTTCTTTTACCCCAAAAAAAGAAAACCTCATAAAGCAAATGCTTGTAGCGTGCATTTTTTATCAACAATTATCCCAATACACCTTATGCCGGTTTTTAAATTTATGCATTTAACCCAAATTATAAGGAGGCTTTTTAAAGCCAAGTTATATGATTTAGCCGGGGTAACCCTCCCGTTAAAAACGGGACAAGCTGATTTTAGAAACTGTTTGATATTTTGTTAAACTATTGAACTGCAATCACTTAATCAACCAAGTATTATTAATGCTTAATTTTTGGATTAAGTTGTTAAACGATACACCTGCAAAAGTTATCAAAAGGTTTTACAATATGACAGCCTTGCCTAAAATCCTGTTTTATCTAATATTAACCCGGTAGCTCCACGGCCATCGGCAACATAATCGCGGCTTATTGTACCTGCTTTTTCTAAAAAGACTTTATCAGTATGTATTTTGTCAAGAATTTTTGTTAATTCGTTAATGTTTGCAATAGGAAAAGCTCCGCCTTTTTCGGCAAGTTCTACAGCCTCGCGAAACTTTTTATAATTGGGGCCAAAAACAACAGGAATACCAAATGTAGCAGCTTCAAGTATATTGTGGATACCTTTGCCAAAGCCCCCTCCTATATAAGCAGCATAGCCATACCGGTAAACAGACGACAGCATACCAACGTTGTCAATGATGAGTACATCGTATTCAGAAAGGTTAACTTTTTCTGCCTGCGAATACCGAATAACTTTTTTATTGATGCTGCTGACAATGCTGTTTATCCCGTCTTCTTTGATTTCGTGAGGGGCAAAAATAAGCTTGACCGGGTTTGGGTATGCGTTAAAATACTGAATAATCAGTTTCTCGTCAGCAGGCCAGCTGCTTCCAGCAATAAACGCCTTATGTCCGTTGATAAATTTTTCAATCACAGGCAGTTGCTTTGCTTGCGAAGCAAGTTCATAAACCCTGTCAAATCTGGTATCTGAACAAATTGAGGTATTTGTAATACCTATACTGGCCAAAAGCTCTTTAGATTGTTGATTTTGAACAAAAATATGGTTAAAATACTTTAGCATACTGCGGTACCAACCACCATACCATTTGAAAAACACTTGCTGAGGCCTGAATATGGATGAAAAACAATAAGTTGGTATGTTTTTTTGGTGCAGTTGATTAAGATAGTTGTGCCAAAACTCATATTTGATAAAAAATACTGCTTTCGGATTAGCCAATCGAACAAATTTACGAGCCATCCAGGTAAAATCGAACGGCAAATAAACAACTACATCTGCTCCTGCATAATTTTTTCTAATCTCGTATCCAGAAGGCGAAAAAAATGTCAGAAGAATAGTTACATTTTTATCTCTTCGTTTTATTTCTTCTATAACTGGGCGACCTTGCTCAAATTCGCCCAAAGAAGCCGCATGAAACCAAATAACATTTTTGTTTTTCAGATCAGCTTTTTTTAAAGTGCCAAAAATACCTTTGCGTCCAATAAGAAATTTTCTGATTTTTTCATCAAAAAGCGATGCAACACAGGTGCCAAAATAGAATAAGGCCAAAAAGATATGATAAAAAAAAGTCATACTTTGTGTATAGTCAGTTAATTTGAGTGAGCAAAGAAACAAATATTTTATGATATGCCCTTTGTTTTCTTTAAAAAATGATTTTTAAAGTTGAATTGAATTATTGAAGGATAGTTTTTTTAGCTAAAATAATTCATTAACTTTAAAAGTATGAAGAATAGAAATATTCTGCCATTTTTTTAAAACTCATGTACCACACGCCTGAAGGCGGTGGGTTGTTCTAACGGACTGTAAG
>ENA-UOWE01000999-UOWE01000999.1-activated-sludge-metagenome-genome-assembly--contig:-NODE-999-length-37196-cov-6.388223_pt1 | contig 37196 bp, 23 predicted proteins | sample MGYA00249841_ERZ761562 | MGnify/ENA primary metagenome ERZ761562 (study PRJEB28883, sample SAMN05720200) | activated sludge metagenome | isolation source: Anaerobic digester | place: Japan...
CAGAAGAGGAATTTCTGAAAAAACGATACATCCGAAACAGGCAAAAGTCGATCTTGCTAAAAATATATGCGCGCAGTTTTATGATAAAGAAACAGCGGAAAAGGCAGAAGCTGATTTTAACGCACTATTTGTTAAAAAAGAAGTTCCGGACGAAATGGATGAATTTATAGTATCCGATGAAGATAAAAAAGACGGTAAGATATGGATTGTTAAACTGCTTTCTTTAACCGGTATTGCGTCTTCCAACGGTGAAGCACGCAGATTAATAGCCGGTGGCGGTATCAGCATCGACGGAGAAAAAGTTTCTGATGAAAAATTTGAAATTATTTTCCCATGCAATTGTGTTATTAAAGCAGGAAAAAGAAGATTTGTAAGAGTAATCGGTTAAAAAATCTGTAACAAAGTACGAGTATTTATGACTGAAAAGAGCGACCTTGAGATAATTGAGTCGGTGGTTAAGGGAAAGGTTAATGATTATGCTCTTCTTGTTAAACGCTATCGCGACAAAATCTTCAGATATGTCTGCGGTTATTGCGGGAGCGAAGAAGATGCAATGGAGATTTCCCAGGACATACTGGTTGCGGCGTATTCTTCTTTGAGTAAATTCAGGGGAGAAGCAAAGTTTTCGACATGGCTTTTCAGCATAATGATTAATCATTGCAGAAATCATGTAAGAAAAAAAGGCCGTATTAAAAAAGTCTCTATCTCTGACCTTTATGATGATTCGGGAGCTGATTATGAGATACCTGATTCACGGGGGTCGCTGGAGGAAGACCTGGTAACATCTGAGACTTATAAAGCGGCGGTTGCCGAACTTTCTAATCTCCCGGATGATTATAGAGAAGCTGTTATCCTCTGCGATGTTGAGGAAATGAGCTATGAGGATATTTCGGAGGCTTTGTCAATAAGCATGAGCAATGTTAAAATAAGAATTCACCGAGGCAGGGAAATGCTGCGGAAAAGGTTGAACGAAAGGGGGTATGTATGAGAAATGAACATATGACATTTGATGAAATCTCGGCATATTCTGACGGTCATAAAACAGATGCGTTTTCAGCTCACATTAAAAAATGCGCTAAATGTTCTGCTGTTTTGTCTGAAATCAAAGAAACGAAGAAATTCACTTCTTCTTTAAAAAATCTTCAAATAGAGAACGATCTTTTTGATGCGGAGATTATGAGAAGAATCAAAAAACGTAGACTGTTTAAAAAGCGTCACATTCTTCCTTTGTCTGCAGCAGCAGCTTTTCTAATAATTTTGTTTTCCGGATTGGTAAATGAAGATAGTAGAAAAGTTGAAACAGATATTTCTGTGAACAATTCTCCGATGCTTGATTTTGCTCACGTAACAGATGAAGTTGTGTCTTCTAGCGAATTAAAATCCATGCTTACTGCCGGAAAGATATTATCTGATTCTGATGATACTCTCGTTATTGAATCTACATATTCAGAATACCGGGCATTGATGAAAAGACTTAGTATTCCTGAGGAGAACCGCGATCTGAAATCCTTTAATGCGATGCATCTGTCAAATGATAGAGGAGATAATGTTAAAGGCGGAACGGATCCGTATAAGCGGGTGGTTTATTCAATTAAAGTTATCAGAGAGAAGTAATTCTTTTATTTTTTGAGCCTTTGCTTTGCTTATATTGAGATTTGCTGCTATTTCTTCGGCTTCTGCAAGTGCTGCATTTTTTGCACTGCCGTAGTTTTTAAGAAGTAATGCTTTTTTATCCTTACCGATTCCTTTTATGCTGTCGAAAGGTGAGCTTATGATTCGCTTGCTTCTGAGTTCCCTGTGATATTTGACCCCGAATCTATGTGATTCATCACGGATACTTTGAATTATTTTCAACGCCTGTGATTCTTTTGAAAGCACAATTGGCGGAGCGTCAGGGGATGTATAAATTTCTTCATTTCGTTTTGCAATTGAAACAATCAATACATCTGTTTTAAGAGCCGAAGCTGCTTCAATTGCGCGTGTGAGCTGTGTCGGTCCTCCGTCGATAACAATAAGATCCGGCAAATCAAGTGACTCATTTATAATATTCTGCAAATATCTTGAAACTGCCTCATGAATCATTCCGGGATCGTTTGCCGATTCGTAACCGCGGATTTTAAATTTGCGGTAACCTTTTTTATCAGGATAACCGTTTAAAAAACACGACATACTTGCGACAGAGTCCTTTCCCTGAAAATTCGAAATGTCGAAACATACCATGGTCCGGATCATTCGTGTGGTGTTTAAAACACGTGCAAGCTCGGCTAAAGCACTGCTTTTATCTGATAATATTTTTTTAGATTCACGCTCTGTTCTGATAAGATCAATATTTTTTGACATTATTTTTATTACTGATCTTTCATCATCGCTTTTCGCGGAACTGATTTTAATTTTATTTTTTTTGTCAGAAAGCATTTTCTGAAAAAGCTGTGCTGAATTTAATCTGTCTTTTAAAATTATTTTATGAGGCAGAGAATCGTTTTGGGCATAATGATCGAAAAGGAATCTTTCGTAAATTTCAGCCTCATTGATGAACTCTGTATTTTCATAAATGAAAACCTTGCGTCCGGAAAGAGCTCCGCCTCTGAATTCAAATAAAAGCAATACGGCTTCTTCTTTGATAACGGATACGGCAAGATAATCAATATCATATGCGCTTGAGGCTATTACATTCTGTTTTTGTGAAATACGCTGAATGTCGAAAATTATATTTCTGATTTCAGCCGCTTTTTCAAAAAGCGTTTCAGATGAATATTTATCCATCTGCAGTTTAAGACGTTTTATGATTTCATCGGTTTGACCGCCGATAAAATTAGCCGCTTCATTTACCCTGGAGATATATTCTTCACGGCTTATTTTACCCGTGCAAACTCCTGAACATTTACCAATTTGATAATTTATACATGGCCGTTCATTTTTTTTAAGAGGCAGTTTTTTTGCGCATCTGCGTATTTTGAATATGTTATGAGCAAGTTCGAGAACATTTCTTGCAGCGGACGAATCTGCATACGGCCCGAAATACTTCTGGGATTTTCTGTTGATGCTTCTAGAGTAAATTATCCGCGGATACTCTTCATCGGTTACGGCAATGTATGGATAGGATTTGTCATCTTTCATCCTGACATTAAATCTCGGGCGGTGCTTTTTTATAAGTGTTTCTTCAAGAATCAGAGCTTCGAGTTCATTTTCTGTCGCTATAAATTCAAACGAATCTGTACGTCCTCCGAGAAATACTGATTTGCTTCCGTCGTTTTTATTGTTAAAATATGACGAAAGACGCTTCTTTAAGGATTTGGCTTTGCCGATATAGAAAATATTTCCGGTATCGTCTTTTAGAAGATAAACCCCAGGTTCATCAGGGGTGTCTTTGAGCAGAATTATATTCTTTTCAAGATTTTTCACTTTGTTTCAATCGCTCTGTTTTTGAAATGTACGATTTTGTCATATCGTGTTCGGGATTTATTTCGAGTGCCTTTTTAAACATTTCAAGAGATTCGGAATACTTCTTTTTTTTAGCGAATATGACACCGAGATTGAAATAGCTTCCGAAACCGTCAGGCTTGAGCATAATTAGGGATGAAAAAATATTTGATGCATCGTCAAATCTGTTTTCTTTAAGCAGATTAACGCCGAATTTGAAAATGTCGGAAAGAAAATCCTTTGAAGAAAGCTCTTCAATTATTTTTTCTTTTTCTTTTATTTCACCGACAAGAGAATTAAATGAAAGTGCAAGTTCGCTTATGTCGCTGTCGGCGGAAGGATTCATTACCAGGTCGGAACCCTGTGCCGCACTATGGGCAACACCCGACATACGTTTGTAGAATGCGCGCATCTGTTCAAGCTGAACAAACGTCAGAAATGTAAAAATGATACAGAGCATTATGATAAAAACCATTAAAGTTTTTTTTAGTGATGCAGTTTCTTTTTCTATATTCGCCGAATTTGCGGCATATTCTTCGGCGGATACTGAAAGCTGAATTACACACTCCTTTTTGCCGAATTTTGCCGGAATGTAAATGTTAAAAAACCGGGTACCGTCTTCAGAATAAATTTTATCATCAATTGCAGTCTCATATAATCCTTTTTTCAGATAATTGGTTTCCGATGATTCCATAATCTGCATTCCTTCAGCGAATGGAAGCTTTCTGTCTCCTGTCATAGAAGAAGCTTTTATTACTTTGTAGTAATTTTCATCAGCGGTTTTGGTAAATACCGAAAAGGATAGAACATCTTCATCAGCACCGAGGAACTCCGCGCTCTCCTTAAAGAATTCTTTTTCTGACGAAAAAACTTTTGTATTATAAAAGGAAAATATCAGCTTGGTTCTCGGTTCATTTCTATCGATGAGTTCTTTCAGGTTATTATGATCTTCTGCTGTTTGTTTTTTTGTAATCATTTCCGCTGCAAAAAAGCCGGTTAAGGCTATGCAGAGGCAGTTTATCAGAGCTAAAACAGCAATCAAACGGACTGAGCCGCTTTTTATTATCTTCATTTATTTCTCCGGAATAGTAATACGGAATTTTGTTCCTTTTCCTATTTCACTTTCAAGTTCTATTGAACCGTTGTGGAGATCAATAAATTTTTTGCATATAACAAGCCCGAGTCCGTTACCTTTTTCACCGCGTGTTCCGCGGGACGGGGAGTAGCCGTATTGAGTAAACAGATTATCGATCTGATTTTTGTCCATTCCTATCCCCGTGTCTTCAATGGAAAGGTGAATGTATCTGTTTTTTGTTTCTGCAGTTACGGTTATTGTGCCGTTTTCTGTAAATTTAACCGAATTGCTTATGATATTGTTGAGTACCTGAAGAATTTTTTCGCGGTCAACCATTGCATGTGTATTTTCAAGCCGGTTGAAAAACACAATTCTGGTATTTTTATCAATACCTAGAAGAACAAAATTATTAAGGCTCGTATTAATAAGTTCAGCCATGTTCGTTTCGACGCGCTGAATATTGATTATTCCTGTTTCGACTTTTGAAATATCAAGAAGCTGATTTACGAGTTCGTAAAGATCTACTGAAATATCCCTGATAACATTGAGATATCTTTCCTGCAATTCGGAAAGATCGCCTTTTTTCATGAGGTAATTAACATAACCTGTAATGCTTGAAAGAGGTGAACGAAGATCGTGCGAAACAACTGCTAAAAATTCATTTTTGAGCTGATTGAGCTTGAACAATTCCTTAAAATGCCTGATATTGTCGCGGCGAAGGCGGATGTTTTCGGATGCTCTTTTGAGAGCAAGAATAATTGCGTCATTTTCTGCAGGTTTCGGAATAAAATCATAAGCACCGTATTTCAGCGCGTTTATGACGCATTCTGCAGAAGGATGTTCAGCTAAAAGAATGGTATTTGTGATTTTACCTGTTTTATTGATATGAGCAATAATTTCAAAGGCATTATCCTTTCCTACGTATAATTCTGAAAGAACTATATCGACAGATTTTGAATCGAGAAGTTCGGCGGCTTTGTCAAATGAATCGGCTGAAATATAGGAATAACCTTCGTTTTCTGCCAGTTTGAGCATTGCGTCCGAAAGAACATTATCTTTTGAAATTATAAGTATTGTAATGTCGGAATTATATTTTTCCATAACCGCCGGTAAATTTGTTTTTGTCTCAACGCGAGTTTACATTATAAGTTATGATATTTAAAAAAGCAAGAAAATTGAGTTAAAAGCGGATCAGTTCGCTTTTCCTGTATTGATTTCCCGACTTTATTCCTTGACACAAAAAGGTGTAAAATTACTCATAATATCGAGCTATGAAAGATGCCATGCGAAATTACTGTTATCCGCAGATACCTGTTAAAAAAATGAAGCCGCTTCATGTTTTAAGGAAGTCCGGCATGGAAATATTAATAACTACTTGAGGTTGCTATGAAAGATTCGGTTTTCCGTATTGATGTTTTTTCAAAAGGAAAAGATTACCGCGGTGAGGCTCTTAAAAAAAGGCTGAATTCTTACGGTTATGCCGTTGAAAAGATATATGTTTCGGACTCTTATATTGTTAACGCGTCTCTATCGGCTGAAGAAACTGAGAAGCTTTCAGCAGCCCTTACAAACAGGGTTACACAACAGTTTGTTATAGATAAACCGTATGGTTTAAATGATTTTGATTTCGCGCTTGAAATCGGCTTTCTTCCGGGAGTTACGGATAATGTAGCTCACACAGTCCGCGAGATTGCGGAAGATCTTTTTAAAAAGGAATTTGACCGCGAAAAATCATTTTTTTCATCAGTTTCTTTTTTTATAAAGGGTACTGACCTCAAATCAGCCGAATTAATTTCATCAGAACTATCCAATCCTCTTATAAACAGAACCAAAATTTTTTCTAAAAACGATTATGAGAAAAACGGCGGATTCGGAGTTGATCTTCCGATAGTTCACGTAAAAGAACATACTTCCGCAGATGAAGTTAAAATAATTGATGATGATGAATATCTTACCAAGCTTGGAAAGAGCGGAATCGAAGATGAACGCGGTTTCCGCGGACCTCTTGCTCTTGATCTTCCATCAATGCATGCCGTAAGGGATTATTTTCTTAAAGTTGAAAAAAGAATGCCGCGCGACATTGAGCTTGAAGCAATTGCACAGACATGGAGCGAGCACTGCAAGCATACCATTTTTTCGGCTGAAATAGACGGAGAAAAAGACGGAATTTTCAAGAAATACATACGCGCGGCAACAATGGAAATAATGAAACGCCGCGGTGATAATTTCTGTATTTCAATATTTGAGGATAATGCAGGCGGAATCGAATTCGACGAAAACTACATGGTTTCGGATAAGGTTGAGACGCATAATTCTCCGTCGGCGCTCGATCCGTTCGGAGGTTCGATTACAGGAATTGTCGGAGTAAACCGTGACGAGATGGGATTCGGTCTCGGAGCACTTCCGATAGCTAACAGATACGGATTCTGCCTTGCTGATCCTGAAGACAATGATCCTATTTACCGATCTAAAGATAAATCGAGCAGAATGCTTTCTCCGCGCAGAATAATGGAAGGAGTAGTTTCGGGGGTTAATTCCGGCGGAAACACATCCGGTATTCCGACACCTCAGGGATTTGTCTATTTTGATAAAAGCTATAAAGGAAAACCGCTTGTGTTCGTTGGAACAGTCGGTCTTCTTCCTAAGAAGATAAATGGAAAACCGTCTCATGTTAAGAAAGCTCAAAACGGCGATCTTATCGTGGTTGCAGGCGGAAGAGTCGGTCTTGACGGAATACACGGTGCTACTTTTTCATCAGAAGCATTGAGTGAAGGTTCACCTGCCGGAGCCGTACAGATAGGAGATCCTATCACACAGAAAAAGATGAGTGACGCGATTGTTAAAGAAGCGCGTGATATGGAACTGTATAATTCAATAACGGATAACGGCGCGGGCGGAATTTCGTGCTCGGTTGCTGAAATGGCTAAGGAATCAGGCGGCTTTGTTGTAGATCTCGAAAAGGTTCCTCTCAAATATCCTGGTCTTGCTCCATGGCAGATTTGGGTGAGCGAATCACAGGAAAGAATGACTTTTTCGTGTTCGCCGGAAAAGGCTCAGAAACTTATTGATCTTTTTAAATCCCGCGGAGTTGAAGCTACTGTGATCGGAACGTTCAATGATTCTTCCCGCGCAATTGTAAAATACAAGGGTGAAGTGATCTTCGATCTTGATATGGATTTTCTTCATAACGGTCTTCCTCGAAAAATACTTTCGTCAGTAACCGAGAAATGTTCCAATCCTCATCCGGCTTATGCCCAGCCTGAGCATGGTGTTCTTCTAAAAGAAATGCTTGGAAGACTTAACATGTCATCATTTGAATTTATTTCAAAGCAGTTTGACCACGAAGTATTGTCTAACAGCTGTACCAAACCTCTTCAGGGTAAGGGAAGGGTAAATTCAAACACAAGTGTAATTAAACCTCTTTTTGATTCGTATAAGGGAGTGGTTCTTTCTCAGGGAATGTATCCTTCATATTCCGATCATGATCCTTACAGAATGGCGCTTGCGTCGATTGATACGGCTTTCAGAAATGCTGTAGCTTCCGGTGCGAATATAAACAAGATTGCAATACTTGATAATTTTTGCTGGTGCGATTCTCTTAATCCGGCGCGTCTTGGTCAGCTGAAAGAAGCAGCAAAAGGATGCTATGACGCGGCAATAGCTTATAATGCTCCGTTTGTTTCGGGCAAAGACAGCATGTTCAATGACTTCAAAGGATATGATTCGTCTTTCAAGGAAGTGAAAATTTCGGCACTGCCGACACTGCTTGTTTCTTCAATTGCGGTGTGCGATGATGTTAGAACAGCTCAAACGATAGATTTCAAAAGTGAAGGCGATGCCATATATCTTGTCGGAAAAACTTCAAAAGAACTTTGCGGAAGTGAATACTTTTCTCATCTTTCTGAAAAGGGAATAATCTCTCAAGGCGGAGTAGTTCCTTCAACAGATTGTGAGAAATATATTTCATACTACAAAAAATATTCAGAAGCGGTTAGCTCATCTCTCATAGCTTCTTCTATCACGCTTGAAACCGGCGGACTCGCATTTGCCCTTTCGCGTTCAGCTATGGCCGGACTCATAGGAGCGGAGATCGATCTTTCTTCAGTATCTGCTGATTCAAATTTGCGAGACGATGAAATTCTTTATTCTGAGTCTCAGGGACGTATTCTCTGTTCTGTAAGAAAGGATAAGAAAGCCGGATTTGAAAAACTTATGGGAGAAAACGCAAAACAGATCGGAGAAGTTAAAGGTTCGAAGCTTTGCGTGAAGGGAATTTCCGGGAAAACAATAATCGACGAAGAAATATCTCTTCTTCATTCGGTATATAAGAAAAGACTGGCTAAATACTGACGGAGAAACAAATGGCAAAAGTAAAAGCTTTAATAATGACTGGATACGGCATCAACTGCGACGCGGAAACAAAATTTGCGTTTGAACTCGCCGGAGGCGAAGCCGAGATAATTCATATAAACGATCTTATAAAGAACAAATCTCTTATTAAACAATTCCGGATTATTGCTTTTCCGGGAGGGTTCAGCTACGGCGATGATACCGGAAGCGGAAAAGCATATGCCAACAAAATAAGAAATAATCTTTCTGAAGAGTTCTCTGAATTCGTTTCGGGAGATAATCTTGTAATCGGAATCTGCAACGGTTTTCAGATAATTTCAAACATAGGAATCGTTCCGGGATATTCAAAACTCGGTGAAGGCGATGTCGCACTAGAGCATAATAATCATGGAAGATACGAATGCGGCTGGGTTGACCTTAATGTGTCTGAAAACAATTCTGTTTTTCTGAGAGGAATAAAATCACTTCATGTTCCTTTCGCTCACGGCGAAGGAAATTTCTATGCCGAAGAGAGTGTAATGAAACGTCTTGTTGAAAACAAACAGGATGCTCTCAGATATTCGAAAAACGGTTCACCCGCAAAAGGAGAATATCCGTTTAATCCGAACGGTGCGATGGATGATATAGCGGGTATAACAGACGTATCGGGCAGAATTCTCGGAATGATGCCTCACCCTGAGCGCTATCTGTATTTCTGCCAGAGAGAAGACTGGACATATCAGAAAGAAATGCTTGAGCGTGAAGGCAAAAAGGTTCCTGAATACGGTGAAGGAATTAAAATATTTCAAAACGCTGTTGAATATTTTCAGTAATTATTCAAGCACAGATTCTTAAGCGAGACGATTTCGTAATAAGCGAGATTTCTCGCTGTGGAATTAAGTGTTTCTCTTGCATAACTTTTGTTGTTTTCGAAATGAAATTTAAACAGCCTGTCTGAACAGAATAGAGTTTCGCATGGTCTCAGCATTGTGTATTGATGACAGAAAAGCCTTTCTTTATAAATATCGAGAAGCCATGGAGCTGCTGTAAACATCAGCCATTCACTGTTCTTCTCAAATACTCCCTCAAACAAAAGAGGCATTGTTGCCTGAAGACCTGTTTCGATGATGAGTATTTTTCCGGCATCTTTTACTTGTTTAAATTCTTCACGCAGTGTTTCCGCGAGTGAATTCATGTTCGCTTCACCGGATATCCTTTCACCCATTAATGCACAGGCGAGTTTCCACATTTTGTTAAAATTATACGGATGTTCTTCTAAAGCTTTATAGAGCGGTCCTGTAATGTGATCATATGCATCATAATTATCGCCGAATCTGTTCAGATAGGCGCGACCGAGCGGAAGAGCCAATGCAGGTATTTTCTTCCAGCGTGAAATGAGATACTGCGGAAGCATGTCCCTTAGAAGAACCACCAGTAAATCAAATTTATTCTGCAGAATTAATTCAGCAAATGCCGTTTGCTGTTTTAGAATAAGTAAAGAGGCTTCTCTCCATGGTCTGAATTCGGGAGATTCGCGGATATCAGTTCTGACATCTGAATAGGTTAAGTTTATCAGATGTTCCAGGTAATCCGAAAGAGGCTGCGGTTCGCCGTATTCCTGTGAATCATGAAAATAAGATTCAGGTATAAGGCGGTCTGCTCGAGGAAGGGGATGAAGACGAAATTCATCTCCGATTTTATGCAGTGATTTATAAATAATATCAAGACGGTCTAGGGCGCGGTGTTTTTTCTGAAATTCAGCACTTAATCCGGTAAAACCTTCATCTTCAAGATCATAAATTTCCACGCGCAAATCTTCAACACGTTTAAGTAATTCAAAACGTTCTATCTCATTCTGCGGTTCTATTTTATCGATGCGCTCAAGTTCGCGTCCGTACCATGGAATTACATAATCGCCGAAAGGCCCGAACATTATTTACCTCCTTAATTGAAAATTGTTGGAAAATATATTCTAAAAAGCAAGGGTTTTATTGTACTTAACCCCGATGAAACCGGTGACTACTGGATCTGGTACATGGAAAAATACAACAAACGATTTGCAGTGCACCACTTGTACTCTTGGGATGTCCACTTTGGTAATAACTTGAATTATACTTCACGCCACAAATTCCAAGGTTATGCTTGCGGTATCCCGCTGAAGACTTCGTCTTCCTCGCGGATAGTCGAAACGATCCCGACAAACAAGACGCTTCCCGCGCAAACTGCTCGACTCTATTTGTGCCGTCCTGGCACAACGTCTCGTAGCCATCATCCTGATGGCTTAAAGTTTGCATAAAAGCGTCTTGTCAGTTTCCGCCTCCGTGCGAATATACTCATGATTTCAGTAACCAGTTTCCTCGGCTCAACAGACTTCGTGTCTGTTTCGATTTTAACACCAATGTAATTATTCGCACACATCTCTGAGGTAACTTTTGCGGTATCCCGCTGAAGACTTCGTCTTCCTCGCGGGCAAGCTTTCCGCCTCCGTGCGGAAAGTAAAATTTTATTTGATTTCTTATGTTAATCATTATATTATTGTTCGTTAGCTGAGGTTTTATGAGCAAATCCCGCCGTGTTATTATTTCGTTATTTCTTTCAATTTTATCATTTCTGTTTTTTTACAGAAATATTGATTCGTTTTATCTTAATCCGTTGAAAACCGAATTTTTCCAAGTAAATCCGTCTGTTGCGGTAGCAGATTCTTTCAATAACCTTTACATCATCGATAATTCGCAGAGGCGTTTTTTTAAGTGTTCTGAAGACGGTGTTCTTCAGTTTTCCGTGCAAGGCGGATTGAAGGAACCTTATCATTTTTTTTATGCTGAAGATATAGCTGTTGATGATGAGGGATTTGTTTTTATTCTAAATCGTGTAACTGATAATGGCGGTTTTTTTACTGAGAAAGAAGAAGTTCTGTGTTATGACCCGTCAGGTAAGTTTCACAGCGTTATTTTTTCAAAGATTCACACGGAAAAGAAACAGATTTTAGTTCAGAAAGGACAGCTTTCGCGGCTTGAATTCAAATCGGGTAAGCTTTCGTGGTTTGATATTTCGGAAAATAAAATTGATTACTATGTTTATGAAAAAAACGAAAAACCGTATGTTGAAAAATCTTTTGATTATCCTCTAGCCGCAACATTCATTGCGGATATTTCTATGCGCGGCGGAAATATTTATTTTACAAGTAAAAATGGAAAACTTTATAAGGATATTTCCACTGTTCTTTATTCCCCTCAGAAAAGCAAAGAGCTTTCAGTTCCATGGTCGATTTCGGCGGATGATAACGGAAATGTCTTCGTTTCTGATCTCGCGAAACCCCGGATTCTTAAAGTTAATAATAGTTCTGTTTCTGAAATATTAAATGCTTCCGTTCTTGAAAAAAATAATATTGATTCAGATGGTCTTGTTTTTTACAGAATAAACAAATCAGCAGATAAGCTTATTCTTTCTTCAGGATCTTCAATATATGTTTACTCTGCAGAAGATTTTAAAATACACTCGATTGATTCTGTTAGATATTCATTCAAAGCACTTCTTTTCCGGTTTGTTCTATATGCAGTTTTAATAGTATTTTTAATCTCCCTTTTTAATGTTTTGTCATTTTTGTATAGAGAGGTTTTTTACTCGAAGATTCCTTCGATGGTTTCGAGAAGTATTGTTCTGATTTTCGCGATAGGAGTTTCAACTTTTCTCGTCACCATGTTCATTCTTAAAAATTTTTCGGAAAGATATACCCGGACAATTACAGAACGCAGTTCGCAGATGGTTCAGCTCATTCCGAAGGCTATTGACGGAGATCTTATTTCGAAAATCGATACCCAGGAAAAATTCATGAATGAAGATTACCGGAAGATACGTTCTTCTCTGGTATCTCTTTTTAATAATAATAAAGATCCGTGGAATGACCGTTATTATTACGCGGTCTACCGCGTGATGAATGATTCTCTATACGGATTCATGTATCTCAACGACGGCATCAGCACTTTTCATCCATTCGATTATTTTGCCGATCCGGAAAGCTCATACAGAAAAGCGTATTCCGGAGAAATTATTTCCGAGACGGATACCGATTCCTGGGGAAGCTGGATATATGCTCTTGGTCCGATAAAGAATTCAAAGGGTGAGGTTGTTGCAATTCTTGAAGTTGGAACCGACCTTTACAGTTTTGACCGCGAAAACATGATACTTGTAAAAAAAGTTGTCATCGATGTTGTTACTCTGCTTGTTGTTTTCATTCTTCTGTTAATTGAGTTCACTTACCTCGGTCAGCTTTCGGCCAAACGAAGTCTTCTGAAGAAATCAGACAAAAACTATTCGGATGCTTTTTTTTCGCGACCTGTTTTCTTTATGTATTCTTTCGGCATATCCATGTCTTTTGCTTTTATTCCTCTTTTAATGAAAAAAATATATCAACCGTTTTTAGGTATGCCGCAGGACGTTGTTATCGCTCTTGCATTCAGTGTTGAAGCCTTGTTTTTCGCAATCTTTCTTTTTGCCGGCGGAATTATTGTAGAAAAGATAAATTGGCGCAATCTGAAATATATCGGTATCGCTCTTTCAATGACAGGCCTTTTCATTTGCGGTTTTACTTCAGATATGTTTATTTTTCTGACTGCCCGCGGTATCGTCGGCGCCGGAAGCGGTCTCATCCTCATTGCGTGCAGAAGCTTTATAAATTCGGAATCTGACGGAGAAAAGCGTTCGGTTGCGTATTCTCATTTTTATTCGGGCGGTATTGCCGGAGTAAACGCAGGAGCTGTTTTCGGAGCATTTTTTGCAGATCAGTTCGGTTTTTCATTCGCATTTTATCTTGCTGTATCAATTCTTTTGATTACATTGCTGATTTCATATAATATTTTTAAGAATATGAAGATCGTATCTTCGCCGTCTTCGGAAGAACATTTACTTCGTTCAGTTGTGAGATTTATTTCAAACAGAAAAGTCATGTTTTATCTGATTCTTGCCATTCTTCCGACCTATGCGGCGGGAATGTTTCTTTCGTACTATGTTCCTTTATTCAGCGAATCTCACGGACTTTCCGTTACGGACACGGGAAGACTTATTATATTGAACGGTCTTTTTATCATTTATCTCGGACCTCTTCTCACACGTTTTTTTAAGCGGAGGATGAGCGACAGAAATGCATTGATTCTCGGTTCGTTCGGATGGGCTGTGTCACTTGTTATTTTTGCTGCGACAGGAAGCATTGGAGGCGTAGTTGCCGCACTCGTTCTTATGGGAATTGTTGAAGGATTCTGCGTTTCAGCGCAGAATGATTATTTTATGAATCTTCCTATTGTAAAAAAAATCGGTTCAGACAGATCAGTTTCTTACATGGAGCTGGCAAGCCGCGGTGCCGAAATGTGTGCTCCCGTTATTTTTGCCTATGTGCTGACAATAGGCGAACGAAGCGGCATCGCTCTTTTTGCCGGTGGTGTAATATTTATGACAATTGTTTTTATGCTGACAAGCCGTGAATCAGCTGTCAGGAAAAGAAAAGGTCGTGCATGATGTCTAAGCTTTCTAAAACAATCATTATTCTTTTTATTATGATTTTGTCTGCATTAAGTGCAATCGGTATTACTTTATGGAGAAGTGATGTTTTTTCGAATTCTTTCAGCGCGGTTCTTCCTTTTGAGTATCCTTTATTTTCGGCATCAGACGGAAACGGATATGTTTACATTATCGACAGCTCGCAGCGCAGAATATTGAAAACATCATTGGACGGCAAGATACTCCTTCTAGTCAACGGAGGAAAAAGAGAAAAGGATTCTTTTTATAATGCATCAGAGTTATGTCCTCTGTCCGACGGATCATTTTATATTATAAATGTAATCCCGGATTCAGGCGGTTTTTTTACAGAGGCCGAAGAAATTCAGAAATATTCAGCTGATGGAAAATTTCTGAAAACGGTTTTTAGAAGAGAATACTCGTCCGGTGAAAAGAAATCATATATTGTACAAAGAGGTTCGCTTCAGAAACTTTCGGGCGACAGCAATGCAATACGCTGGTACGAAATTGATGACGAAGGTGTTATTGAATACATTTCATCTGGTTCTTCCCAGATATCATCAAATAGAATTTTTTCTATGAAATCAGCCGCGGCATACATTTCCTTTGTAAGCGGAGTTAATTCAGCTTTATTCTGTTCGACGAAGCGAGGCGAGATTTTTAAAATAAATTCAGGTAAAAAAGAAACCGTTTATTCCTATTCGGGTGAAACGGATAAAACTTTTGTTCCATGGGATATTTCCGTATTAAATAGCAAAATATATTTCACGGATATCGCAAATGCCGGAATATATGTTTTTGACGGTGAAAAAACGGAAAATATATTCTCCTCTGAAGATATTATAACTTTTGATAATAAATCTGCTGGTGTTCCATATTACCGTTTTTCAATAAGCTCAAAAGGTGAAATCTTTACATGCCGCGACAACAGCGTAATAGGTTTGATTGACGGGAAGGTGGCTTATAACAGAGAAGCAGGATCAAAAAGTTTTTCTTCAATATTTACTTTATTATTACTTCAGATAATTCTTGTTATATCCGTTTTGATTTTTTTATCATCAATAATCTATTTTTACATAAACATTATGAAGCGAAAAATATCACTGATAGTCAAACAGCTGATATTTGTTCCTCTTATTGTGTTTTCAATTGCGGTGGCTTCGTTTTTCATTTACCGAAACATGTCTTCACGTCACGAAGAACTGCTAAAAAGCAAAATTGCTTTTATGGTTCAGCAGATGGCACGTTCAATTAATCCTGATGATATTGAAAAAATAAATTCAGTATCTGATTATATGAATAACGGCTATAAGTCAATCAGGCAGAATCTTCATTCCGCTTTGAACAATAATTCTGATTCATGGAATTACGGTTTTTACTTTGCTCTGCATGGGATTAAAAACGGTAATATTTCTTCGATGATGTTTTTGAATGACGGAATAACCGCATTTCATCCTTTCAGTTATCTTAATGACCCCGAAGGAATTTACAAGAGAGCGGAAAAGGGAAGTGTTGAGATTGAGAAGAGTACCGACGCGTGGGGTACGTGGTTTTACGGCGTTGGGCCCGTCTATTCAAAAAGCGGAAAAGTTATCGCGCTTCTTGAAGTCGGCAAGGATAATCTTTCATACGAAACTGATAACCGCAATCTTTTTAAAAAAATGGTGGCGTATGTCGGAGCAATAAGCGTTTTGATGATTCTACTTTTCGGATTATTAACTTACGTAATTTTATCATCAGTAAGAAACTTGAGCCGCGGTGCTGGAAGAATAAGCGAAGGTCACTGGGATGTTGAAATTCTTCCGAAAAGTAATGATGAAATTGCTGATTTAACTCACGCTTTTAACCGCATGGCGAAGTATGTGCGGAATTATATTTCTGAAATAACACAGCTCAACAAGGCTTATCACGGCTTTGTCCCGATGGAGTTTTTGAAATTTCTAAAAAAAGAAAGTATCATTGATGTAAGACGCGGGGATCAGACTCAGCAGGAAATGACAATAATGTTTACTGACATACGTTCATTTACGGATATTTCCGAATCTATGTCTCCGAAAGAAAACTTCGATTTTTTAAACTCATATCTCGGTCTTGTCGGTCCGCTTGTTAGAAGTAACGGCGGTTTCATTGATAAATATATCGGAGACGCGATCATGGCGCTTTATCCAGTGAGTCCCGATGATGCGGTTAAAGCCGCTCTGGATATTCAGAAAACGATTTATGAATATAATCAGAAACGTGCCGAAAGTAATTTGATGCAGATAGCAATAGGTACGGGAATTCATACTGGTCTTCTTATGCTTGGAATTCTCGGCGAAGATGAGAGGGTTGATTCTACGGTTATTTCCGATAATGTCAATCTTGCAAGCCGAATTGAAGGGCTTACAAAAAAGTTCGGTGCAAATATTATTATTAGTGAAACCACGTATGAAGGCATGAAAGTGCGCGGTCTTTATACTTTCCGTTATCTCGGAATGATCCGCGTTAAAGGTAAAAAACAGCCGGTCGGAGTATATGAAGTTCTTGACGGCTGTTTTTCCGAAGAACGGGAAAACAAGATCAAGGCATCGGCTCTTTTGGCAAAAGGAATTGCTGAATTTAAAAAAGGTGATTTCAGGCTTGCAGGGGGCTATTTTAAAAAAGGTGCGGAAAAATATCCTTCTGATTCCGCATTCAAAGTTTATCTTGATATATGCAGAGAATGTGTTAGAAATCCTAAAACCGGTTTTGACGGTTCTCTTGTGTTTCTCGACAAATAAGGAGCATGTATGGATTCTACGCCATTGCTTTTAAAATTGCTGAAGAATGATGAATTTCTTCCTGAATTAATATCAGAGAGCAGAAATAGAAATCTGAAAAAAAACGGCAGAATTCTTTTGTACATCGGCAATTCGCGTCCCCGGGGAAGAATCGATTATGGTCTGCGTTTGATAGACGAACTCGAACATTCTGGAAACAGTATAACAGGTTTGATAATTGAACCGGAAGATCCGTTAAATATTAATCCGCAGATACAGGCCATGAAAAGGTTTTTTCTTCCGGCAAAGCTTTCTGCCAGGCAGTCTGTTATAAAAAAAAATTTCGATGATCCTGAAGCTTCAAAAAAGATTCAAATATTTCTTGATGATATTTCTTCGGCAGTATATGACACAGGTGTTGTTTTTTACGGTAACTGGGTTCCGCCTCAGCTGTTTAAAATTCCCCGTAACGGTTTTATTAATTTTCATCCCGGACCTCTTCCGTTTCTAAAAGGTATGGAGCCTGATACTTTTGCAATTCTTGAAGGCTGGAAGAAAATATGGGGAACAGTTCACAAAGTTGATGAGCATTTTGACACAGGGCTTATCATAGCCATGACCAAAAAAGTAAAGATTAAAAATTATTCAACTCCGGTAAGCATTCTGCATTCTCTTACTCTTGAAGGAATCAAAACAATCGTAAAAGCCTGTTCGATGATTCATGACAGCAGAAAAAAATGCGTATTTCTGAAAAACAATACGGGATCAAGCGCTACTATAGAAAAGGCTTTTGACGAGTCATTCATAAACTGGCAGAAAGACAGCAACGAAATGTTAGATAGAAGGCTTCGCGCTTTCTGCGGTCAGGATATAGGTATTAGGCTAAAAGCGCCGGTTTTTGACGATACTTATTTTGTTTATAATCTTGAAAGCTTTAATGCCAAACTTGAAGGAAATCCCGGCGAATTAATAGGATTTTATCTGAAAAACGGCAAATACTTATACCAGCCGATTATTAAAACTGTTGAAGGCGCGGCAGTGATTTTACTTGGTGAGAAAGTCAATATGTCAGAACTTAAACGCCCTGAAAACAAACATTATCCGGAATGGCAGATTCCTCCGCGAAAACCGAAACGGATAGCCGATCTAAAAACGCTGAAATACAGTATCGGAAAATATAATGATGTTATAAGAAATCAGATTTCACGGTAAAAAAAGCTTTTAACTTTTTTGCCTCGGTAAAATTATGACCTAACAACTATTGGCGGAGAAGAAATGGAACTTAAAGTAGATGAAAATGCAAAGGCTCTTATTTTCGATATAGACGGAACGCTTGTCGATACGATGGAAATTCATTATAAAGCATGGGAAAAGATGTTTGCTCTTCAGGGATTTAATTATCCGAGAGAAGTTTTTTATGAACTTGCCGGAATTCCTACTTATAAAATCGTTCCGATTTTAAATGAAAGATTTAATCTCAAACTTGATCCCGAAGAGACTATGAATGAAAAAGAAAAGTACTTCATGGAACTTTTCAGCGCTGTTAAGGAAATCAAGGTCGTGAGTGATATTGCACGAAAGTATCATGGAGTTCTTCCAATGTCGCTTGGAACCGGCGGCAGAAAGGATATAGCCCAGATGACCATGGAGACTGTTGGTCTTTCAAAGTATTTTGATATTATGGTAGCTGCTGAAGATGTCATTCATCACAAGCCGGCACCTGATACATTTCTAAAATGCGCTGAACTTATGGGAGTAGAACCTCGTTTCTGCCAGGTGTTTGAAGACGGAGAACTCGGATTGCAGGCGGCGAGAACTGCCGGAATGATTGCGACTGATGTGAGACCGTATCTGTAAATCATAAGCATGAAGGGAGCCTGATATGCTTAATATTATTTACTCTAACAGACTTGAGAAGCTCGCTGAAATATATGCGCATAGACTTTCTCAAAGACATTTAAGCATATTTGATAAAGAACAGGTAATTGTTCAGACAGAAGGCATGTCGAAGTGGCTGACTTTGAAATGCGCCGAACTTAACGGAGCGGTTTCGGGTCTCGAATTTTCAACACCTGTTCCGTTTTGCGTCGGAATGATGAAGGAGTCTCTCGAACGCGAATATAATATTCCTGATAAGCACGCTCTTGCCTGGGCAGTATTTTCATTTCTATCCTCAGATCAGGGCCGTTCCTCGGAATTCGCTCAAGCCGTATCCTATCATGGCAAAGATCCTCTGTTGACATTTCAGTTGTCTGCGAGAATAGCGGATCTTTTTGACCAGTATTCGCTTTACCGTACGGATATGGTTACAGCATGGGATTCTGGCAAAATGATTCTTTCGGAAAACGAACAGCTTCCGGACGAATTTGCATGGCAGTATCATCTTTGGCGGAAAATATTTTCCGAATATGATCATCGAGGACAACTTCTATCTGATTTTCTTCAAAGTTCAAAGATTCCGCAGTCAAAACATATTTCACTTTTCGGAATCACTTCTCTTTCCGAATATGTTCTGCGCGCATACGGAAAGCTTGCCTTGACAAATGAAATCGATGTTTATGTGCTCAATCCTTCGCCCGAGTTCTGGCAGGATATCCGCTCAAAAAAAGAAATACTTTATCACAGCCTTAAAAACGGATCAGACGGATATTATGAAGAGAGAAATCCTCTACTGGCTTCATACGGAAAACTCTCAAGAGAATTTTTGAATATTCTTTATGATAACTTTTCAGATTCTGATAATTTTTCTGAAGATGATTCTGCTTTTTCTTCGCCGGAGGGGAAATCTCTTCTTAACTTGATTCAGCAGGATATTTATAATCTTGAAAGCACCAAACGTGAAATTAAACCTGACGATTCAGTCCTTGTTCATGTCTGCCATTCGCCGTTGAGAGAAGTTGAAGTTCTATATGATTATATTCTTGATGCTGTATCGAATCATAAAATATCACCTGAGAATATTGTTGTAATGGTTCCGGATATTTCTGGTTATGCACCATTCATAGAAGCTGTTTTTTCATCACCTGAAAATGATAAAATGCGGATTCCTTATTCGATTGCCGACAGGAAAGCTTCATCCGAAAGTGCGTTTATAAATTCATTCACCGACTCGCTCAAGTTTGCACAAAACAGATATTCTCTTTCGGCCTTCGGTGCGATTTTTAAGTCAGATCCGGTAAAAAGGAAAATCGAATTAACAGCTGAATCTGCAGATCTTGCTCTTAAATGGCTCTATGAAGCCGGAACAAGATGGGGATTAGATTCAGTTCAGCGGGAAAAAGATTATGGATTCAAATTTTCCGAATATTCGTGGAGCGATGCATTGCAGCGGATAATTGCCGGTATCGGCTACGGTGAGACAAAAGATTCTGTCGGAAAATATATACCATATTCTGAAATTGAAGGGAGTTCAATTGAAGTTTTTTGTGCTGCACTTAAACTGTTCAGACTTCTTGAAAAGCTTACATCGTCATTCACTGAGGTAAAAAGCATTTCCGAATGGAATGATGTGATGATCGAATTCATGGAGAATGCATTTGATACCGATGAATATTATCCTGATTACAGATATATAGTTAAGGTAATGAAACAGATTGAAGAGGCCTCTTTAACTGCCGGCAACAATTTGAAAACAGGTTTTGATGTTTATTATTATGAACTGATGAGACAGATTGATTTTGATACTTCACAAAGAGGCTTTATTTCGGGCGGAATAACTTTTTGTCAGCTTCTGCCGCTTCGTTCGGTTCCATTTGATTTTGTTGCGATACTCGGACTTAATTCGGGAGAGTTTCCGCGCAGTGCGAACAATCTCGGTTTTGACATCATGTATTATAAAAGAAAGAAAGGAGACCGTTCGGTAAAAAACGACGACCGTGATTTATTTCTCGAGAGTATATTATCAGCGAGAAAAAAACTTCATCTTTCATATACAGGACGCGACAGCAAGACGAATGAGGAAAAACCTGCTTCAAGTGTTCTTTCTGAATTTATTAACTACTTACGTGATTATTATTTCGGCGATGATTATAAAGAAATATTGATTAGAGAACATGCTTTAAAAGGGTTTTCTGAGAAATATTATGACGGAAAGGATAAAAGATTTTTCTCGTATTTTTCAGGCCGGATTGTTTCTCGCGAATCACATGAAAGCAAAAATTGTGCAATGCCGCAATTAAACGAAGAGCTTTTATCGATAACTCCCGAAATGTTCGCTCATTTTTTCTGTGATCCGAGAAAATATTATTTTGAAAAGAAATGCGGAATAAAATTCAGAACACTGAATGATTTTGACTATGATTCGGAACCGCTTTTGCTTACAAGCGGAATGAAAAAACAGAATGCCAGAATCATTGAATCGTATTTGCGAAACGGCTGCGGATATGACGAAATTAAACGGATTTTCATGAATTCGATGATGCTGCCTGTCGGAAATTATGCTGAAAGCGCTTTTGAAATATTTATCGAAGATTTTGATAATATTTTTGAATACAGCAGAAATGTTTTAAGTGCCATGAAAACAGAGCAGCATGATGTTTCGTTTGAAAATGAGAAGATCTGCATAAACGGAAATTTCAGGATGTATTCGGATGGTGAACATTTATATTCGGTATTTTTTATATTTTCAGTAAAATCCCACTTTTATGAAACAAAAGCGAAAGTATATCATGTTATGCTTTCGGCAATTTATGGTAATGTTAAGACCATTATTGTTTATAAGGACACTAAAAAAGAAATTCCGTATATCGACAAAAATGCCGCTCTGCTGATAATGAATGAATTATCAGCAGTGTATACAGATTATCTTTCTGATCCTTTTGATATGGATATTGACAGCGCGATTAATGCATGGACTCCGGAATATGATAAATTCGAAAATGATTACTATGCGAAAATAAATAAAAAATCAGATGATGATTTTATGAATAAAGAGAACAAATATGAAGATTATTCAGATTTAGCCGGATATCATTTTACTTCCGATATTTCCAGAATTTATAAATTCGTTTCTCCGTTATGTTCTGTTGCTGTAATAAGTGAAAAAGCAGGGAAGAAAAAATGAAACAATTTGCTTTTGATAAAATAGAACTAGACGGTATTTCGCTGATTGAAGCAGGAGCTGGGACAGGAAAAACATATTCGATTACAAATATTTATATAAGGCTTCTCCTCGAGAAGAATTATGATTCGAGCGAGATTGCAGTCGTGACATTTACAGTTGCGGCTGCCGACGAACTTAGAGAAAGAATTTCTAATAAACTTCGCGAATTATTGGCATCACTTGAGTCTGAAACGCATAAGATTCCGGATGAATTTGCATCACTGATCAATAATTCAAATATCAGTGAATCGAAAATTAAAATTGAACTTGCTTTGAGAAGTCTCGATGATGCTCCTATTTTTACAATTCATAAATTTATAAATAAAATAACAAAGGAAAACGCGTTTGAGTCACATTCTTCATTTGATGCCGAGATATCAGAAGATAAATCGGAAATTCTTTCCTCAATTATCATGGATTTTTTTCGTTCAAATATTAATAATTACGAAAAACAAATTCAAAAAATGTTCAACTGGTCTGATTACTTTAAAGAACTTGTACGTTTCGTTAGAAGTGTGTCAGAAAAAAATATAATTTACAGCAATGTTGCTGCTGATGATATATTTAGTGAATTAGATGATTTCCGAGAATCGGCAATTATTTTCAGGGATTATTTTTATGACAATGAAGATAATCAGAAGACATTCAAGAGTTTTGCGCATGCCAGAAGTAATGTAAATTTTCCTATTATGATCAAACTTGCGAATCAAGTTATTGAAAATAAGTATTATCTGATGGAAAAATCTGATGATTTCAATCTTTATTTTGCATGGATTGATAAAGATACTTTTAATAGAAAATTCAGTGAATATCCGGCAGTTGACGAAGATTGTCTTAATGCACTTGATGCTATGAGGATACTTTATAATGCTAAAAATTATACAAACATAATAATTAAACGATTTAAGTCTGCATTTGCTCTTAAAGCACTTGAATACTATCATAAAGCAGTTCAAAAGATTAAAATTCAGAAACAGATACTATTTTATGATGATATAATAAATTCCGTTTATTCAGTCGTTAAAGATAATGCTGATTCCGAATTAAAAAAAAATGTATCCAGAAAGTATTCAATCGCGCTTATAGATGAGTTTCAAGATACGGATGAATCTCAATGCGTTATTTTCGGTAATCTTTTTAATAATCTTATCTATATCGGTGATCCGAAACAGTCAATTTACAGATTCCGCGGAGCGGATATTTATTCATATATTGAAGTATCAAAGAAATCAACGAATCGGTATAATCTGCAGATAAACTGGCGTTCTGAAGAAAAACTTCTTTCGGCAGTTAACGCTTTTTTCAGCTGTTCTGATCCGTTTAGAAATAAAGATATTGATTTTGTACCTGCCGAGCCGTGTAAGAAGATCGGTCAAATGACCATTGATGACTCGAATGAGGTTATGAATATACGGTTTCAGTCATATTCAAATCAGACTGAACTAAATGTCTATGAAGATATTACCCGTGAAATAGTATCTCTTCTGGACTTGTCATCAAAAGGTAAGGCTCTCATTTCTGAAGAAAATTCTGCGAGGCCTATTCGAGCTTCTGATATTGCAATACTCGTCTATAAAAATAATGAAGCTGATGAGATGAGAAGTTTTTTGTCGAAAAAGGGAATACCTTCGGCAATACGCTCCGGCAAATCCGTTTTTGATTCTTATGAGTTTACCGAGTTTTTTCAGATTCTGACTGCAATGGAAAATCCTGAGAGCATGAAAAAAATCAAGACGGCTCTTTCCGTGCGTTTCATGGGTTTTACTCCGGCAATGATTGAGTTATTGTCGGATGATGATATGAGCATTCACGCAGAAAGATTTGCATTATACGGCAGAACAGCTCTGACTAAAGGACTGCTTGAAGCTTATAGAATGCTCGTTAAGGATTATACCGCTGTAAGTAATATTTCATTATCTCCGGATGCTCAGAGAATAATCACTAATATGGATCACATAGCAGAACTGCTTGATGAGAGAAAACGAAAAAAAGATTATTCTCTTTCTGAACTCGCATCCGAGGTTTCTGCATCTCTGGATGAATCGTCAGAGAAATACGAGCTTCGAATTGAAAGAGATGATGATGCTGTGCAGATTATGACGGTTCACAAAAGTAAAGGGCTCGAATTTCCGATTGTTTTCGCAGCTTCTGAATTTTTGCGGAAACCTGATAAAAAGGAGTTGGGTTTTGTCTGCAGAATTAATGGAAAAAATACCCTAGTTATGAACGACGGTTCGGATTATAGCACAAATATTATCAACTCTACTTATAAAGATGAAATTATTTCAGAAAATTTGCGTCTTTTCTATGTGGCCATGACAAGAGCAAAATTCAGAATCTATCTTTATCATGCTGAGAAAAAGACTGCAAAACAATCTGAAAAGAATAAGTTTTCGGCGTTAAATCATATTCTTTCTTCATATGATCCGACATTTGAAGATAGAGAAACTTCTGATGTATTAAACGAATTCGCTCAAAAACACGGTTTTTCTTTCACTGATATTTCTTCACTTGCAGATTCGCAGAATCATTCCGGATATCAACCGGATTCTTCCGGTAAATTAAAAGCGAAGCAATTTCCTGATATTAGTTTCAGGAATTTCAGAGTGGCAAGTTATTCGATGATTGCCGAAGGAAAAGACATTCCTTATGAGCATAAAGCTGATGAAAATCAGGTACTATATAATCAATCGGGTGACAAAGTTTTTCTGCATGAATTTCCGAAGGGAAGCGAAGCAGGGAATTGTCTTCATGGAGTGCTTGAGAAGCTGATTGAAAATAAAGTACATGATGTGAAGATAATTGATTCATTTCTGCGCATGTACGGAATAAATTACAGTTATAAGAAAGATGTAATCAGGCTGATTGAAGAAGTAAAAGGTGCTTATTTCTGTTCTGATGATTTAAAATTCAGCCTTGCCGATGTGAAAACAGAAAATATGATAAGTGAACTTGATTTTCATTTTTCTTTTGATAAATTCGTCTCTAATAAATTTGAAGAAATAATCTGTGAAGATGCACCAGAGCTTCATGTCCGTAATACAATTTCAGAAATTTCAATAACTGGATTTATGAAAGGCTTTGCCGATATGGTGTTTTTTCATGAAGGTAAGTATTTTATACTCGACTGGAAGTCGAATTATCTAGGCGATTATGCGTCGGATTATTCAGAAGAAAAACTTATTCATTCCATGCGCTCGTCGAAATATGCAGTCCAGTTATACATTTATACTTATGCCCTGTATAAACTGTTAAAAATACGCAATAAGGAATTCAACTACGAAGATTTCGGCGGATTTTTCTATGTTTATCTGCGCGGTGTATCAGCCGGAAGCTCAAACGGGATATATTTTTTCAGACCATCGTTTGATGCAGTGAAAAAAATCGAGAAGGAGCTTTGCGGTGAATAGTTTCAGAGAAAAATATTCCGCTTTTGAATTATTTGATGATTTTGATTTCGAATTTGCGGAAAATGTCATGGGGCTTTCTTCAAATGATGAGGATATTTTTCTTGTTTCATTGATTGCTTCTCATGCTTCTAGAAATAATTCAGTCTGCTTTGACTGTGAGCGTGACGCTTTTGAGGATGATGCGCTTAATCTGATAATAAAAAATCTAATTGATGATGAAACCCGGTTAAAAATCGCATATAAAAAACTTCCGGTTGTTATTGAAAATTCTAAAATATATCTTCGCAGATATTACGAATACGAAAAAGATGTCGCCTCGGAAATTTTACACCGCGCTTCAGTATCAGCTCAAAATCTCCCATCAGAGATTGTTTCTGCGGCGGAAAAACTTCTGTCGGCTCAGGATATTACTGAAGAAGAAAAAAAAATTTCCGTTATGAATGCACTGTCCAAAAAAATATCATTTATATCTGGCGGTCCCGGAACCGGCAAAACATCTCTGGCAGTAAACATCATTCTTCTTTATATCAAGAAAAAACTTTTATACGGTGAAAGACCTTCTATTGCACTATGCGCGCCTACAGGGAAAGCGGCGGCGCATTTAAAAAAATCCGTTGAAGGAGCTCTTCTTAAAATAAAAGAAAATGATAAAGTAAAAACTCTGTTTGATAAAGAATTTAAATATGTTCCGTTGAAAGGAGAAACAGTACAGAAACTTATCGGAACTAAAATAGGAAGCGTATCTGCAAAGTTCAATATAAATGAACCTCTTCCTCATGGTTTGATTATTGCTGATGAAACTTCGATGTTTGACCTGTCGCTTATGAAAAAACTTTTTTCTGCGTTGAGTCCATCTGCATCAATAGTTTTTCTGGGCGACAAAGATCAGCTGGCAAGCGTGCAGGCGGGATCTGTTTTCGGAGACATCTGTTCGTTTGCAAGAATTGAAAATGGAAATAAATCCGGTAATGCCGAATGTCTTTCAAAAAGCATTACAGTATTGAAAAAAAGCTTCAGATTTGATCCTGATAAAGGAATTGGTAAAATATCTAAAGCAGTCAATGAATCTGATGTCAAAGGAGTGTGGGATGCTTTTAGTTCGGATGATAATATCAGATTCATTGAAAACAGCGAATTAAGTTTTCAGGGTTTCAGAAAAAGACTGAAAGAAATTATTGAATCGGAGATTATAAGATATTCGAAGGATTTTCCGTATATTTTTCCGGTTGATAATGCAAAACCGGTAGAGCTGATCGCCAGAATGAAAAATATTCAGATTCTTTCGGCTTTACGGAATGGACCGGGAGGATTCGGTGAAATAAATGCGATAGTTGAAGAAATATTTTCTCTTGCAGGAAACATCTATCACGGAATGCCTGTTATGGCGGTAGAAAATGATTATGACATGAAAATATTTAACGGAGACACGGGAATTATCTGCAAAGAGGATAGATTGAATGCGTACTTTCCGGGCGATGATGCTTTAAGAAAAATAAATCCGTATCTTCTAAAGAGCTATGAAAAATCCTTCTGCATGACAGTGCACAAAAGTCAGGGTTCCGAATTCGAAAACGTGATATTTGTTCTTCCGAACGAAGATTCGCGGGTACTTACAAAAGAGCTCATCTATACTGCGCTTACACGTGCGAAGAAAAATATCACTGTAATCGGATCAAAAGAAATACTTAAAGCAGGAATTCTCAGAAAAACAGAGAGAAGCTCGGGATTGTCATCAAGACTTTGGTCTTGATGAATATTCATATAATGCGATGCTCAAAGCCGCGTAGGCGTTTAGAGACTCAATATTTTCCGAAATAGGAATTGAAACCGAGTATTTTTTTAAGTCTTCAGGAATTCCCTGGCCTTCGATTCCCGAAAGTATAAGGAATGATTCAGGAAAATCAAATTGGCGTATGTTTTGACCGTGTTTATCAAGACAGACAATCGGTATTGAATTCTCTTCGCATACTGAAGCAATTTCTTCATACTGCGGACCTTCGAAAAAATTAACGGAAAATACCGCCCCTGAACTCGCTCTGACTGATTTCGGATGAAAAGGCGATGCAGCGGATTGAAGCAGAATTATATTTTTAATTCCGAAGGAAACAGCTGAGCGTACGGCTGAACCGACATTCAGCGGATCCTGAAAAGGAATAACCAGTGTTGCGCCTTTGGAGATTTTATAATTCCATTGTTCTATCTCCGGAGTATCGATTACAAGAAAAGGCATCTTTGAAGGTTCAATTTCCGAGAAAAGCGATTTCTTCAATATCAATAATTTTGATTCTTCGTTAAGTTTTTCTGCAGTTGATATCAAATCCGGATCAGTTTCAAACGACTCATCGCATATCGCAAGATATTTTACTTCCATGTCTGTCTTCATGAGATCTTTGATTATTTTTTTTCCGGGAATAATCGTGAGTCCGCTTTTTGAAGGACCTTTTTCAATTGCTTTCTTGATATCTTTGAACTTTTTATTGTCAGGCGAAGTAATCTGATTCTTAAACTCGCTTTGTTCATTCATCATAATGCGGTAAGTAGTTTTTTTGAATTCCTTTGTTTTTCTGAAAACGAGAATTCTTCTGTCGTGACCGATGTACGGGAGTTTGTACTTTACATCATTTTCGAGTTCAAAATAATAAACCGATTCATCCGACAGATCTTTTATATCGTCATCAGCACCTGGGCCTTTGAGAAGTATTACTCGTCCGTCTTTTTTAAGAAAAGAATTTACGCGGAGAAGAGTTCCGTTTGCCGATTCAAATGCCCTGGTGATTATTCCGTCTACGTCGAATGAGCATTCTTCGTTAACAAGATGCGGATAAACGACTGCCTTATCAAGAGAAAGTTCCTTGATAATCATATTCATGAAGTCAACACGGCGGAAACGTGATTCTGCAAGAATAATTTCGATTGAAGGATTTGTTATTTTTATAGGAAGACCCGGAAACCCCGGTCCCGTTCCGATATCAAGAATCTTATTGGGAAGTTTTATGAGTTTCGATGGAAGAACCGAATCAATGAAATGCTTGATGATAATATCTTCGTCTTTTGTTAGACGTGAAAGATCCCATTCTTTGTTAAGTTTTTTGTATTGGCTGAATAAAAACGTGAATCCGTTCAGTTCTTTAGCGCTGAGCGGCATATCCGCGCCGTCAAAATATTTTTTTATCATTTCTGCCGACATTACCAGAGCACTTTGAGCGGGTTGATCAGTTTATCGTTCTGCCATAATGTAAAATGCAAATGCGGTCCGGTTGAATATCCGGTTGAACCGACTCTTCCCACAAACTGGTTCGGCTTAACCGTCTGACCTGGCCTGACTGCAATTGAAGAAAGGTGACCGTAAAGAGTTTTATACCCGTCTTCATGAACGATAATAACTGCTTTGCCGTATCCGCCCATCCATCCGGTTGACTGAACTGTTCCGCCGCATGAAGCTCCGACAGGAGTTCCGTATGGAGCTGCAATGTCAATGCCGTTGTGAAATCCGTAACGGTTGAAGATAGGGTGAACTCTACCTCCGAAATATGAACTGAATCTTCCGCCGAGAGGTGAAGTGAATTTTTCACGGAGGGTATACTGGCTTGCCATCGATTCAGTCATGTTGTCCGTAGATGGTTTTGCATCGATTACGAATACTGGAAAATACTTGGTTTCTTTGTCATTTGCTGTAACGATTATGGGATTATCGGAAAAAAGAATTTTCTCCGGTTCAGATTCAAATATTTCAAGGGCTTCTTTGTCTGTTATTTTTCTGTTTACGAAGCAGAGATTCCCTTTCTGGTTAGATGTGATGATTTCCTGTCCGGTGGAAGCATTGATCGATTTCCAAAACGGATTGAGAGCGAGCAGGGTATCGATATTTATTCCTTTATCTTTGGCAATTTTCCAGAAATTGTCACCGCTTTCAATTTTAATTTTTTCAAAATAAATGCCTTTCAGTGCGACTTTTTCGGAGATATAACTGTTATATTCTTCCTCTGACTTGAAGATTTCATGAGAGTTGAAGACCTCTATGGGACCGAAATATGACGGTTCAGAAAAAAGAGAATAGAGAACAGCGGTCGTGCATGAGGCTATTATTAAAACAGCGGATGATATCATTATAAATTTGTTTTTTTTGGTTTTGATTATTGATAGAAAATTCATTCGTACCGCCTTGGAAGTCAGGGTAAAAAAAGCTGATTATTCATCAAGAAAAAAACCTGATTTGCAGGATTTCATGACAATTGCAACTGTTTTTAGTTTATCAGTATCAGAAAACTAATGAGACATAAAAAATTCAAGAACTTTTCATGATTAGATTCCTTTAAATATTTTAAAAAATATCAAAAAACGCTTGAATAATGACATTATAGGTTTTTGAAGAGCTATATATGCCTTTTTCAAGTAAACTGCTGAATTATGGAATATGAACAGGTAAGCGCATGAAAAGTAAAGTTTTAATCATAGAAGACAGTTTGTCGTTTGCGGCGTATTTTTGTGACGTTCTTTCTGATTCATATGCTGTTTCTGTTGCTCATAATGCTTCTGAGGGTCTATCCTTTGCTTTAGCCGATCAGCCGGAGATAATTCTCCTGGATCTTGTTTTGCCTGACGTCGACGGTTATGAAGCCTTTAAAAATATCAAATCTCATAAAACACTTTCCGATATTCCGATAATTTTTGTCTCTGCGGTAAGCGAAATTAAGGATCAGATGAAAGGACTGGAGCTCGGCGCTGTAGACTATATTGTAAAACCTATAAATCCCGATATCGTCCGCGCGAAAATTAAAAACCATATAAAAATAAAACATGACTTTGAGCGTCTTGAAAATATTTCTCTGAAAGATCCGCTTACGCTTGTCGGAAATCGCAGACTTTTTGATGAAAGACTTGATTCTGAATGGAGAAGGGCGAAGCGCGACGGATTTTCGCTTGGACTTTTTATGCTGGATATAGATTTTTTCAAGAATTTCAATGATTCGAAGGGTCATCTTGCCGGTGATGAATGCCTAAAATCAATCGCCGGAGCGATTGATTCATCATTGAAGCGCGGCGGAGACATTGTTGTCCGCTACGGCGGTGAGGAATTTGCGGCAATTCTGCCCGGCATAAATTTAGAGGCGGCCCAAAGAGTCGCGGAAAGAATAATTGAAAACGTTAACAAACTTCAGATAAAACATCCGGATTCTTCCGTATCTGAATTTGTAACCGTGAGCATCGGAGGAGCCATCGCTCTGCCATGCGCGGAATCGGAAATGACGGAAATTATAAAGAAGGCGGATGTTGCCCTCTATTCAGCTAAAAAGAACGGCAGAAACAGAATTGTTTTAGCAGAATCCGCTTTTTAAAACAATAGTAACTCCCTTGACACAATAATGATATTTTTTAATTTATCCTCAAGAGGTTATCATGCTTAATGTATCAAATTTAACTTTCAGATTTTCAAAAGAACCGCTCTTTAAAGACGTAAACATAAAATTCACGCCCGGAAACTGTTACGGTCTCATCGGTGCGAACGGATCCGGCAAATCGACATTTTTAAAAATTCTTTCCGGCGAGCTTGAGCAGAGCGAGGGAGAAATTCAGAAAAACCCGAAACACCGTATGGCCGTGTTGAAGCAGAATCAATTTGAATATGATGAATGCACCGTTTTGGATACCGTCATTATGGGTTATAAAAAGCTTTATGATATAATGAAGGAAAGGGAGCTTCTTTATTCGAAGGAAGAACTTACTGAAAAAGAAGGAATGCGTGCATCAGAGCTTGAAGAGGAGTTCGGTGAGATGAACGGCTATGAAGCCGAGACCGAAGCCGCTCAGCTTCTTGACGGACTTGGTGTTCCTGAAGATTCTCATTATTCGCTGATGAAAGATCTCGAACCGGGAATAAAAGTGAGAGTACTTCTTGCTCAGGCCCTTTTCGGAAATCCTGATATTCTTCTGCTGGATGAGCCTACAAACTATCTGGATCTTGAAACCGTCAAATGGCTTGAGAATTTTCTAGAAAAGTTTGAAAATACCGTCGTCGTTGTATCGCATGACAGACATTTTCTCGATAGAGTCTGTACTCATATCGCCGATATCGATTACGGTAAAATCGAGCTGTATTCAGGAAACTACTCTTTCTGGTTTGAGGCAAGCCAGCTTGCACTTAGGCAGAAACGCGATGAAAATAAAAAGACCGAAGATAAAAGAAAAGAGCTTCTTGAGTTTATTCAGCGTTTCAGTTCCAATGCTTCAAAATCGAAGCAGGCAACAGCAAGAAAAAAGATGCTTGAAAAACTTAATGTCGAAGATATCAAGCCGTCATCAAGAAGATTTCCGTATGTTGCTTTTAAGCCGGAAAGAGAATGCGGCAAAACTGTTTTAGAAATTGAAAAGCTTAATTATCCGTCTGAAAATCTTAAAGATTTCAGCCTTCTCGTCAATAGAAATGATAAAATTGTTTTTCTGGGTGATAATAAGGCGAGAACGGCTCTTTTTCAGATAATAAACGGTGAAATTGAAGCCGAGTCGGGCGAATTCAAGTGGGGCGAAACGATTTCGCGTGCGTACTTTCAGAAAGAAAACACTCATCTTTTTTCGAATGATCTCAATATTATAGACTGGCTTCGCCAGTATTCTGATGATAAGGATGAAAATTTTTTGAGAAGCTTTCTCGGAAGAATGCTTTTCAGCGGTGATGATTCGTTCAAAAAGGTAAAAGTGCTTTCTGGAGGCGAAAAGGTCAGATGCATGATATCCAAACTCATGCTTTCAAACGCGAATTGTTTGATACTTGATGAGCCGACGAACCACCTTGATCTCGAATCGATTACGGCTTTGAACAATGCACTGATAAGTTTTCCGGGTGTTGTTCTTTTTGCGGCTCATGACCATAAATTTATCGAAACTGTTTCAAACAGGGTTGTCGAATTTACTCCTAACGGTATAATTGATAGAGTGATGAATTTTGAGGATTATCTCGACAGCGACGATATAAAGAAGCTCAGAGATAAGATGTACGGAAACCACGACGGATTTGTTCTCTGATTCTAAAAAAATCGGATGGAATTATAATTCCATCCGGGGAATGATATGGCTGAAAATGTTATAAAAGAAGTAGCTCAGAATAAAAAAGCTAAATTCGAATATGAAATCATTGAAACCTTCGAAGCCGGAATCGTATTAAAGGGCACCGAAGTCAAGTCTATGCGCATGGGAAAGGCCAGCATCAACGAAGCTTACGGAAGAATCGTAAAAGGCGAACTGTTCGTTTATCAGATGAATATTTCTGTTTATGAAAACGGAAATATCTTCAACCATGATCCGATGAATCCGAGAAAGCTTCTTCTTCATAAAAAAGAAATCAGAAGACTGATCGGAAAACTTCAGGAGCAGGGTTTCGCTCTCATAGCGCTTAAGCTTTACTTTAAAAACGGAAAAGCAAAGCTTCTTTTAGGTCTCGGAAAAGGAAAGACTCAGTATGACAAGCGCGAGTCGATCAAAAAGCGCGAAGATCAGAGAGAAATGCAGAGAGCACTTAAGAATTATAAATAGAGTTTGCCCTTGGGTGGGAATGTTTGGCAGAGTGAACTTTCGGAATTCTATTTCCAGTCTTTCTTTAAATCTTATTTGACAATTGTCTGCATTTTGACGATTTTGGTTGATTTAAACGCAGGTAGACTTTTGGCCGCCTGTTTAATACAATTTAGGAATATTTGATTTATGAAATACAAAATAGCGCTAGTCGGATGCGGAAGAATCAGTTTCAAGCATATAGAAGCATATACCAATAACACGGACAAGCTCATTATGACTGCGGCATGCGATCCGGTAATAGAAAGAGCTCAGGCAAAGGCGGATGAGTATAAAAAGTCTGTTGGGACTGCTGATGTTGCTGTTTTTGCCGATTACAAAGAAATGCTGAAAACTGCTAAGCCCGATATCGTTACAATTGCCACAGAATCAGGAAAGCACCGCGACATAGCAATCGACTGTCTAAATGCCGGTTGTCATGTAATTTGCGAAAAGCCCATGGCTCTTTCGACAGCTGACGCGGCTGATATGATTGAAGCGGCAAAGAAGAACAGCAAAAAACTTGCTGTATGTTTCCAGAACCGCTTTAACGCGCCTGTGCGCAAAATGCGCGAAGCTTACGAAAAAGGCAGATTCGGACGTGTTCTGCACGGCATGATTCAGATCAGATGGAACAGAAACGAGAGCTATTACAGCGAAGCTCCATGGCGCGGAACATGGGAAGAAGACGGCGGCACGCTGATGAATCAATGCACCCACGGAATTGATCTTCTTCAATGGATGATGGGAGAAGATGCAGTACGTGTTCAGGCTCAAACTCGCCGTTTCGTCAGACCTATTGAAGCAGAAGATTTCGGATGCGCGATTGTCGAATTTGCTTCCGGCGCTGTAGGCATTGTTGAAGGTTCTGCAGTTATTTATCCAAAAAATTTAAATGAAACTCTGAGCGTATTCGGTGAAAAAGGCTCCGCCGTTATTGGGGGTGTAGCCGTCAATAAAATGGAAACATGGCGTTTTTCAGACGCAGTAACTTTAGGTGATACTGAAGAAGCGGTTCTTGACGGAAAAGAAAAAGATCCTCCAACTGTTTACGGTTTCGGTCATACGGCACTTTTTGCCGATGTTATTGAGTCAATCGAACAAAACCGCGAGCCGCTGACATCAGGCGAAAACAGCCGCAAGGCTCTTGATATTATTCTTGCTATTTACGAATCTCAAAAAACCGGCAAACCTGTAGATCTTCCTTCGAAATTTTCGACGCTTGATATGAAGGGGGTTTTTGACAGATGAAAGTTCCTTTTTATACATCAGTAAGAGAATATACCGCAAGAAAAAACGAATTTGACTCTGCTGTTGCCGAAGTGATGGCAAAGGGAGATTTTATTCTTGGAGGGGCTGTTGCCGAACTTGAAAATGAGATTTCCTCATACAGCAATTCGGCATACTCTGTAGGGGTTGCAAACGGAAGCGATGCCCTTGTATTGGCATCTGATATCTGCGGATTTAAAGACGGAGCGGAAGTTCTTACTCCCGTATTTACTTTTTTCGCTTCGGCGTCCTGCATAGCCCGTCTCGGCGGAAAGCCTGTTTTCTGCGATGTTGAGGAAGATACTTACTGCATGAATATGAATGACGCAGCTTCACGTCTTAGTCCGAAAACTAAGGGTATAATTCCGGTTCATCTTTTTACGCAGATGGCGGATATGACGGCCTGTATGAAAATCGCTGAAGACAATAAGCTCGCGGTAGTTGAAGACGCGGCAGAAGCTTTCGGCATGAAGCAGAATTATAAAGGTACAGATAAATCAGCCGGCACTATCGGCGATTTCGGAGTGTACTCGTTTTTTCCGACAAAGACTTTAGGCGGTTACGGCGATGGTGGATTGGTTACAGTAAACAGCGAAGAAAACTATAAGAAGATAAAGAGCCTCAGGGTTCATGGTTCTTCCGTCAAATATCATCATGACTATGTGGGATACAATTCGAGATTAGACACCATACAGGCGGCAATTCTCAGAGTTAAGCTTCAGAAAATCGATGAAGGAATTGCCTTGAGAAAAAAACGCGCTGATCAATATTACTCTCTTCTTGAAGGTATTTCTGAAGTTACACTTCCGGTCATAAAAAATAATAATATTCCTGTGTTTTATGTGTTCAGCATTCAGGCTGAGAGGCGCGATGAGCTGAATTCATTTCTTCAGACGAACGGAATCGGAACCTCCGTTTATTATCCCGTGCCTCTGCATCTGCAGAAATGCTTTGAGTATCTTGGTCATAAAAAAGGCGATTTTCCTGTAGCTGAAAAGCTCTGTTCTAAAGCGCTTGCTCTTCCGATTTTTCCCGAACTCGGAGAGGATGAAGTCTCTTATGTCTGTGAAAAAATACGGGAGTTCTACAAAAAATAATGTCATACTTTAAGCACGAATCGAGTTATGTTGATGAAGGAGCCGAAGTCGGCGAAGGAACGAAGATATGGCATTTTTCTCATGTAATGAAGGGAGCTAAGATAGGGCACAACTGTTCGCTTGGACAGAATGTAAATGTCGGATCCCGCGCCGTAATCGGCAACGGTGTAAAAATTCAGAATAATGTCTCTGTTTATGATGATGTTATAATTGAAGATGATGTCTTTTGCGGTCCTTCCTGTGTTTTCACAAATGTAATAAACCCCAGAGCCTTTGTTGAAAGAAAAACTGAATACAAAAAAACTATAGTCGGCAAGGGTGCATCTATAGGCGCTAATGCGACAATAGTCTGCGGCGTTACAATCGGAGAATATGCGCTTATAGGTGCAGGCTCAGTCGTGACCCGTGATGTGCCATCGTACGCTCTTGTTTACGGCGCGCCGGCCCGAGTGCATGGTTCAGTATGCAAATGCGGATGTATTATTGACGGTGAAGGAAAATGCCCGGAATGCGGAGAAAAATCATAAGGATATGAGGGATTCTGTAGAATTAAATAATCTTGACATTGACGTATGTCGAAAATCCCATGAACGTGTAATCAAAACGAACAATGAAATAAAGGTAATAATTGGCAATGATTCATTTTAATACGGTTTTCAAAGTAATGAAATTGTTGCCTCGAAGGCAAAGGGTTAAGTTTATCTTTGTTCTGCTTTTCGGGGTTTTGCTTGCTTTGGTAGAAATTCTAGGAGTTGGATCGGCCGCGCCTTTTCTTGCTGTTGCATCCTATCCCGATACAATTCATAGAAATATCTATCTTTCAAGAGTATATAATTTTTTTAATTTCAGTTCAGATAAAAATTTTATTATTTTTCTTGGTTTGTCTGTTCTGCTTCTTATTGTTTTTACAAATATTTTCAAAGCGCTTAACAGATTATTTTCAGTTAGGTTTACAAGCAGATGCAGGCATATCCTTTCTTCAAGGCTTATGGACGGATATCTTAAACAGAAGTATGCTTTTTTTCTTTATAGAAATACTCATGATATTCTTGTTAATATTAATGGAGAAATTGTAACAATTGTAGCAACAGTTCTTCTGCCATTTGTTGAACTTACAACGAGCGTAGTACAGATATTATTTTTCTCAGTATTTTTGCTGATAATGAACCCTTTCGTAAGTATGTTTATTTTTATCGGTTTAACAGCGGCTTATTTGTTTATTTATACCATTCTTAGAGAGCAGCTTAGTACGCTTGGTACTCAAAGGTATAACATCGAACATGAGAAAGGTCGTGTTGTAAGCGAGGCTTTTTGGGGAATAAAGGATGTTAAGTTGGCAGGAAAGGAGCATGTTTTTTCTGAGCAATATGATGTTCCGGCACGAAAATCGGCTTCAATTGAATCAAAATCAGAAACGCTAACAGATGTTCCAAAATATGCTTTAGAAACTGTTGCTTCGTCAATAATTTTAATATATGTAATATATGTAATAGTCTCTGCGAATGATTTTATTGGAGTTTCTGTAACTGCGGCTGTTTTTGCTTATTCGGGATACAGAATGATTCCGTCAACTCAGACTATGTTTAGAAGTGTTACAAAGATGAAATTCGGTGCTGCCGCTGTCGAAAAGGTGATGAATGAATTTGCCTTAGTAAAGGAATCAGAAGTTTTTGATCTTGAACCCGTTACTGAAAGGCTTCC
>ENA-UOWE01001003-UOWE01001003.1-activated-sludge-metagenome-genome-assembly--contig:-NODE-1003-length-37167-cov-6.256898_pt1 | contig 37167 bp, 37 predicted proteins | sample MGYA00249841_ERZ761562 | MGnify/ENA primary metagenome ERZ761562 (study PRJEB28883, sample SAMN05720200) | activated sludge metagenome | isolation source: Anaerobic digester | place: Japan...
ATTTTTTTATTTTCATTGTCGCTGTAATAACAGTAAATTGAGATATAGAGCCAAGAGTTGGAGTTATATCTCCCCATATTAATTTATAGCTTGGCGCAGATATCTGTATGTCGGCAGTTTTAGTTACTGCCGGTACTAATGCTCTTGACCCATTATACCCTTCCAGTACAGGTTTAACAATTAATGTAGCATTCCATTGATAAGGAGTTTTAGTCCATCCATATCCAGTTGCAGCATATGTTCCCGCTTTTGCTTGCCCGTGGTCATATTGCAACATTACATTTTGATCGAAGTTGTACCAATAATAATTATTTAATGGATTCTCCCATTGTGTATTTGCGCGTGGATTAAACATGCGGTTATACATTACATTATAACTTTCCTGCGGAGGAAGATATATTTTATCAACAGTATCAGGCCACACTTTAGCGAAGTTAATACCACCATCCCACCTGATGCCATTCTCTCTTTTATATACGCCGGCAGGAATACATTTCTCTTCCATTACATAGGCTAATACTTGATTTAATCTTTTAACACCAACAACTAACTGAACCTTCTTGGCTTCAGGAAGCGCAAAACCAAAAGATATATAATGCTCCAACGGATTGAATGTTTTCAAGACTTTATTCTGCCTAAACTCTGCTCCAATTCCATAAGTAGTTGCAGCTGTTGAGCCATTATATCCCCTTGAAACAACGACAAGTAACCTTGTCGCATCAAGTGGATCTACGGTTTTAGATACTACAAGCATCTCCTCTGAGCCGCAAGTTATAATTGCACTTGTAAGCATTCTATCATTGGCAGATAATCCTCCGCCATATGGATAATGGTTATTGGTTATAACAATATTAGTCTGAGCTGCTGTTGTTATTGCCTCTTTTAATAAAAAATATCCATATGTGCTAGAATATGCCTGAGAGTCAAGCAACGTATTCGTTCCAATTTCATATTTATTGATAGCAAAATCATAAGCATCATTAACAGGAAATTCGGTTAAATCAGGCGCTTGAGGTTGAGTATAAGATTGTGCAGGCGGCAATGCAACTAAAGTTAAATTCATAGTATAATTGATTTTACTAATTGTTGTCGATATTCCTGTTATCCACAACCTCATATCATAATATGCGCTAACTTGAGGAGCATTAGCCAATATACAATCTCCAAGCTCAAGCATTGGATTACCATAAATAGGAAAATTTAATGATTTAATATTGCGTCTATGCATTTCAAGTTGGGTAAGGGCCAACCAATCATTAGTAGCCTTATCAGTTATATTTTGTTTAACAACAAGAGTCTCTTTCTTAAAGCCAGTGAAATTATATGCAGGATCATACTCATAACACTCAATCTCTGATATCTCTAAATCAATTGTAGCTGTTATTTTAATAACCGTTTTTGAATAATAATCTGGGGTTGATGGCAGCTTCATGAATATTCCGCCAGATGATAAATCATTGGCATTTATTTCATGCGAGGCCAGTGTTGCATTTGTATCAACATCTTTAAGATATATCCATGTGCCTGCTGGAGTTGTCTGAGGCTTAACATATATTGCAACCATACTGAGATCAATTGTGCTCGGAGCAACACATATTGTTGCCAATGCTGCGCCTGTCGCTGTCTTTACAGTTGCATATTTATCATATCTACCATCCATCAATGCTGAAGTCGCACCAAAAGTAGTTGTGCCATCATACACTGACACAAGCCTATTCTTTCCGCCATAGATCGAAGTAACATCGGTTACTCTTGATATTAAAGGTATCTGCGATTTAGGCTGGCCTACAACAGTCATTTGGTTACGAACATCAGTAATTGAATTAACCAAGCTATCTATATCTGCATTGGTTGATGATGAAGCAGTATAAACAGAGGTTTCGTCAGTATTGTCAAGATAAAGAAATCCGTTAAAATAAGGAGGGCTAGAAACAGGAGATGATGTCATTTCAATTCCATATGTTCCACCATCTTGATAATTTTCCATGCTTGCAGCCCTATACGCCTCTATTTCATATGATTGATATTTTTGTAATGCTGGTATTACTAAATTACTTGTAACAGCGACATAAGTTGAGCCATTGTATTTAACCAGTCTGACTGTAATTGAGTCTGTAGCCACGTCGTTAGCAATGAAACGAAACTTAGCCACATAAAAGCTAGAAGGCACGGTAAAAGTATAGCGTCTCGGAGAAGATAACGCATTTATATTCCATCTCTTCCAGGCCCATACATGATTTTCAATCAATGTTGCCTTTTCTGTATCTTCATTGGGAGCTAACCATTTAAATTGCCTTACTCCCTTAATTGTTAAATTGCCATCAGGGTCAAAATATACTCTAAAACCAAAGCCGTCAACAAGCGATAATATACAATCCCAAAGAGATTTACCAAATTCAAATTTAAATTTAGCCTCTCCGAAGCTTTCATCATTCAATCCAGTATATAATTTACGCTCTATCTTAAGATACCCTTGTTGATTATCGCTTGTGTACATCGATTTTTGAACTTGCTTTACAAGCCCCTGTTGTGTTTGCAAATAGCTATCAATAACAGGTCTTACGTTCATATACGGATATTTATCAGAAGCGCCAAGCCTTAACGTAGACTGTCCTTCAAAATTAAATACTAATTTGCTTAGTGGGAATTTAGCCTTAATACATATATCTCTAATTGCATCAGTTAATTTCCAGTTATCATATGCTGGCACATATTTAGATAATAGCCTATCGTTATAAACATCTTCTGGCATTACCAAAAAACTATCGCTAATATAAACCTTATCTCCGGCAGAATGAGAGCCTACGCTTGCCATTCTCTGAACAAATAGCTTGCCTGGAACTACAGTATCTTTATAAAGAACGACCATTATTTCAGAGCCAATTCTTATCTTATCGCCAGCTATACGAGCAGTGTTATATGGCAATATAATAAAAGTAGAGTCAGCGTCGATACTTTCTTGAAGAGTTTCATTACTATCTGTGTATGGAAGATCACGATAAGAATTAATATCGGGATAGTTATAATTAAGAGCATTTAAGAATATAGTAGAATAATCAACAGCGGAAACTTCAATAGTCCCATCTTCCTTTGGAATGATACTTTCTATTATTCCCGTAAATCTTTTGATTGCATGCTCTTTATAAGGATATTCATTCTCACAATATCCCTCGTACGCCTCAACAATATATTTGCCAAGTTTAACACCACTATTAGATGTATAAATACCTGTATCATAGTTATAATTAAGATTCCCGTTTGTTTCAAAATTATCTTTAGGCAGTATAAAATTAATAGATCTTGATTGACCTTGCTGAGCATTATTGGTCATTTCAATAATATCAAGGCGATTCCAAGTAGGAGTTCCGCCAACATTTTCAATGCCAACAACATTTTCAATGCCAATAAGATCATAAATTGAGCCTTCAAATACTTTAACATAAGCACAAGGTCTTATCTGTTTGTTGTAGTCAACATCCGTATAGCTTAACTGCCCCTGTCGTGCAGTAGTTATTATAAAATTATCTAATGTATTTATCATTCTCTACTCCACTAATCTAAAAGTAAAAGTTATCGTATATAATAATTCGTTTGCCATTGTTTTCAGGGGAATTATTGTTCGCTTTAATATCTGTATGTTTTTAGTAATATTATCAACATCATCGTACAACTCAATAGTTTTATTAATTGGAACATCAATCAATTGACTATATAAAGATTGAGTTGCAATAGGCCATGTCATTACATGCTCTACAAATGCCTTTTTGTGACTAAAATGAGCTGTACCGAATCCTACTGACTCTAAATCAGAATAATCATATTTAGGTCTTAAATTGCCGCCAACAACAATATAAGATACATAGCGAGGACGATATTCTAAAGTTACACTATTTAGCTTAAATACGCTCATACAACACTCACAATCATATTTGCCTTATATCCTCTTTTATTGCCTCTAAATATAGCGCCATCTATCATTTCAAGGGATAAATCTACTATCTTTCCTGAATATGTAACAGGAGAATTTATAGTAGTTCCGTCTGCGACTTCAAATACTGATACTTGTCCAGAATAAGACGTTTGAAGTAATATATTATATGTAGCCTCATCTTCAATAATTAAATCCCATGACCAATTTTCACGACGATTATGAACAGTCCCATCAGCATTAAAATAAACTCCAGGAAATATAATAGACATCCCTCTCCGCAATTTAAACTCTCCAGAAATAGGATCATCAGGGATAATGTTAGTTGGCCCAATATTAAGTTTTGATGAGTTTATTTTATATGAGGCTCTATTATTTGCCATTTCTACTGCCTGCCTCTCAAAAGTTAACAAATATTAACTTTTAGATAATTCCTATTTCAACCTGTCCGATCTCGATTTCTCTACTATCGTTTATATAACAGTCCATAGGCGTAAATTCCCGACAAGCCATCGGTACTTAACTATAAATTGCTTTAATGTGCTATTTTATAGTCGGTTGCTTGAGCTAAATTAATCGCCGCATTCCAATCACGGTCAATAACTAATCCACACTCACATTTATAGACTCTATCTGATAATTTTAAATCCTTCTTTATTATACCACATTTACTACATTTTTTGGAAGAGGGATAAAATTGATTTACTTGCCGAAATTCAATTGAATTTTGATTAGCCTTACATTTTATTAATTCAATAAAACGATTAAATTTCTGCTCTGCAATCGCTTTAGATAGATGTCTATTCTTCATCATTCCACTAACATTTAAGGATTCCATTGTGATAAAAGATGGTTTGGTTCTCACTATCTTTTGCACAACTTTATTCTGATAATCGTCTCTTAAATTCGTTAATGTTTGATGAACTCGTTGTAACTTTAGAATGTTTTTCTTTATATTTTTACTATCACTTCCTTTCTTTTTCTTATTCTCATATTTTCTTGATAAACTTCTTTGCGTTCTTTTTAATATCTTCTTTAGCTTCTTTACTCTGAGTGATTTATTTATATTTTTAAACACTGTGCCATCTGAAAGAACAGCAAAATCATTTATCCCTAAATCTATTCCAATTCCTTGATTTTGATTATTTTGTTGATAGGCAACTTCTTCTTTGGTAGTAACCGATACAAAAAACTTGCCAGCTTTCAATGAAATACTTCCACTTATTATATCTTGTTTTGTAGGCAGATAACCAAATTCTTTTATTTTAACCCATCCCAGAGTAGGAATTTTTATTCGATGGCGTTCGCATAAAATATGACAATTTGCTCCACTTTTAACAAAATACATATTGCAGTTATTATTTTTAATGTTTTTATATCTTGGATAACCTTTTTTTAATTTAAAGAATCGCTTAAAGGCTTTATCTGCGTTCATAATCGCTTGCTTAACAGCCTTCGTCGAAACTTCCTTAATCCATTCTTTATCTGGATTCTGTGGTAAATATACATTATTCAACCACTTAGAAAATTTATATCCGTCCATGAATGGTTGGTCATACTCGTATCTTTCTTTATTAACATCAATAAATAAATTATAAACAAATCTGCAAACACCAATAGCTTTATAGAGCTGGATTATTTGATTTTTATTTAATTGTATTTCTGTTTTATATGATTTCATTTTTATTAACCTTTATTCATTAATGTTAATATTTTCGCTAACTGTTTATTCCTCCAATGAAAAAAGTATGATAGAACTATCCTTAAAGTAATTCTATCATACAATTTTGCTAGTGTCAATTATTTATGCAGTTGTATTTTTAACCCCAATTTGCTGTCGATACTGTAGCAGTTCTTGGAGCTGACTGTGACATTCCCTGAGATACGGTTTGAAGGATAGTATTTCCAACCTCAGTTGCCATAGCTCTATTCATTGAACCTGAAACATTAACGGTTAAATTAAAAGTCTGGCGAGGAGCGTTAGATTCTGCCTGTAATTTGTTAAATTCAAAAACACTGGGCGCTCCCCATACGCCTTCAGATATCTTATTTAAAGCTCTAGTATTGGCATCTAAACTTTCAGAGTTCTTTGCTAATGCATAAAATTCTCTTGCCGGCTGAACGGGCGGCGGAGCATCTTCGTTTTTCTTTCTTCCAAAGAGGCCACCCAAGGCTCCGAGCACAGCTCCAATAGGCCCAGCGGTTAAAAATCCTGCGGCTGCACCGCCCAGAACTCCCACGGCCCTATTATTTGTTGATGAACCTATTCCATATCCCAACATTGCGGCAGTAAGATAATTTATTGGGCCAAATGTTTTAGTTTTAGCAGCAGCTCCAGCGGCCTCCATTCTTCCAGTATAGGCATTTCTAACTAACGGAGCAGATCCGCCTCCAGAAGCGCCTCTTCCTCCAAATATAGAGCCTAAATCTAATCCTCCGCCAGCACTACCTGATTGATTTACAACAATCGACGTTGGGCCAGAAATTGTAGGAGAAAGTCCAGCTCCGCCCAATGTTGCACTCATTGCCTTGCTTAATAAAGGGCCTCCTAGCTGAGATGGCAATATAGTAGCAAGTGCAGTCGCGCCTTGACTTGCTTTAGCTGATCCGCCTCTTCCCATTCCATCTATTCCAACAAACATTTTCATCAGCATATCGCCAAGGCCGCTCTTATCCATTATCATTTCAGCAAAGCGTTCAGATATTTTCTTTAATGCTGTATCTCCAATGCTCTTAAGAGTTTCTTTCCACTTATTAGTTGATTCGCCAACTTCATCTAATTTTTTACGAGCTTCAACCATTTGCTGATTAACTTCATACCATTTTTCTCTTGCCTGATTTATTGAATCAATGCTACCAGTGGCTTCAGCGCCAGCAACATTATATCCAGCAAATTCTGAATCTTGTTGAAGTTTAGCAATCTCGTCCATTATTTCTTTAATGCGTTTTAACTTTTCTTCAGCTGCGCTATTATCAAACATGCTACTAATTGCGCCGGCTAAAGTAGATTGTATTTCGCTAACACTTTGTTTAGCTCTTGCAAATATTTCATTACGCAATCTCTTCTCAAGCATAACAGTTGCACGTTGCTCTTCAACAACACGTTCTTTGGCGCGTTGAACTGTTTCGCTTAATATCATTTGTTCTTCAAGTTGGGTCTGTATTCTTGCTTCAACCTCAGCGGTTATCTCGCCTTGTCCTTCTTGCTCTGCTCTTATTGATTCTAATATTCTGTTGCGTTCATTGGCATATATCTCATTATATTGATTAATAGCAAACTGAACCCTCTCTTCTTGCTGCATCATCTGGAATCGCTGCTGTTCGGCTTCAGTTGTATAGCCCATTTCAAAATCTAAAGACTTAATCTGCTGCTGATATTCAAAGAGCTTATTAGTCTCTTCTAAGGCTCTATTAAATCTTTTCTGAGCCATTTCCATCTGATACTGTCTTTCGATTTCTCCTCGTCTATCTTCCATTAATTTAGCTTCATTGGCAGTTTCGCGAGCTTGTCTTTCATATTGCCTTGCTTCTTCGGGTTTAAGACCAGCCATTTTAGACATTTCTGTATATGTTGCTGATTTAGATTTAAGGTCTCTTATTTCTCTTTCCCATCTGCGCTTAACAGTATCAGTCAATTGGTTTTCCCAAAATGATTGAACCTTCTTTTGAACTGATATTTGCTGTTCCATCTGATGTATTTTTTCAAGAGCTTTCTGATGAGCGATGTCTTCAGATTCTTTTTTTGCTGCTCCAGCGCCAGCATCTTTCTGAGATGCCTGTTTTGCTTTTTCTAATTGTCCGGCCAATTCTCTATAATCTTTTTTTAATTTATCTCTTTTCTCTGGAGATATATCTTTGCTTTGTATCTGATTCCATATTGTTTGAAGCTCTTGTTGTTTTTGAGCCATACCCTGATTATATTCGGCCACTTCATCGTATAATTTTTTATTATCTCTTATTTTTTGTCCTTGTTTTTCTAATTCTGCAGTCTCTTGTTTGAATTTATTTATTCTTACTTCATATGCCGCATCTTCAGTCTTTTGCGTTGCCTGAGGATCGTTGCCTGGGATAAGAGAGCCAAATAATTTCTTTGCAAGCCCCCCAGCAAATGCCCCAATGGATGATCCCCCCATTGCGCTAAATAAAGCATTAATTTGAACAGTGATAGACTTAGGAATGGACAATAAAGAAGATATGACTGTCTGAACCCAAGAGTTAAGATTTATAAAATCATTTATATTGTTGGCCATTGTAGAGCTAAGACTGCCGAGGATATTGATGGCGCTGCTAATGCTTGTTACTCCATAGCTATAAGCCAAGGATAGTTTTGCAACTTCTTTCTCAGCCTGAGAAGCTGTTTCGCTATTAATTACTAATAAAGCGTTTAATACATTTAAGGCATTTTGTGATGTAACAACGGAGGCTTCATAAAGTTTTTGTTTTTGCTCAAGACTTTCTATTTGTTTTTCGTATTGCTGAATTGCATCTAGTTCAAAGCCTTGTTCCTTGGCAAGGGCTAACTCTTGGTTTATTTGAGCTATTTCAGCAGTTGACGCAGCTACTTTGGTCAAGGCATCTTGATATTTTTTTGTTGCTACCTCTACCGCAGCATAGTCAAACTCAAGTTTAAATTTCGGAGTTCTAGTTCCTCTTAAACTTTGCTCTGTTTTGGCATTTATTTCTGATATAGCAGCATCAATAGCCTCATTATTAAGCTTAAGCATATCTGCTTTTTGCGTTGCTTGATTTTTAGGCTTTACACTATTAAACTCATATATTGCTTGAAACATTTGGTCTAAATTATTGGCAACTTGTTTAATTTTATCTGGCCCTATTTTTATAAACATCGAAGAAAAATTTTCAGGAAGCATAGATGCCATAGTCATTTTACTGCTGGCCCCTTGAGTCCCAGTTTCGAGAGTTTTCCATAGCTGATATTGTTTTTGAAACTGAGGTTCCTTCTCAATTCTTCTTTGTAATTCGCCAATACTCAAGTCGGTCTCGTTTGGATATTGGTCTAAAATATATCTTTCCGCCCCACGTTGAGCAGTTTTTAATGACTTTTGCAGGGTTGTTAATGATGTATCTTCATAAATATTTTTAGCCGCAGCCCTATAATTTTTTAAATAATATTGACTGGCTTCTTTTATTGAGTCATTATAGTCAGCCAAAAATATAAAAAAATCTTGCATTCTTTTCTTATTGTCAGTAAAATTGCCTTGCAGCTTTTCAAAAGGAACAAGATTAAAGGTTTCTACAAATTTTATTAAAGAATCAGAAGCATCCGATGAAATATCCTGAGGCAAACCGGCCTGAACTGCTCTCATTCGTTTAGTTGTAGCTATATCAACATCAAAATATGGCCCACGAGGACTAACTCTTTCTCTAAACCCCTCTTTATTTAAGGCTTTAATAGTCTCTGGAGTCATAGCTTTATATTCTGATATAGCTGCGGATATTTTAGCGTCCCTATCTTTTATTTCTTGTATTTTTAATAATTTGCCAATGGTATCATTTAAAGTTGTATTAAGATTTTTTTGCTCTTGTTCCTGTCTTTGAGTATAAGAAGTCCACCCTAAATATGTTGCTGTAACCGCTATAACGCCTGCAGTGATTGATCCAATCCAGCCAGCTGGAGTTGCTAATCCCAACGCAGTAAATGCGGCAGTTAAAGCATTAGTTCCAATTGTAGCGGCAGCAGCTGCTGTTTGATATGCCTGAAAGCCAAGCATTATTTTATTAAAAGCTAATGCTACTCCAGCTCCACCGACAATAGATACAACCAATGCGCCAAAGGCAATTCCTAATCCATACGATGCATCTGCACCCTTATTAAGCCAATTAATTACAGATTGAGTCCCCGCAATAATCGGAGAAAACATTCCAGCGCCAAATTGTTCTATCATCATTCCTCTAAATTTAGCCCATGATTTAGAGAATTTTTCCATTTCGGTTTCATTAGCCTTAGTTGCATAGCCCCAGGAAGTCATTGATTCTTTAGTTAGATTCAATGCTCTATCATAATTTTCCATTAATGCAATAAATGTATTAACCTGTCTTCCGCCAGCTATTAATTCTCCAACTGATTTCTGCTGTTCATCAGTTAAATCTTTCCATGACTTGGCAACAAGCCCTAATACATCATTTGCCTTCATCATATCGCCTGTGAATGGATTAATAAACTGTATGTTTTGGAATGGTTGCATTTTAGAAAGTTCTTGTAATGTTTTCAATCTCTGCGATCTTTCAATGATAGTCTTCATTGAAGTACCAATTACTTCGCCAGGAAGCATTGTCTTTTCAGATATGACAGCAGTATAGCCTAAAACTTCATCCAAAGATAACCCAAACTGCTTAGCCATTGATGCTGTTCTTTGCATCGATGCAATTAAATGTGTTGATTCAGCAGATGATTTAGCCTGAACATAAGCTAATTTATCTATAAGCCCAACAGTTTCTTTAGTTGAATATCCCCAGACATTAGTAGCGGTCGTAAGATATGTTACAACAGTTGCATAGTCAGCAGATGCAACGTTGACACCAAGCAAGGCAGAGCGAGTTAAATCAACTATCTCATTTGCGGCCTTACCTTGTTTGGCAAATTCAGCATATGATCCTAAAACAGTATCCATAGATACCGCATATTCATTAGCCATAGGCATAACAGATGATTGTAATGCCCCAAGCGGAGAGCCTTCTGGCAAGAATTTTTTAACTTCAAGCATGCTATCTTTAAATTTAATAGCAGCAGCCGCAGCATTAGTTAGGTCGGCCCGAAGGCCAGACAAAATGAAGAAAGACGTGTAATATCTAAATAGCCTACTGATGGCCTGTGTTTGTTGCTCCCATGCCTTTGCTAAAAAACCAGAAGATTGAGTCATTCCATTTGTTTTAAGATGCAGATTAGTTAGCTCTTTTGATAAATTTTTTACTTGCTCTGCGGAATAACCAAATCCTTGCAATTTAGATGAGACTTCTTTTTGAAAGCCAGCCATATCAGAGTCAGGAGTTTTTATTTTTGCATAACGCCTAAGTTCTTCAACGTTTTTAGCGCCACCGCCAAGGATACGGGCATCTTGTCCTTGCCTTGAATTAGCATATGCCCTTGCCTGTTTATCTTCAGTTTGAATAAATTTTTCATGCTCATTTTGAAGTTTTTGTAAATATTTTTTATAATTTTGTTCTTCTTTATTAAGCCTAGTCTTTTGACGCTCTTCTGCTTGTTTATTTAAAACTTCTTGTCTTTGCTCAATTTTAAGATCTTCGTAGTTTGGAGCCACATAAACCTGAGCCGACTCAAATGCCGATTTGCCCTGTCTTCCTACTCCAGTTCTTGCTTCAATGATTTGCTGAGTAGTTAGAGGAGCATATCGAGTCGCGCCACTAATAGTTTTTTGAACTTCAGTTTCTGTTTTATTTTGCTTAATTTCTGCCGCACGAGCAATACGCGCCTCTGCTCTCTGATTGATAACATCTTGCCTACGCTCAATTTCAAGGTCTTCATATTTCTGTTTCATGTATATCTGAGCCGACTCAAATGCCGATTTGCCCTGTCTTCCTACTCCAGTCCTTGCTTCAATTATTTGTTGAGTTGTTAAAGGAGCATAGCGAGTAGCGCCACCAACAGTTTTTTGAACTTCGGTTTCAATTTTTTTTTTCGCTTGATTAGCTGCAAATAATGACTTTTGGGCAGCAATATCTTGTTTGTCTATATCTGCCTGCAACTTTCGTTTTGTCGCATCATCATTAAGTCTTAACTGAGCTTGTTGTTTTTGATAGGCTACATACTGATTATGAATATCTTTTTCAGCTCTAAATTGTTCCAGATCTATAGCCTCTTGCTGTCGGCGATAGGCATTGTGAACTGCTTTCTGATCTTTAATCCAGTCAGCATTGAGCTTATCGAAATTTTTCTTGTCTTCATATTCAGTTTTTTGACGAATCATCTCTGACTCAACAAATGGAGTTTTTTGTCTTTTTTGCAAATCCATCGCATATTGGTGTGCCGATGCCGGAGTAACCCTTGCGCGATCTCTTTCTTGTGCTTCTCTATATGCTTTGGCTCTTGCATTTTCTATAGTTTTTTGTTGTAGCCAATTATCAAGACTAGTCTTAGGCCCAGATATAGCCGAATCATCAAGATTAAATTTTTTTGTTAATGACTTTACTATTATATCTTGCTGACCTTTAGTTAAATAAACTCCACTTGCAACAGAAACGCCCTTAACCCATTCTTTTGCATGTCCTACAGAAAAATTTCCTTGGGATAATGCATCTGCCACAACTTTTTTTACATCATTTGCTGATTTTATTGCATCTTCTGCGACTTTAGAAATATTTTTGGATGCGGGATCCAATGAAGTGCCAGCGCCTAAAGTAACAGTTGGAGCTATCTTCATATTAGACAATTGAGACAATTGGCCAGTTACTTGCTGTATCTTATTGCTTACTCCTGTAAGGCTATCAATGACATTTTTAAAAGGATTTGAGCGTTTGGAAAGGGAATCAAGAGTGACAGCAAAAGTTTCTGCAGATTTAATAAGATCAGAAAATGATTTCATTCCTTTTGCCTTCGATGCGCCTAAAATATTATCAATACCTTTAGCGCCTCTTTCAATAGCCTCTCTTACATTTTGCATATCTTTTGCAAGTTGCGAAGAGTTTAAGGCGGCGGTTATATTCATCACTAATTTGCTATCTTGCGTTGCCATCTTTGATTCCCTTTCCTTTCACTACGCGCCAGCGAATTTATTCTTATGCTTCTGTTCTTCTCTTTTTCTCATTACATCCCTTAAGTGTTGATCCAACGCAAAGTCATCGCACATAACTTCCCAACTCGGTCTATCTTCTTCCATCATTTCGCATTGGATATTATCATAGCGAGACAGCCAAGAAGCAAATACAAGCTGATCTGGAGTCCAATCGTTGCTGTTGCCAGGAAACAGCGATTGCATTGTCCTATTTTTTACTGCTTCGTATCTTCGCTGCCAATAGTAGTCCCTGGCAATTGCTCTAAAAAACGCTCACTAATCCCCATCCAGAATGCCAAACAATCTCCAATAAAGTTAGACATTTCTTCTGAGTTCTCAGGATTTTCAATTTCACTTAAAGATTTAAAAAATCTTTGCTTTCCGTCAGGATCACAATAAACGCAATAATAAGTTTTTTTAATTGCTTGCTCCGCCTCTAATACTTTTTCAACAGTATTAGCCATCATTTCATCTAACTGACTTGCAGAGGCCATATATTCTTTCATTGCCCTTAAATAATCTAACTGTAACTGAGCAAATTCAGGGTTATTAGCTCTATTGTCATAATCAAAAGAATACCAAGCTTTATATGAATCACTATACATCATACGCTTTTCTTCAAGGTCTTCGCTGTCTTGTTTAGTCCATAAGCCACGCTTCTCTAATAGTTGAAGCATTTCTCTTTTAGTCATTAGGTCGCCAGCTTTAAGTAATTTAGCAAATCCAGCGGCATAGTCACGCTGTAAGTCAGCAACTTCTCTAGGAGATGGATGTCTAACAAAACAATCTTTACCATGATATCTCATCTTACGAAAACCATTAACCAACACTGTCTCTGCATCTGCTTTTGCTATGTTATCTTTTGCTTCTTGAGTCTGCGCTTCCTGTTCAGTAACTAATTTAAGGTCAGTCATAATCGCCTCCAAAAATAAATAAAGGATAGAGAATACAAGACTCTCCATCCTTTATTATAACTAACTATTTATACAATGTCAACCGTTAATTATTGCCAAATCTTGCCCGTCCAAGTGATATTATCGGTTTCCATCGTGCAGCGCCACTGTCCAGCTTCCTGTCCAACACGCGCAGTATCGCCCTCGTTCATAACGGTGCAATTATTCATTACTATCGTTTTAACGAGATTAGCCGGCGTATGGATGTAAGCATCTTTGTAAAGTTCTATCGTTACTTTAGTGTTCTGAACGATATCTTTTACGTTCATATATGACAGAGAGCCATCGTTCCAATCAGTTTCCTGTGCAGATGCATATGCAAATGCCTCAAGATCAGATGCATTAAAGGTCATATCAAATCTTACATTAAGCGGATAAGTAGGCTGTTTATCAACGTAACGCTGAGTGCCAAGTTCGTAGCGTTCCTGACGACCCATATCAAGCGAACCAGACACGGACTGTAAGCGAAGCGATCTAGTTTTTGTGCCGCCGCTTTGTTTTTCCATGTAGATAACTACATTGCCACGACGAAGGCCGCCGCGAGTGCCATAGGTGCTTGTGCCAGTGTTAGAAGTCGTAAGAGCAGGGAAATTTCTTATGCTTCCAGCATTATAAGAGTAGATAACTTCAATACGGTCTCCGCTTGCAAAAGTATCAGCGCCAAACGTCAGGGCAGAGGCAAACCAAGCGGGAGCAGTACCAACGCTAGTGCGCCTATGATATACAAGTTCTTTATTAACATAAACTGCTTCTACGGTAGTATTGGGCGGTTTTGCATGTGTAGTAGTAGCTTCAGTTGCAGATGTATATGCTGCAAACACCATATCAACATCGGGAGTGGGGAAATCGGTTCCATTGAAATACCAGTCTTTATGGTCGCCCGAAAGACGATAGTTTTCTTTTGCCATGCCGCCAACATCATATGAGAACTCTACCGTATCAAGGTAAACGCCCTGAAGGTGGCAAGTTCTATCAATTGTTGAATTGTTATGTTCTGATACTTTAATAAGCATCGAAGGACACATCTGACCAGATTCAGTTACACGTATTTCATCGAGATCATTTGTAGTACCATCCATTGTAACCGTTACTTCGCCAGATGTAGTTACTGTATAGCAACCCTGTGCGTCTCTAGATAATGCTAACGTATCCAGGCCAGAAGCGGGAAGGCGCTGGCCATTTTTAAGCAAATACAGCATGGCCATATTGCCCACGTCATTTGTATCAAGAGAAATACTTATTTTCGGTAAATCAGGTATCTTTTCTACATAGCCGGCATTGGCCATTTCCATTACTTTCTCAACAGCGAGATCGGCTCCCCAGTCACCAGACTGAAGGCGCTTAACTATATCGCCGTTAAGGAAGAAAGCATATCCCTTGCCTTGAATAGCAGTTGATTTAGCCATTTTAGTTTCCTTCCTTTTTTAAGATTTGTCGAAGCTGCGGTAATATCTCATTCTGCCCTCAAGCATACTTGAATACCTTTTCACATAATTAGCTTGTGTAAAGTTAGTTAGCTTAAGGTTTGACTGAACGAAATCTTCCTCAGTTGTATTCCATGAGGTAAGAATGGTTGACGGCAACGTAGCGGGGTCATACGCAACATTGAGATCAGGCACATTCCCATCTCGATTGAAATCATAAAAATCATGCTCGCCAAGTAAATAACGCAATATTCCCTCAGCGACATCCATTGATTCGGGTTTATTAACGCATAAAACATCAATTGAAATATCACAAGTATCCATAACTCCGCCACCTATTTCAGCCGGCTCACTAGATACTTCATCTATATCAATCACAACAACAGGTAATTTATAATTAACTCCAGCTTCATAATCCTTTTCTAAAACTATATCAGTTTCATGATCGGGCTGTTCAAGTAAGAATGTAAAATCATCGCGTCCTATTTCAACTTCTATTATTCTTTTAATCTCAAGCGCAAGATTAAGTTGCGCCATTCTACGCATTTCCATTGTCATCTTGTAATATTCCACCTTCCCCCATTAGTACGAGAAGATAACTCTTTTTGTAAGGTGTTGATAATAAAATCTTTTACTGACTCATCTATTACTCGCTCTTTGGAGTATAATGCCTCTTTTCCTGGCGCTGTTCCGTATGGAACTTTAGGTCTAAAAATATAGCCGCCTCGTCTTTTATCCCATATCAATAGCATCTTTCTTGTCTTTTTGCGACTATATACTGCTTTGCCTTTTCTTTCGCCTTCAATACGAGGCAATGCATAGGGAGTTATATTTTGAGAATCATTATCTCTTGGATTAATCCAACCAGTATTAACACGACCAAATTCAACCAGCCAGCCAAAGCCAGGATATCTTTCTCCTTTGCCTTGTTTTTGCCTATATTGTTGCTGGATATAAACTTTTTTTATTACCTTATTTCTTCGCCTTTGTGCTCCAGTATACGGCCTATCAACCAATACTGGACCTTGTTTGCGATAATATTTGGAACGTAAATATCTCGTTCGCATGTCAAAAATATCAAGGCTAAATATAGTAAATTCAACCGTTATAGAAAATAAATCATCAGATGAAAATTTAACATATCTTTCTAAAGTTCCCATGTCAGAACATATAGTTTTTATTACTTTTAGCAATTCTTTAGTTATTGGATTAGAGCCTTGTATTCTTTTTTTAAATCGCTTGTATAAATATTCGCCCATTTTAATACGAGTCGCGGCAACAGAATCTCGAACCATCTTTTGATAAAAACTATGACTAATTTTTTTAGCCTGATTAATAAATATATTGCCCATTTGCTTGCCAGGCTGAAATTCAAAAGATAGATTTTTAAACTTGGCAGTATATTTACGAGCAAATGCTTGCTCTCTATATAATTGCTCTTCTATTGTTGCCATTATTTATTAGTCCTTTTAATTTTAACTAATATTGTATAGTCCTCTGAAAGTCCACCAATTTTAGGCGATCCGTTCATTACAAACCTTTGTCCATGAACTTCAAGATAGTCGCAAACATCAAACACTAACTTGCCAGAGAATGTTCCAGACGGTATATAGCATTCGCTTAACAGGAATGATATATCTCCATCATTATCATCAAACTTTCCGCCAGGAACAGCATAGCTGTCTGAACTAGAATCAATATTATAATTAATATTCCCTGACAATGTTATCTGGCCAGTTTGAGTTATCATACCTATGCCCTTACAATAAGGACAAGTGCCTTTAGTAAATGGAACAGGGCCAGCCGTGCGATAGCGATTAGTTGATGTTTTGTTTACTCCATCATAATAGCAATTAGGACAACCAACCTCATTCTCTTTGTAAACAATATTAACAGATCGGCCTAATTGATGCTTAATTGCAGCGATGTTCGGCTGATAGATTTCATAAATCATTTCTGGAGATAATAACTCTGGTTCGATTGCCATTATGCCGTCACATCGCTTTCAGCAGTAGTTACCGTTATTGCTTTGCCGCCATACAATGAATTAATTTTATTAACGCACTTCCAATATTCTGCAATCTTTTTATCAATAGTTTTATCATAGGCTCCGGCAGTTTTAGTCGTGTCAACTTCATCTCTGCCTGATTTAACTCTTACCGCTTTGCCAGCGGCATCATCTTGCTTCTTAACCATGTAATTACTTGCAGTTTTGTAGAACATAGCAAGTCTAAAATATGCATTAGTCTCTCCAGAAACAGAAGGAGTTATTTCAAAATCAGTTTCATCAACAAACTCAAAATAAAAGCCAGTATCGTTTTTAATATCCTCAAAGCTATCGCCTATTTTTTGAGCAATAAGGATATCGGTGTCGGTGGTAGTTATATTGCGCTTTATTTTATTAATTATAGTCTGAGTAACACTATCCATATAAACCACCTTAATTTAAAAAATTAATATCAACATTAGTTATTTTATCTATCATATTCAAAACATTATTCGTTTTAGCAAGCCTGCATAAATTAGGGCATTTTTTTATATCAATATTATCTCCCAATAGATATCTGCTTTCATTAAACCATAAATTATAAAATGAATTATCTTTAGTTATTTTGCCATATCTCATTTCATTATTGTGTAAATGCATACAACATGTAAACACTTCTTGGGTTGCAGCTATTACTGGATAAAGAGCATGAGCAAAACATTTACTAAATTTATGGTCTGTTTCTATGATATTTTTGAACTGATCAAATAGTACATAAACACTTAACTTATTTTCTTCCTTGGCTCTTGCGGTTAATAACTCAATTTGATGAACCATTAAACCAGTGATATAGTTATTATAATGATTCTTAAGTCCCTCGTTCATGATCATTGGTTTAATTTGCAAGTAATTAATGCCAGTATCTGCCAAAGTATCATATAATTTAATCATATCATAATAATTAAGTGATGTCAATAAGAACGAAACACCTATTTTAACCTTTCTATTGTTTAATTTAGAAAGCTGTTTAATTCCTTCAATTGTTTTATTTAAAACGCAATGGTTCCCATGCATTGTTTTATATATAACATCTGAACCAGCATCAACAGATATACGAACCCATTTAAAATTATTAATAATATGCTCACATATATCCTGACGATGCAACATAGAGCCATTAGTTATTAATCCTTGGTCTATATCATAACAATTGCCTATTTCTGATATATCTTTAAACTGTGGATGTATTGTTGGCTCTCCTCCGCCGCTGTATGTTATTGCCTTTACTCCCATTCGCGCTGAATCACTTATTATAGATTTAGCTATATTAAATGGAATTTCTGCGGAACATATATCGCTTTCTCTAATCTCTTTCTTATACATACAAAATAAACAATTATGAGAGCATTTATTAGTTAAATGCAACTCAACTGTTATTGGAACAACGCTGAATGGACAATGTTTCATTTCATATAAAGTATCAAGATGATGAAGAATCTTGCCATAGCTAAATGGCGTATTATCTTCAGCTTGATTCTGTCTTATGAATGAATTTATGATATTGCGTTCATCTTGCTCTTTGTTCATTTAATTAAAAACTTGCTCCAATTCTTTACATAAAATTGATGTATTTCATTTGCCATAGCCATTTTTTTACCATGCTCTGAATGCCTTTGGGTTTCTTGCCCATCATGAACTCTGTATAAATATAGCCGTTCAGGGACAACATCATATTTATAACCTTGCCTGAATAATCTAAACCATAATTCATAGTCTTCGATCACAAGATATAAAGGATTATACCAAAGATGCCCTTCGTATAATATATTTGCTCTAAACATAACAGTTCCATTTGCTATATAGCAGCCACCCTGCAAGAAGCGAGTAGGCCAATCAACTCCATTATTGGCTTGAGCCATCCATGTATTATCTGTTATTATGCCGGCAGTATTAATTACTGTTAATAAACAACCACAAAAATCAACATGTTGATTATGCTCAAGAAACGCCACTTGTTTATCTAATCTATCATCTGTACTAACATCATCATCATCCATGCGGGCAATGTAGTCATACTGTTTTCCAGATTGAGCAATGGCAAGAACGCACTTATTAATACCATTCGCATAGCCCAAACGAGAAGGAGATTGAACTACTTTAATATTGTCTGCAAATATAAAAGAGACTGGTTTATTGCATCCATCTAAATGTAAATAAACATCTACATTATGTCTTTCTGATTTTAAAGAGCATATCGCCTGATATAGCCATCTCTCATTTCTTCCGCAATAACACATTATAACCGCAATATTTGCCATTATATCCTCTCATACATACAAAATAGATGTGGTCCACATTCATTCCATTCCTCTAATTTAAGAGGTAAGTATTTTTGCATTTCTACAAACCAATCTTTCCAAAATCGCAAACAATCAACAGGAAAAGCATGATATCCCATTTGCGGATTCTGAGTGTGTAATATAATATGTCCATTTTGTTTAGTTGCGTCTGCCATATTTTCCAATGCAACGCACGGACGACATACATGTTCTAATAATGCCTGGCTAAATACAAAATCATATTTAGGTTGCTAGTTCTGTTTAATATTTAAATCAACGTATTGCTCTCCTATTTTACCACCATATTCGTTGTTATCTATTTTTATATCATTAAAATATTTTTCAAAAATAGGATTAACAGCATGATTTTCGGCTATCAAAAGAATTGAATTGCCGACAACATAGTGCTTTTTTATATATTGAAATAATATTCCATGAAATCCATTAGATAAATTGGGAGCCGGAATATAGGCTCCCATATTGCAATATTTATTAAACACTATTTACGCCCTCTTCCAAAGGGTTTTTTAGATTTTATTTCTTCTTTAGGCTCTTCCTTTTTTGGTTCTTCTATAATAGGGGCAACAATAGTAACTTCGGAAATAGGCGCAATCACTTCGTTAGTTGAAGGCGTTGCTTTTACTCGATATTCTATCGGTTCTTCTCTTATTGCTGGCGGCAAATTTACGTCAAACATTTCATATTCGCAACCATTGACTATAGGGCGACCCACAATAAGATTATTATAATCAGCCCCTTTTGGAGCAACAACATATTTAAGCATGTTGTATTTCTTGGCCAAACGAAGATACTCTTTTTCAACATCTTTTGTTACATTTACAAACATAACACAATCACATATTTGTGCTGCCTCTGCCATTTCATCTATATATTTAAAATAAATATCAGAGCCGCGATATTGCTTCTTAAGTTCTTTTTGAAGAGCTGGCATCGTTAATACAATAACCTTAGCAACATTAGATATTAAATTTCTATTATCTACTATCCAATTAAAATTACTTGAAGCAGCCACTATAGCAAAATTTTTTACATTTTTGAGAAAATCCATTATATCCTCCACAAAGTTTTTATTTTATTATATATTATTATTTCATGCTTTGCAACGCTTTTCTTATTTGGTCTATGCCCCAAACTCCTATTGATTTATCGCTAAATGCGCCACCATTTTCCTTGCAATTTTCGCTAATTAACATTATAGGCTCATCAAAATTAAAAGGAGATTTGCAAAAGTTAATTGGTCTCCATTGCCCTGTAGAGATATCATAAAAATTTCTATCTCCCGTAAAATGAGTAATAAATATCTTTTCGGCTTTAGATTCACAAATATTATTTAGAGCAGTTTTTATATCTTTCAGGGATAGATGCACAAGGCAGTCACGAGTAAAAATCCAATTAACATTTAAAGAAGTAAAATCAAAAGAACAAATATCTCCATGTATAAATTTAGATTTAGAATTAGCATAGCTGAGAGTATTATTGGCTATAATAGGCTTTACAATATCTAATCCATAGTAAAATTTAAATTTATTATAAATATGTTTCATCCAATTCATGTCTCCGCAGGGAATATCACAAAAGATTATATTGCTAAGATCTTGTCCTTCAAAAAATGCTCTAACTTCTTCAGTAGCTTTTATAGTTGATCCTAGCCCAGATACGGTTCCTTCCGCAAGCCATCCTTTTTTAAGAAATATATTTTCAAATATTTCTTCCATTATCTCACCAAGCTTTCAGTTAAATCTACTACCATATCCCAAGTATATCCCTTGAAGTACTGTTTACAGTCTAAAACGCTTTTTCTCATCCAATCCTTATATGCTTCTATCATCAAATCTCTTAAATGATCTACACTTGGATTAAAATATTTATATACTTCAAAGTCGCTTCCGCCATCAGGAAAATGGTGTCTACCGCTTGCTTTATTTGTCCAATCCATTTCTCCACTTAACCAAAACGGATAATTTGATGTAATATAGTCTAATGGCCCATGATATTCAGAAACAATAACTGGAACTCCACAGGCAAGCGCTTCAAGAGGAACCAATCCAAATCCATCACCACGATGTGGGGACAATATTAAATCACATGACTTATAAAATTCTGCCATTTGAGAAATATTACAATCTTTTTGATAATAAAAAGTTTTTAACTGTTTTTCTGGATAACTATTAATTGCCCCTATATACTCTTGATAATATAGGCCGTGTCTATCTCCATGGTTATTTCTTACGCTATTAGTAGACTGTAGCCATAGTTCCACAGTATCACTGGAATCAAAGGCTTTAAAAAACGCTTCTAAGGCGGTATTAGCGCCTTTAAAATTACAAATAGAATTGCACATGCCTATTTTAAATGTATCATTCTTTGTTTTCCCATGATGGTTAAAAATCGAAGGTTCATATCCATGTGGGACAACAGTTATTTTTTTCTCACAAAGCTGAGTATTATTTATTGCATCAGCATTTGCATGAGATGGAGTCCACACTTCGTCAAATTTATTTAATGCTCTGGCCCATTCTAACGGATAGTTTTGATGCGACCATACTGTATAAAATACATGCTTCTTTGCTCTAATTTGTTTATTTGGAGAATGAATAGCGGGATCTACTAAAAAATATAAGGCAACATCAAAATCGTTTTGCTTGTCATATAAAGAATTATTTAATATGTCTTTAGCGTCTTTAAAATGCGACATATATTTATTAATTAAATCTGATTCAGGCTCATTTAATATTTCTGTTGATTTTAAAACAACTTCGTGACCTCTTTTTTTTAAATAATAAGCCATATGCAATATTACATTAGAGAACGAAACAGGAGCATATACCTTTCCATATATAATTATTTTCATTTAATCACCGTCTTTATTAACTCAATAAAATCTTTTATAGCTTGGCCATCAAAACCGCACTGAGACTCAAATAAATCAGCGCCTATTTGCCATTTATCTTGCCTTTGGTTTACAACAAGATTCATCATTTTATTTGCTAAATCGTCAACGTCAGTTTTAATCCATAGCATGCTTTCATCGTAATTAGGATTATGTGGAAATCTATGGGCAGGAACCAATATAGAATTAACAGATGTTGCAATATTATCATTTACATAATCCATCTGGCCGCCACGAGAAGGGCAAACAACAGGTAGGCCGCATGCCATAGCTTCCATATATGGAATACCACAGCCTTCTCCTCTTGATGGCAAAACAAAAGCATTTGCATATTTATACATATGCCAAACATCTCTTATATCCATCACATCATTAACAAGTATAATTTTGCATTGAGCTTTATGCTTGGCCTTTGCCATGTGTATTTGCTTAATTATTGAAGTCGTGCTATCGCAATCAGAAAAGCAACATGTCTTAATAAGAAGTCCTATGTCTTCATATGAAGCAAAGACTCCGCAGAAAGCTTCAAGTAAAATGTCCCATCCCTTACGAGGAGTCCATTCGCTATTTGCAAAGAAAATGAATCCACAATCGTTTCTAAAGTCCATCAGTCTTTGTCTCAACCCAACATTCTGCATTGAATCGGCGCTGCGAATCGCATTAATGTCTAATGGCATTAGTACTCGTCTTACTGGAACAGTAACTCCAGAATGTATAAATGCAGCCTGGCTATAATAACTAACAGTCCATACTTCGTCCGCAGTATTGCATGCATCAACCCATTCTTTAGACACTGAATCTGTTTCTGCGACTGTCATTAATATGTTTTTTTTATTGCTAACTCTTCTGAACGAACTTGGGACAACATTATGTATTACAATATCATAAGGAAATCCTTCCTCGGCCTCATATTGATGCATTAAATCATATTCAGGGTAATCCTTTGAGGCATTCCAATTCCAAAACTTAGTTGGAATACCATTACGATTAAGCGCTCTTATAAATTCTCTAGAGTTTCTTGCATATCCAGAATGCTCGTTATGACCATATACCCACAAAACGCCATTAATCATAATATCACCGCACTCTTGTCAACGCCTGAAAGCATAGTCATTACATGATCAAATTTAGGAACCAAGTCGTTCCAATTATATTTTTTAGCTGCCTCTAATGACCTTTTCTTATTTGAATCTGCTATGCCTTTTTCCATTGTTTCAAGATATGCTTTTTTTAATGTTTCTGCCAATTTAACTACATCTGGAAGATATGTAATAATATTATTATTCTTCTCAAAGAAAGTGGGCTGTGCAAGAGGCTCAGCGAGATACATAGGTATATCTTTAGCATGATATGGCATAACAGTATTATTTATTGCTACTGTTGCTTTTCCACAAGCGGCTGCATTAATTATAGGCAGTCCATATCCCTCGCCAACTGAGATAAGACAATTAACATCGAAGCTATTATAAATATAATTCATTTCTTCTCTTGTTAATCCTCTGTCATCTGGCGCTTTAATAATAGCAGTATCGAACTGTTTTAATCCCACGCGCATACATACAGTAGGTAAATCAACCTGTAGTGGATCTTTTCCGCTTGGCATCATTACAAGCATAGGCTCTCTTTCAAATTTCAAACCCATATCATATTTGAATATTTTAAATGCGTGTATCAATTCTGAATATCTCTTGCGCGAGAAATTCTTAGCAACCATGCCAAATATGAACTTATCAGCATTGTCTTTACCCAAAGTATTCTCTTTATATTGCCTTACAACATCGCTTGATAATGGCTTAAATACATCAGTATCAACGCCATGAGAAATAACAGTTGTATTGATGCCTAACTGCAATAACATATCTTTCTGCCACTGGTTAGGAACTAAAACTGCATCAATATGTTTTAAAGCAGCGGGCCAATAATCCAGAGGAGTTCCATCAAAAACAACATAGCTAATCCATTTGCATTTATCAAGTTTTTTACCTAATAGTTTATAATACATCGGCATAACATATCCGTCATTCAATGTAAATAAAATATCAGGCTTAACTTCATTAAATACAGTCTCTATCTCATTTAATGCATATGCTGAATGACATCCCCATACAGGAAACCTAGAAGGATGTATTGGACTAATGCCGGTATAATTACATGCTAAAACTTGTATATCATATTTATTAGGATCAAGGCGATGAAGTATGTTTTCACTTACTTCCCCATATCCAGTCGGAACATTATAGTCCGATACCCAAAGAAGCTTTATCTTTTTATTTGGTTTTGCTACCATCGCCTGTTGCCGATTTTTCTGGTTCTGATGATTTGCCATCTTTATTCGCCGCCTCCGATGATTTGCTTTCCTGTTCAATAATCGCTTTATAGCTTGGGCTTACTTCTTCACAAAACTTATTATAAGTAGGAAACTTTTCGCCAAATTGACTATTTTTTTCCTTCATCTCATTGTAAGTTTTATTTAATTTCTCATCTTTCTCAATCCACTTCTTATCCATCTTTATCACCTAAATTCCAGGCGCAGTTTCAATAAGTTTTTCCATGCCAGATATGCATTTATACCCTCTGTCTTGTTTTTTAGCTTTATCAAGTAAGGTTCTTAAAACGCCACGGCTTTTTATTACACTCGCCTGATTCAAATATTCAACATCATCATAGGCAGCCCATACATCTTCATCGCTTGATATTTCAGGCTTAAACTGTTTTTTAACTGCATCTTTAACTTTGTTTTCAGGTATTTCAGTCATCATTCCGTCAGTAAAACAAGGTCTATCCTGATTTGCATAAATTTCCATTGGGCTTAACTGCACGATATCACCAGGCTCAAGAGTTATAGATGTTTTACCATCTTCGCGATCAATGCCAACAAAGTTGTTCTTTGCAATAAGTGGATTAAACTGAAACCATTTTGATTCTTTAGATTTAGAAGGGTCTTTATAAGTTTTCATAACAGCCTCCAAAATAATTTGTTTTTATATTTTTATAATAACACAAAAATATATTGATGTCAACCCTAAAAGCGAAAACCGCCGGAATTAAATTCTCAGCGGCTTTCGATTACATTAATCCATCGGACTATGTATTATAAGAAACTAGGCAATATTATATACGCCGATTTTCTTCGAATCTACGATTATTGCAGCGTAATCTTCGAAAGTATTCTGGAGTCTGCTGCCCGTGCGAGCTTCATCCTGAGTCATAGTCTGCATAGCCTTACGACCGTGGAAGCCAGCTTTTTCGCCAACGAGGACGAGCTGGTTAGCAGGAATATGAGCAGTCGTGAATGTGTTGCCAGCAGCATCTTTTATAGTGGTCGTGGTGTCTTTTATACCAACAAGCGTTGCGCCTTTGTACTGACCGAAAGTGCCAGTTTCTATTTCGCGCAATGTTGCTTCTGACCAGCCGCTGAAGCCCATGATCTGAGTAACGAGGCTGTAACGGCCAATTATCGCTTTAACGCTACCAGAAACGTCCATCATAGTGTTCATTACGGTATCCAGATTGGTTTTATTAACCGTAGCCGCGCTGATGTAAACCGGCGAACCGTTTACTATCGTAGCAGCAATCAGATCCCATATGTATTTGAACTTTCTGAGGAATATTTTGTAACGTATTTCAGAAGCATCTTTAACGAGTTTTACAATCGTCTGGCTCTGATCTGCATTAACATCAACTTCGGAGAGGTAGCCGAAACGGTTAAGTTTAACGGATACGTCCGTGGTGTATGCATGCGAGCGAGGAGCTTCTGCACCAGGGTCGATCATGTATGCAGTTCCGCCGTAGCCGAGTTCAACATACAGCCTGTTGTTGTTTACAGTGCCTTCATCGAAAAATATCGAAGCGAGATCCATCAGTTCAGGGTTTTTTTCGATGTATTCGTTTTTGAAGAAATTAACTGCGTCAGTGCGTTCAGTTAATGATTTAGCAGCTGCAAGCATTTCATCCAGTTTCGGCTGATATGCGGCAACTATTTTGTCCATATTAGCAAGTTCTTTTTTGGTTAAAAAATTAGGCATCTTACTTCCGTCCTTTCACTACTTTATCATTATATTCTGAAATCAACTATAGCTTCCATAAGACCTGAATTGGTGTCGCCAGTGAAGCTGATCAGGCGAAGCAAGCCAGCGGTATTCGATGCAGCGGAGCTATTAGCAATTTTGCCAGAGGCAGTTATGCCAAGAGCAGTGCCTTTATCTACAGATGCAAATGTATCAGCAAGATATATTTCGCCAGTTTCAAACTGAGCGGTAAATCCGTTGATACCTTCCATAAGTTCGCCAGCAGCTATCGTTGCCGAGTAGCCATCAAAATTAACACAGTATTCAGGAGGACGATTAGCGAAGTAAACAGCTTTGAGGGCCGTTGCATCGCTGTTCGGGTGAGCAAATTTTCCATCAGTATTGATGTAAACAGGTCTGCCGATAGTTATTGCCTCAGCAGCAACTGCGGTTTTTCTGCATTTAGGTTCATTAAGTAATCTCATTGTTCCTCTTCCTTTCGATTATTTTTTTATTTCGTTTGTAATTGCGCTTACCATTTTAGCCATTTTTTCTTTTATTGTTCCACCAAGACCAAGATCCATCTCATTAGTAGTTGACTTGTCTGCTTTAGCTTTCGTTAAATCAGATTTAGCAAGTTCTTCTTCCCTCTGAGCGATAGTTTTCTCAGCCTGGGCTTTGCCAAGTTCACGAGCTTTTTCAAGCGATGCTACAAATTTGGCATAATCCTCTTCATCCATGCAAAGGGCCGCTTCAACAGTAGCTGCATCAGCAAAACCTTTGTCTTCCATTTCTTTTTTACGTTTAGCGTCCCTGCGCTCTTTATCGCATTTAGCTTCTAACATTGCAGCTTCGGTAGATGCAACATAAACCTTAGCCTCAGCAACAACTTTTTCGGTTTCAAGAACATTGACCTGAGCTTTAACAGCTTCCAATTGAGCAGTTATTTCAGCGGTCTTAGCCTGTTCAGCAGCAATAAGTTCTTTATTAGCCGCATCGGTGGCTTTAAGTTCATCAACCGTAGAAGCGTCAAGAATAACTTTTCCATCTATTGCTTTCGCAGTAGCCTCGATGGAAGCAATTATTTTTTCGACATCCATTACAGTCACTTCCTTACTTTGTTATTTTGTTCAATAAAGCATTTAATTTTTCAATCGAACGCTCTAAACGCTCAATGTCGGACTTGTTGGCCGCGATTAATGCTTTGCTATCCTTATATGCTGGAACGTCTACAACGCCTTCGCCAATAGGAATAAAGTCCAATAATATTCTAGCAACTGTTGACCCAGGCTCGAAACGAGCCTTCAGATGAGAACAATAATGATCTTTAGTTCCGTCTTCGCCAATAGCAGGGTATTCATTCCCACACTCAGAACAGCCTACCTTTGCAACTAAGTTTTCAAAGGAGAACTTTAAATTTTTATTATTATATTTATCTCTAACCATTGCTACCATATCGGCAACTTCAGCGCGAGATTCCCAAAATCTAGTATTGCAAGCCAATACATCGCCAACATAATCAGAATTTAATATAGCTCCAATTATTAAACCTTGATCGTGCTGCCAGGTGCAAGCCTGTCCTTTCATTACCCGCGCATACCAATCTAGTTTATCAGACATAATCATGTCTTTATTTGCATTAGGCTTATTTGCTTCAAGCAAAGTATGCCCGACAGTAAATGAACCGACAACAGCATCAAAATTCCATTGCAACTGGGTCATTAATCTCTGCTCATACTCTGTTTTTTCCATATCCATCATTGGAAGTAATGACATGAAATCAGAGCGTACAATTTCATAATTTTTAAAATCAATTTTCATTATCAACCATCCTATCTATGTTTTCAATTACTTCCACAAGTTTAGCATAAGCTTTTTCTTTGTCTAATTGTTCTGCCAACAAATCAGTCTGAACAGCAAGAGAATATTTATTGCATTCTTTAACTACTTGTTCACGTTTAGAGCGATCTGCCATTTCATACTGAGCAGCTGCATGAACTCCAAGATTCATCATAACGCTTAAAGGCAAATTCAACTTCTCATCACGAGTTAAATCATCTTTGCTTAATTCATCAAATAATGAATCATTAAATTCTTTTGCTAACTCTAATAATTCAGCTTTTATTCCAATTTTACGATTAGTTTTGCTTTCCTGCTGTTTAACGCTATCATCTTTTATCTTAGATGATGGGTCACTTGCTTTAGGCCTACCATTGCCTCCCTGCTTAGTAGAAGGAGAAGATTGCCCAGGGGCGAGGCCAGCTTCGCCTTGGAACGGTACAGGAGGCGGCGTACCGAACTTATAAGAAGCGTCACTGGCCTGCTTTTCTCTTTCGGTATTAACTAAATACTCTTCTAAATTAGAAGACACTCTCAGCATCAATGCAGAGCTTGTATCTGATAACAGACCCCTATCTCGCATATTATTAACTTTAGCAACCAGCTTCGCATCATCTTCTAAGTCAACTGCCGCAAATCTTACTTTAACAAGATTAACATCCATATCATTTTCTTGCGCCGTTCTAAGAGTTGCCCATTCCCACCAACTTGCAATAACAGATTGTTCGCCCTCAATCATTGCCTTTAAAGGTTTAGTGGATAAATCAGCGCCGGCAGTGCCGCCCTGCATAGACCCACTTATCAAAAAATAAGGAACGCCCAACGAATCAATAATATCTTTATCTGCGTTTTTATATTTATCAGTCATCTTAAGTATTTCATTAGAAGGACCAACAACTATATCTTTGACCTGACCGCCCCATGCCAAATATTTAGCTTTTCCAGGTTGATTGTTCAGCGCGTCAACAAATGCTTGGCAAGTTTCTTTATCTGCATTAACACCATTTTTCTCATCATAGAGCGAGAATATTGTAATTAAATGTATTAATCCATTTGTCGTTGCATCATCAAGTCTTTTAAGTTTTTCTTTATCTGCAAGCGCAGCAAAAGCTCTTGTTAATAAAGGAATGCCCCACCAAAAATATTGTCTGCCATTACGCGCTATCCTTTTAAGATTAGCCGGCTTTAATTGCATTATACCAGTATTAGTTTTATTTATATCTCTGCTTCCACTATAATTATACGAACCATTCATATATGAAACAATTTCACCAAGAAAATCAGCAGTAGGCTGGATATAAATATTTAATGGATTCAAAGGCGATACAACAGTTGGAGCTAAATATGATTTATTCTTATGCTTTAACTGCCTCCAACTAATATACGGAAAACACGTTCCATTCAATACAAGATCAATAAGCATTTCATTATTAAGATTCTTCGCGCCCATTAATGTCTTGCTGTTATCCATATTGACTCTTGCAAGGACTTTCTTCATTAATTCATTTAATTCTTCATTATCGGTTTCAATTTCCATTGCAGTATTAGCAAGAGCAACATGTATATCAATTGCAGTGCCGGCTATGCCACCCATTAAATAGAGTTTATTACAAAGCAATATGCATTCTTTCATCAAGGGTTCAGAAAAAGAGCCTGAACCATCGATGTAGGTGTTAAAATTCTCTAATGTTGTCAAATAGCCAATAGCAGGTTTATATTCATAGGCAGTTGTGCTTGCAACTGCAATTTCTCTCTGCCCATTAGACCTTATAGTTTCGACCTGTACTGCTTCTGCCATTTCGCACTCCATTTAAATTGATATAATGATTAATAATTAAACAATTCTAAATATCTCTAATGATAATCTTATATTATATTATTCTAAATGTCAATATTTTTTTAAATAAAATAAAAAAAGAGCAGTTTTTTTTACAGCTGCTCTTAAGGAGATGATAATTCATGGCTAATTAAATTATATCATAAAACAAATAATAAATCAAGTCTAGCCCCATGCAATACCTGGAACTTTTGTTTGTGTCTTTTTAGCATTCTCAAGTAAATATCTTCTTAGGCCAGCTGATGCATATAACATGCTTGAGTATCTATCTTTCTGTCCCGATCTCACATAAAATGATAAATAATTACGAGTCGGTTCAGTTTCAACACATGTCATCTGTGTCTTCATTGTATGGATTTCTTTATATAGTTTTTCAATCTCTGCTTCGGTCATATCTGCATACTGGGGTATTTTTAAATCTCTATCATAATCAAATTGTCCATGTGCTGTATAAGGTATCAACAATTGTCCCATTCTTAGAGCATTACGCATTAATTCATTTTCAATAGTATTATATTCGTCTGTAGGCGCTACAAGCCTAAGTATTGGTCTATGAGGTTTTGCAGTATTGGTATTTGTATAATGCTCATTGTCAGGATCAGTTGGATCTATAATAGGAATATTTCCAAATAATCCATTTCTTAAGTTATCGCGCACGGGTGTGCCGCCACCGCGCATATCCAAGTCAATTGATACAATGTTAGGAAACTGCTCAAGATAATTAAGAATTAATCTTGTGCCTTCGCCAGCCTCAACGCCAGTCTTACCAAAGCAATGCACAACCCCTGCATAATTAGAAAATAATTCGATAATCGTAATAGCAAATTCTGCATTTTTAGTCTCCGTTTTCTGTCCTTTCTTTGATCCGGCCATAGGGTCAACACCCATAAAACAAATGCCATTTGATCTTATTCTTGGGCATAGTTGAGCATCTTCGCCATCTTTCTTTTTCCATGCTTGTGTAAATATTAACTGTGGTGGAAAGAACTTGCCCTCAGTTACAATAGGAACATTCTTTTGTTCTGCAAGCCAGCTTTCATATGCTGTGTTATTTTCATTTAATGGAGCTAATATTTCGTCAATGTCCATTCCATAAAAAACATGATCAAGTGTTGGCCTTTCTCCAGGATTTATTGTCTGCTCTCCAATAAAACTATCTTCAAAATTAAATTCAAGATAGCCATATTTAGGATCTCCAGATTCCATCTTATTTATATATTCTTTAATCATCGAATAATAATAAGTAAAATCATAAGATATAGTTCCTGACATTAACAAGAAATTTTCAAAAGTTCTTCTGTCAAGCATATGAGGAACTAATGTTTTTCTATTTCTATTTTGATTCATTGGATCAGGCTTAACATTCAAAAAGGGGCGCAATATCTTATCAACATCTTCTCTCTCAATATCATTAGCTTCACCAAGTTCAAGTGTATTGCCACGAAATCCACGGTTGCTTCCCTTAATAGCCAAGCCACGAATTACTGATGTTCCTATTTTACTTACCCAGTTAGAAGGCTGTTTAGTTACTACTTTGCCAGTTTTAGGCAATAACTTATCAACAAAATGCTTTTCTTCTTGTCCAAGCACCTCGCCTCTAACAATGCTTTCAAGATAATCAAATGTCTGTTCTGTTTGTTTAAAGCTACCGCCAGCAGTACATTGTACTTTATAGCTTCTATAAAGGCAGCACAGCGCACCATCCATAGTTGCCCCCATAAATGTCTTCGCCATGCCACGAGACAATTGCCATATCATATGGGTAGTGCGCCAGGCTTTATCTATACATATCTGCTGATGTGGAGCGAGTTTAATGCCCATTATTGCTCTAATAAAAGTAGTTGGATATTGCCTGAAATACCAGACCATGAAAAGCATTTTCATTTTTTCTTCCCAACTAATCTTGACCGAGCGATTTGCAAATAGAGAAACAATAGGCATTAACTACACCAACCCTTAAATTTTATTTATTGGATTTATCCCTGCAAGTAATCCTAATGACATTTCAGCGCCATCAACATACTTTGCTTCAATAAACATTTTAGGAGATTTAACTTCGCTATCAAAATATAACTGAACTTCTGGAGCTATTATTTCATCTAAAGCTTTAACGATCTGTTTAAGATTATAGCAACCGTTAAGATTGTCTCCATAGCAGTCTTTAGCTTTAATCCTTATTAATCCAGCAGAGGTTCCGCCATGATTTGCTTTGCATGTAATCTCGTCGTCTTCAACTGATAAATTTACCTTGGCAGCAACATCATCTGCAACAGGCGCTAAAGCTTTCATAGCGTCACTTAATAGCTTAACAGCAACTTTGCATTTGTTCATCGGAAGTCCACGCATATGAGTTTCAAATTCAATGCCTTTAACTGCTGATCTTTTAATAGTATACTCTGCTTCGTCTAATTCAATGCGAACTAAATTGTCATGAACAAGAAGAATCAATTCTTTTTCTTCATTTTTATATTTAGCAAGTTTTAATAAAGCTTTAGGAGGCAGCACAAATTCACAATTTGGCTGTTCTTTAAACACATTTTCAACTTTATATTTGGTTATGCCAACATCTGTATATGCATAACAAGTAAATATACCATCTTTAACCCTAAAGAACAAGTAATTATATTCGCTTGTGCCTTTATTTGAAGGAAGCGCCCATGCAATATGAGATATTGCATTTTGGAAAGTTGCAACAGGAACTTTATCATGGGCAAGAATGCCATCTCCTTCAAAATCATAATTAGCATCATTGCAAGGGAAGTCACATGCATTACCAAACGAAGCAATACTCATTTCCTGGCGATTAGATGATAAATGCAATAAATTAGTTTTGCTATCAAAAAAAATAGTAATGCGCTTTTCCGAAAATCCATCAACCATTGCCATTAATTTTTTAGCATCAACCATAGCAATACAATGTGTGCCTTCTTGCTTGCCGGCAGATAAAACCCTCGTTCTTATAGTATTAGTAAGATCAGTGACAATAAGACCAAGCCCATCGTCATTAAATGTTAATAAAACATTATTTAATATTGGACTGGGGCCGGAAGAAGGAATTATTTCGCAACATCTTTTTAACTGCTTTGCTAAATCAACATTGTTCACTTCAATTTTAAAACCCATATCATCTCTCCTTAATTAATTATATTTTCATTTGAGGCTTTATAATCAAAATCTATATGTAAATATTCATAAAGACGGCCTATAGCGTCTCTAAAAGACTTTGATATTCTATAGTATCCCTTAGTTCCATCTCCGCTGCGCTCAAGGATGCCTGCCTTATGCATTTTGCAAAGATTTACCGATACGACGCTTTGTTTTCGTCCTATGCCTCCACAAACTCCGTTTACTGTTGTATTTCTATGTTCATTAACATATCTCAATAGCTGTAATCTAAATTTATTAAGTAATTTAGTCTGCTTAGCTATTTCTAAAAAATCCGCCTCCACTATTAAAACACCCGCCTATCTTTTTTCTGCTTTTTTTCTGCTTGCTTTGCCCAATACTCTTCTTTGATTTCTTCGTAGCAAGTCAAGCAATGATATTCATTTAAACAATAAATTTTAGACTTGGCCTTGTTTTCATTAGTAATATCTTTTTTACATTTTGGACACTCCATACTTTACCTCCATATTATAATCTTAATTCTCTTGCTTCTTTTTCCAATGTTTCTATTGTTTCTTTATTTTCTGCTATTATCTTTTTTGCCTCCTCTATCGTAAGCCCCCTTGTTAACGCCTTAAATGTCTGAGTTGTTAATTCATTAGTTCCTCTTGCCTGTCCTCTTTCATATTTTTGTACCAACATTTGTAACTGTCTATATTGGCATATTGATTCTAAATCTATTTGTTTTGATATATATTTTTCAAAAGTATCAACCATATCAGCAAGAGTATCTTGCATTTGTTGTTCGCTTTCAACACGCTGCTCTCTCGATATGCCAAGAGTTTTTTGGGCTTTGCAAAGCATTTCAAAACATTCATTGCGATATTTATCAACTACTCTATTGGGATGGTTCTGTAAATAATCATCAAAGCGAAGCAACTGAAGCTCTCTCATTATCATTTCATTTAACAAAGGCATATCTGCGCTACTATTAAGCATAAACTGCTCTATATATTCTTTATAGCGCATATCATAAAATTCTTCTTCAGTCATTCTTTTGCGAGTAAGTGGCCAAGTAACATAATTATCAGGTCTTACTTGGTTTTTCATTAATTCGCCGGCTTCATCAAGTGGTATTTCGGCAAACAATGTTTTTTGTGAATCTATTTTATTCTGATTACGCTCTTCTTGTCTATCCAATCTTTCTTCAACAGATGCTTTGCCCATTTCAGCTTGCCAGTCAACATCAGGTCTTGAAGCATCATATCCAAGAGAACGTTTAATCATACCATAGTATTTTTCAGTATTCATCCCATATTTATCAAATACTTCAAGCATAGTATTACGAACATAAGTCCATATAACAATATCAGGCTCAGTTCTTTTCTTAATAGAGCGATAAAAAATAACTATGTCTTTAAACATCTTTTTAATATCAAAAATACAATTAACTGGAAAGTTGGAATGATTAATTATAAAATCATCTAAATCTCTTGGAAGTGGTTTGTTTTCTGATATAATATCTTTTTGAAGCTTATTAAGTCTAATATCTAAAGGGGTTGCCATTATTGCCTCCAACGTAGATTATAAATATAACTTGTCGTGGAGTTGAACCACGCAAAGAGGGCCAAATCCCACCAAGTACACAGTTCCTAATTATTTTTAAGTCGGCTTTTGGTATACTGCAAACTCTAAGCCGCTATCATTTAAACAAGGGCGGATGGAGTTAAACCATCCTAGTCCGCTCCAAAGGCGGATGCCTTTTCGCTAGGCTACGCCCCTATATATATTATAAAATATTGCACATGCAGCCTTGTATGAATAGCGCCCCAAACTTATCATCGGGATAAAGTTTTATCAAGGATTTTAACTACATTTAATCTTTTATTTTTAAACCTTAATCAACAAAACTTAATTTTTAAAACTTTATCTTTAAGCATTTATCTTTGAACTTTGTTAAGCATTTTATCGTTGCTCAACGCTTCTATCCAGCGAGTGACATGCGCTGCCACTAGGCGAATAAGTGTTGCCGTTCTCGCATATGCAATATTTTATATTATTTAAATTTCAATAAACGTCTTGGCGTTGCTTTCCGATAATACAAAATCTATCTCTGATTCAAACTTTGATATTTCTTCTTCTATTTCTTTTACTTTTGTTTTAATGTTCATAGGATCAAATATATCAAAGCAATTCATTTTACGATAAAGGCCAATAAACTCATCAAGGCTTGTCGATTTCTTATCTGCGCCGATACTCTGTGCCTGTAAAACTCTTTCAAGTGACTCTTCGACCTTTTTATTGGCATCTTTAACGCATTTATCAATACTTACTAACTGGCCTTTTAAAATGTCTCTTAAAGTTCTTTTGCTCTCGATACTTTTCTTTCTTTCAATACAAGCCGATACTGATATTTTTTCACCATTAAAATCAACTACTGTTTCAGAGTTAGATTTTATAATAGCTATCTTTATCTTATGCCATCTCTCAATCAATGAATTTATGCTATCGAACGATGATTTAACTTCTGATGTAAACTGATTCTTGTTTTGATTATCATAGGTTTTATCACTGTCGCCTCTTGCTATTGCTAAAAAATTAGTTCCAGATATAGTTCCTTGGATACGTTTAGTTATAGTTTTTAATTCCGATAATCCACGAGTTACTGACATTTTTTCCATTTTAGTCTCTCCTTTAAAATTTAACTATTCATTGCTATTTATTACTTTTACTTTTAATATCAGATTTTCAGTCTTGCATCTTGGGCAATGAACCAATACTCTTTCTTTATTATGTTCAAAACACTTTACATCAATACTGCTAAACTCTAATGAACAACTTTTACATATTACCTGACGTTTATTTATATAAGTCTCTTTTAATAAGCCATTATCATTGCCAAACACTATTTCATTCATTATATCCACATCCTAAGCTTAACTATTATAAATACAACAGACCAATAAATACAACTCATTAAAATATCTGATGCTATTATTTGATCTAATTTATCATCTAATTCTTTTATATCCATATTACCTGCTTCAACCTCCTTACTACACTTCTTATTCTAACATAATTTTATGTTAAATGTCAATAGGTTAATAAAAATATATTATATTTTTTTATTATTGATTTATTGTTGGTTTATTAAAATAACTTATAATACAATATATAATATTAATATATTAAGTATATATTAGTATAGAGATAGTAGAGTATTAACTATATCTTTTAATTGGGGATTCTGGCGTTTACGCCACTTTTCAGGGTATCATTTTTAATATCTATCTGTATAATTTTTAAGCAATTTAATAATAACAAATAATTTTCATAAATAATATTGACATTAACATAAAAATATGTTATATTAAAATAAAAGGGAGGTAATATTAAAATGCCAATATACGAATACAAGTGCGAAGCATGTAAAAAAACTTTTGAACTTATTTATTCTAAATCAGGTAATTATGAAAACATTAAATGTGCATGTGGAGGTAAAGCCAACAAAATAATATCTGGATGCAATCATAAAATATATGGCTATTGCCACAAGAATGCATATAGAAAGAATGCAGAAGCGGAAAATAATACTTGTCTTGATATTTAATTAAGGAGAGAGCATGAAAAAGAAAGAACTTCCATTCCCTAATCGTAGGCTTGAAAAAGCTGCAATAAAATATATTAATGAAAATTATTATGAAGTATTAAAAGAGAAAATAAAAACACATCATAACAACATCAATATTCTTTATGAGGCAAGGTATGAGGCGCTATGTATGTATCTGGGCTGCGAGGGCATTAAAGCCGGACAAAAGTTTTTCTCATTAGTTCAGAAAGCTGAAAAAGCTATATTGAAGGTGATGTAATGAAAGTAACAATAATTAGTCCTAAGTTTCCAGATCCAATACATTATATAGCTGAGGTTGCTCGTATATGCTATGGAAAAGAATTTGAAGAAGTTGAAAAAGACGATCTTAAAACAACTATCAATCTTCTTAATCGAGGACATCATACTCCATTTGAAAGTATTTATGTTGAATGGTATATTGAAAATATTTCTAGAGCTGCTGCTACCCAGGCTCTC